>Ga0208492_1000577_pt1 | contig 29961 bp, 22 predicted proteins | sample Subbioar_CSW14AB_FD_184820 | JGI IMG/M metagenome (GOLD analysis project Ga0208492, IMG submission 184820) | Serpentinite rock and fluid subsurface biosphere microbial communities from McLaughlin Reserve, California, USA - CR12Mar_CSW14AB (SPAdes) | ecosystem: Environmental > Terrestrial > Deep... | reverse complement strand
TCGGTGGAATAGTATTCGACGTTGGTCATGCTCTCGACGCCGCCGGCGACGACGACATCGGCGGCGCCCGTCTGCACGAACATGGCGGCGTCGATGATCGACTGGAGGCCGGAGCCGCAGCGGCGGTCGAGCTGGTAGCCGGGGACGGTGATGGGGAGGTCGGCTGCGAGGGCGGACCAGCGGGCGACGCAGGGGGCTTCGCCTGAGGGATAGCCCTGCGCAAAGACGACATCGTCGATGCGCTCGGGATCGATCTTTGTGCGCTCGACGAGGGCTTTCAGGATCACCGCGCCGAGATCGCCGGCCTGCATCGGGGCGAGCGCGCCCTGGAATTTGCCGACCGCGGTGCGGAGCGGGCTGACGATGGCGGCGCGGCGGAGCTTGGTCATGGGCGTTTCCCTCGATTTGCGGCGCAACATAGCGGCGCCGATCAGGAGGGCAACTCAGTAGCCGAGAGCCGCCCAGAGCGTGGCGCCGGTCAGGTAGATCAGGATGAGCGAGCCGATCGTCCACAAGGTGGCGCGAATTTCGTGGATCTGGGCGGTGAGGTATGCCCCGAAGTGCAGCAGGCGCGAGACGACATAACCGTAGAACAGCCATTGCGCGACCTGAAGCGAGGGCGCGGTGAGTGTGTAGAGGAAGCCGGCGACGAGGAAGAACGGGATGTTCTCGAGGTCGTTCAGGTGGATGCGGCGCATGCGCTCGACGCGCTCGTTGGGAGCGATCTGGTTGGAGTTGGGCTTGGGGTTCAAGGGCGTTTTCCTGAGGTCTTCCGGATTCCGGAAGCCGCCATTCTCGCCCACCATGCGGACGACCGTGAGCCACGACATCAGGACGGCCTTGAGGATCATGATGCAGGCGGCGACCACGTATGTCGCGAACACCGGATTCGTGAGACTGATGTCGATCATTGCTGCCCCCTGCCGTACCCCGTCGTGCGTCTATCCAAACCCTAGCATGCCGACCGTTCGTTCGACGAACCAAAAAGCCGAGGTGATGCCGATCACGTAGACGGGTACGCGCCAGGCGTAGTCGCCGAGGCGGGCGTTGGCGGCGGCGGGGGAGAAGCGGCGCCAGAGGAACATCACGGTCAACACGGCGGCGATGAAGGTGAGCTGGCCGGCTTCGACGCCGAGGTTGAAGAACAGGAGCGCGAGCGGCGCGGCGTCTTCGGGGATGCCGATTTCGCGGAGGGCGCCAGCGAATCCGAAGCCGTGCAGCAGGCCAAACGAGAAGGAGGCGATCCAGGGCAAGCTCCCCGTGAGGCTGTGCTGCCCTGCCCGGACACGCATGATCTCCACGGCGATGAACATGATGGAGAGGGCGATGGTCGCTTCCACGGGGGCGCTGGCGAGCTTGATCCAGCCGAATGTGGTGCCGGCGAGCGTGATGGAATGGGCGACGGTGAAGGCGGTTATGGCGCCCACGAGGCGCTTCACGTCGCGCACCAGAAGCAGGAGTGCGAGGACGAACATCAGATGGTCAAAGCCGAGCAGGATGTGCTCGACGCCAAGGACGAAATAGGTGGAGGCAACTTCCGTCCACGGCTGCTTGTCGGGGATGACGGCGAATGGATCATCCGGGCGGACGCGCAGGGTTTTCGGTGAACCTTCGATCGGCTCGAAGCGGACGATGACGTCTGTCAGCGTGTGGGAGAGATTCTCGATCTCGATCGGCTTGGCGATCAGGCCGCCGTGACAGCTGGCGCGCCAGCGCTGGATAACAGCGCCGCCGACCATGGTGCTGCGGGGTTCGGAGACGTTTGTGCAGGCGTCTGGCTGGAGGATGTTGAGGGCGAGGCGCATCTCACCGCGCGCGGGGGTCTTCCAGAGGAAGTCGTACGTCTGCGGCTCGATCTCGCGGATTTCGAGATAGGCGGGACGAATTTCGTGCGCGAGTGCGGCCGGCGCCATGACCAGCGCCGCAAGCCAGAGCAGCAGGAGGCGGATCACTCGCCGACCTCGGGGATGGGCCGGGTTTTCGGCGCCGGATCAGGCGTGGCGGGGAGATCCTTCCACGGGTCGGGCCATTCGATGCGGATGTGATAGCGCTGGCGCATGCGCGCGTGGAAGGCGTCGCGCGCCTCGTTGCGGCGGGCCTCAATGATGTCGGTGGAGACGCGGTCCGCGACTTCAGAGAGGGCGACGGGACGGCCCTTCTCGATAGCGCCGACGCTGATCAGGTGCTGGCCGTAGGGCGAGGCGACGGGGCCGAACCAGCCTTCACCTTCGTGCGCGAAGACGGCAATGGCAAAGTCCGGACCGAAGAGGCCGGTGACGCCTTGCTGCGTGATGACGGAGACGGCGGCGGGAAGCATCGAGGTGTCGCCCAGCTTCGCAGGATCGGCGCCGGCACGGAGCGAAGCGAGGATCGCCTCGGCATCGCGCGTGGCCCCTGCCCCGCGCTTGTCAGCGCTAAGCAGCACCTGTCGGAAGGCGCGGCGTTCGGGCAGGTGGTATTGCTCGGGGTGCTGGTCGAGCCAGGCTTGCATCTCGGCCTGAGTTGGCGGATCGCTGGCGGCGCCGTCCTCGATCAGGAATTCGAGCTTCTGGCGCATGCGGCGGCGGACGATGGTGTCGTCGGCGTCGATGCCCATGGCGACGGCTTCGCGATAACCGACTTCCTCGCTGACAAAATCATCGACGAGGGATTCGATCTCCTCGCGCGTCGGCACGCGGCCAGCGAGCAGGACGAAGCTTTCCGCGATCTGGTTCACACGGCCTTCGGAAATGGTGACGGTCTCGCCCGTGGGGCCCTCATCGGGACCGTTGATGAGCCCGTTGAGCACGAACAGCGCCGCGCCGATGGCAAGGAAATGCACCAGCGGTTCGCGCGCCGCACGTTTGAGAAAACCCGTCATGCCGGACGCCATGCGTATCCCGGCCTAGCTCTTGGTGGGGATGAACCAGATGGGCGAGGTGTAGGCGCGCTCCTGGATCGTCTTTTCAAGACCGGGGTTCGGCTCAATGCCGAGGCGGTTCGCATCCCACGTGGACCACCGGCAGGTCGGGTTCTCCAGCACGCGAGCGTAATAGAAGGCGTTGAGCTTCGGATCGAATTCCGGATCGGACCAGACGGCGGAAATTTCCGCATCGCCCTTGTCCTGATCGTAGACGCAGGTCTTCACGTCGACCTTGGCGCCGTTGTCCGAACAGCGCTGGGTCTTTGCATCGATCTTGCCGCCATCGGAGCAGGCGACATCGAAGACTTTCTCCTGGGCCTTGCCGTTCTTGTCGAGCCAGCCCTTCACGATCTGGATGCGTTGCAGCGGCGCGGAGTGCGCATCGCGCATCGCCATGACCTGGAAATCCGGCTTGCCATCGGCCTTGCCAACGAGATCGGCGCCCATGGCGACGCCATTGGCGTAGGCGTTCTTGAGGCCTTCGTCGGTGGTGATCGGCGAGGCGCCGATGCCGTAGCCGGCAAACAGGCGGACGCGGATGCGCGGGCCGGACGTGGCGAACGTCTCTTTCCGCTTCAACGCGCCGTAGATTTCCTCGCGGGTGTTTTCAGGCGCCCAGACGCCGGTGAGACCGGAGGCGCCCCAGGTGGAGAAGCGCATCGTGTTGTCGGCGGGTTTGTAGTCAGCCCAGGTCTTGCCGGCAGGCGGGGCGGAGCCGCGACGCTCGGGGTTGCCATCCTGGATGCCGACTTTCGAGTGGTAGCTGTCTTCCTCGTAGGAGCCGGCGGCGTTGTGCGTATCCGACGAGCCGATGAGGCCGAACTTGTACGGGTTCACGCCGACTTTCGATTCCAGTTCAAGGCCGTCCTTCAACGCCTTGCGGACATAGCCGCCGTCGAACTTCGTCACCGGCGTGGTGGAGCCGATATACCACTCCATGATCTCGAAACCAGCGAACTCGTCGTTGGGCGAGAGCAGCGGGTGGGTTTCCGACGTGCCTTTGACCTGCGTGACTTCGGCCAGCGGCTCGTTGCGGGCGCGCAGCTCGGCCCAGGGACGATCAACCGGCGAGCCATCCCACTTGGTGCGCTCGTACATCGTGCCGTCGGAGCCGTTGCTGTTGTGCGTGATCGAGAGGGATTCGAAACCGGCCGTGCGCTGCTGGTCCATCCACTTCCAGAGCTCTTCCGGGTTCTGGGATTCGAGCGCCGTGAAGGGAAGCTCAGGCGCGTTGTCGCCTGAGAATATCACGTTACGGTGGAGGTTGCGGCCTTCGGGGGCGGAGGTGAATTCGTAGCCGATCAGCGTGGTGAACTTGCCGGGCTCGTAGTTCTTCTTCGCGCTTTCGATGATGTCGTGCCAGGCGGACTTCACGGTGCGCAGGTCAGCGAACTCTTCCATGCGCTTGCCGGTGCGCAGGGCGTCGCCGAACTTGCGGAAGGCGGTGTTGACCTGTTTCGGGTCCTTGGAGAACAGGTCGGCCGCATAGGGCACCTTGGCATAGGGGTCTCCGGGCGTGTCGATGGCCGGGAGAACGCCGAGATATTCGGAGTGGTCGGTGACGGCGAGGAAATCCAGCGGGCCGGAGTTCAGCTTCATGTCGAAGCCAAGCGCGTGCTTGATCGTGCCGCCCTTGGCATAGGCGTAGGCCTCGTCCGGCGAGGCGCGGACGTTGAAGATGTAGGCGTCGAACGAGTTGCGGGTGTGAAGGTGGAGATCGCCGAAATAGGCGTTCTTCAGGGGATTGGCCGGCGGACGGGTCGCTTCGGTTGCCGGTTGATCGCTCGAAGCGGCGGGAGCTTCGCCCTGCCCGCCACAGGCCGACAGCAACGCAATCGCGCAGACAGCCAGAGCCAGCCGTTTCATGTCTCTCTCCCGCTACCGGTCTTGTTACCGTTTAGTACAGTCTGGACCAGTCCGCAGCGTGCGTCCAGAGGCGCCGTGGAACAAGAGGCCCCGACTGAAGCGGCGCTATAGGCGGGCTGCGGCGGGGAATAAGCTCAGAACCCAAACGCCTTTGGGCGTGGTGACGGGAACGGAACCGCGTTGCAGACTGCGGGCATGAGCAAGGCAGAATCCCATCCCGAAATCCGCGACGCGGTGCGCAAGCTGTGCACGCGATTTCCGGGCACGTACTGGCGCGGGCTGGACCGCGAGCGGGCGTATCCGACTGAGTTTGTGAAGGCTCTGACGGAGGCGGGGTGGCTGTCGGTGCTGATCCCCGAACAGTATGGCGGGTCGGGGCTGGGGATTTCGGCGGCGTGTGCGGTGCTGGAGGAGATCCACCGGTCGGGCGCGAATGGCGCGGCGTGTCACGCGCAGATGTACACGATGGGGACGCTGCTAAGGCACGGCAGCGAGGCGCAGAAGAACACGTGGCTGCCGAAAATCGCCAGCGGCGAGATCAGGCTGCAAGCGTTTGGCGTGACGGAGCCGACGAGCGGCACGGATACGACGCGGATACAGACATTCGCGAAGAAGGTGGGCGACAAGTATGTCGTCAACGGCTCGAAGATCTGGATCAGCCGGGCGGAGCATTCGGACCTGATGGTCCTGCTGTGCCGGACGTCGCCGCGGGATGACGCAGGCAAGACGTCGGATGGGATGAGCGTTCTGCTGGTCGACATGCGGGCGGCGAAGGGGAACGGGCTGACGATCAAGCCGGTTCGGACGATGCTGAACCATGCAACGACGGAGCTGTTCTTCGACAATCTGGAAGTGCCGGTGGAGAACCTGATCGGCAAGGAAGGCGCAGGGTTCAAGTACATCCTCGATGGCATGAATGCGGAACGCATTCTCATTGCGTCGGAATGCATCGGAGATGGGCGGTTCTTCATTGATCGCGCTTCGGCCTATGCCAAGGATCGCAGCGTGTTTGGCGCGCCGATTGGGGTGAACCAGGGCGTGCAGTTTCCGATTGCGCGGGCGCATGTTCAGGTGACGGCGGCGGCGCTGATGGTGGATCACGCAGCGCGGCTGTTCGAGGCCGGTGAGCCGTGCGGATCGGAAGCCAACATGGCGAAGATGACGGCGTCGGAAGCGAGCTGGTATGCGGCGGATGTCTGCATCCAGACGCATGGCGGGTTCGGCTTTGCAGAGGAGTACGACATCGAGCGGAAATTCCGCGAGACGCGGCTGTATCAGGTCGCGCCGATCTCCACGAACCTGATCCTCAGCCATGTGGCGACGCATGTGCTGGGCATGCCGAAGTCGTTCTGATGGGCATCGACACGCAGGACTGGATCGGACGCAGCGAGACCTCGCAGGACTTCGTGGCGCGGGGACCGTTTGACCGGCTGGCGGCGACGCTGGATCGGGAGCGCGAGAGCGTTGTGCCGCCGATGGGGCACCTGCTTTGCTTCCTGCCGGAAGCGGCGCAGGCGGAGATCGGCGCGGACGGACATCCCAAGCGCGGCGGGATCGTGCCGCCGATTGACCTGCCGATGCGGATGGCGGCGGGAAGCCGGGTGAGGTTTCACGCGGCCATTCCGTTTGGCGTGGAGGCGAAGCGGGTTTCGACGATTGTCGGTGTTTCGGAGAAGACCGGGCGGACCGGGCGGCTGGTCTTCCTGACGGTGAAGCACGAGGTGTTTGCCGGCGAGACGCTGTGCGTGACGGACGAGATGGATGTGGTGTTTCGCGAGCGGAGCGGGAATGCCCAGCCGCTGCCGCCCGGAGAACGGCGGGAAGCGGAGGTTTCGCGGACGATTGAGCCGGCTGCGGCGCTGCTCTTCCGGTTCTCGGCGCTGACGTACAATGCCCACCGCATCCATTATGATCGCGACTACGCAATGAATGTGGAGGGGTATCCGGGGCTGGTGGTGCATGGGCCGCTGCTGGCGACGCTGCTGGTGGACCATTTCCGCAGGCATCGGCCGCATGATCGGGTGGCGGGTTTCGATTTCCGTGCGCAACGACCGGTTTATGACCTTGCGCCGTTCACCGTAAATCTGGTCAACACGGACACCGGCGCCGATGTGTGGGCGACGGATGGCGACGGCTATGTCGCCATGGCTGGCAAGATCAGAGTGAGTTGATGACCAACTGGCGTTCGATGTTGTTCGTTCCGGCGGCCGCACCGCAGCGCTGGCAGAAGGCGCATACGCGCGGGGCTGATGCGCTGATTGTCGACCTTGAGGATTCGACGCAGCCGGAAGCGAAGGCGGCGGCGCGCGCACAGGCGGGCGATGCGATCCGGCATCTGGCGGGCAATGGCGCGACGGTGACGGTGCGCGTGAACAATGATGAAGCGCTGCTGGCGGACGATCTGGAAGCCGTGGTGATGGCAGGACTTTCCGCCATCGTTATGCCGAAGGTGGAACAGGCATCCGAGCTGGAGAGCCTGTCGGCGATGCTGGACGCGCTGGAGTATGAGGCGGGGCTGGAGCGGAACGCGGTGCGCGTTGTGGCCGTGATCGAGAGCCCGCGCGCACTAGAGCGGGTGACGAGCATTGCGGATGCGCCGCGGCTGTGTGGGCTCTGTCTCGGGAGCGAGGATTTCTCACTGTCGCTGGGACGCAAGCCGGCGCCGTTGTCGCTGGACCTTGCGGCGATGCAGATTGCCTATGCCGCTTCGGCGCGCGGGATCATGGGGATCGGCATGGCGACGGGGATCGCCAACTTCACCGATCTCGATGCGTTTGGTGCTGAGGCGCGGCGGGCGCATGCGATGGGACTGACGGGCGCCATGTGCATCCACCCTAACCAGGTGGCGGCGCTGAACGCCGCGTTCGGGTTCAGCGAGGAAGACATCGCAGATGCGCGAGCTGTGCTGGCGGCGTGGGATGCGCGGGTGGACGGCGTCGTTTCGCACAATGGCAAGATGATCGACCAGCCCGTTGTCGAGCGAGCACGGCGACTGCTCGGCGCAGCGGGGATCGCGTGAGGACAGGATACCCTGAAGATGTCGTTCGCGCGCTGCGGCCGGGGCAGCGGGTGTATTTCCAGGGTGGACCGGGTGAGTGCGAGGCGTTCTACAACGTGCTGGGCGACAATCCGGGGCTCGCGAACGGCGTCGAGCTGTGGTCGTGCCTGATACCGGGGATCAATACGCAGGATTATGGATCGCTGCCGGGATCGGTGCGGCTGACGACCTTCATGGCGTCGCCGGCGCTGGAACCTTCCATCGCGAGTGGACGGACGACCGTGAATGCGATGCCGTATTCGGAGATCGGTGCGACCATGGCGGCAACGGAATTCGACGTTGCTATCCTGCATGTCGCGCCGCCGGATCGTCACGGGAACTGCTCGTTCGGCATTGCGTGCGACATGCCGGGACTGGTGTGGCGCAATGCGAAGCGGCGGATCGCGTTCGTGAATGCGCGCATGCCCACCCTGCCCGATGCGGATTTCATTCCGGCGGACGAGATCGAATTCGGCGTGCCCATCGATGAGCCGTTGCTGGCAGCAGCGGCTTCGCCCGGGCGGACAAGCGGCGTGCTGGCGGAGATTGCGCGGCTGACGGCGGAGCTGGTGCCGGACGGCGCAACGATCCAGTCCGGCATCGGCGAAGCGCCGGCTGCGATCGTGGCGGCGCTGAAGCTGCATCGCGGGCTCAAGGTGCATTCGGGGATTATCACGCAGGAATACCAGACATTGATGGAATCCGGCGCGATCGATCCGGGCGCGGAGAACATCACCGGCGTCGCGTGGGGCGATGCGGCGTTCTACAAATGGTTGCCGCAATCTGGCTTCGCCTTCCGGTCAGCGCTGGTGACGCATGCGCATGACGAACTGGCGAAGCTGACCGGGTTTGTATCGATTGGCTCGGCGCTGGAGGTGGACCTTCAGGGCAATCTCAACCTGGAATGGCGATCGGGGCGGCGGATCAGCAGCGCGGGCGGGGCGCCAGATTACCTGCGCGGGGCGGCGGGATCCCCGGGCGGGCAAGCGATCATCGCCCTGCCCGCGACCACCAGCAGCGGCGCCTCGCGGATCGTGCCCCGGCTGGCCGCGCCTTCGGTCCCCGGGGACCTTGTTGACACGCTTGTGACAGAGCATGGCGTGGCCCGACTGAAGGGCCTGTCGCTCCGGGCGCGGGCCGAGGCGATCATTGCTGTAGCAGCGCCTGAACACCGGGGATTTCTGGCGCGAGGCTACTCCTGAGCTAGCCATTGCAAGCAGGCCCCGTCGAGCGTCAGATATAGGCCCCGCTGATGGAGCCCGCCATGCTGACGCGCCGCACCGCCCTGCTCTCCACGCTGGCTGCCGGCGCATGCGCCACAAGCGGCGGGGCGCCGCTGGATGAGCAGTTCACGAATATCGAGACGCAGAGCGATTCCGTGCATTCGGGCGTGTCGTCGGAGGATGGCGAGCGGCGGGTGACGGTGCGGTTGTGCCAGTATCCGCAACTGGGGCTGGCGTGGGTGTGGATTCACGCGCGGACGCCGGAGGGGTTCTTCTCCTATGTCGATCACATGGCGCCGGCGCATGTGAACCCCAGCGTGCTGTCGGGGCGGATGTACCGGGACGACGAGCGCGTGCTGGAGTTCGTGCGGCGGGGCGAGAAGGAAAAGCCGACTGCGGCGACAATCACGGGATCATGCCTGGCGCGGAAATCCGCGATATCGGCATTCGGCAAGGGCGAACACCGGATGGATGTGTCGATCGAGTTCTCGCCGGAGCGGCTTTACTCGGGGTTGAATGCGGGGCGGACCGAAGTGTTCGGGCGATCGAAGGCGGTAGTGACCATCGATGGCCGGCGGACCGAGATCGAAGGTCCGGCGCAATTCCATGAGCAAGGGCAGACCAACCCGCGCTTCACCGCGCCCTTCTGCTACATGACGCTGTGGGGCGATGGCGCAGCGTCGACCATGCTGATCGCGCCGAAGCGGCGGGATGGCTACCTGCTGGAGGGCGACGTTTCGACCGAGGTAACGGGTGTGACGGTTGATCCGCCGGCGGAGCGGCGCAAACTGAACGTGACGCTCGCGGATGGGCGCACGTTGGAGGGCGAGGCGCGCGTGGTGCAGGCGTATACGCTGCCGCTGGTGGGGCATACGTGGCGCGGGCACATGGTGAATGTGGAGCTGGGCGGGCGCAGCTATCGCGGCCACATCAACGACTACATCATCGGCGATGGCGTGGCGTACGCTGGCTAAGGCGCGACCTTCAGGCCGGCCTTGCGCAGGACTTTGCGGGCGAAAACGTCGACAACGCTGAAGGGCGCGCACACCACGGTCTGGCGGTCGATGGACCAGACGAGGCGGACGGCCTCCATGTCCGGACCACGCGGGCGCAGGATGCGACGCATCAGGAGATAGCCGACAATGCGGCGGCCGGCAGCGACGCCTTCGGCAAGGTCAGCACGGATGGCGCGGGGCCAGTTGGAGCGATGCTGCACACGGCGGACGGCGGCGACGTTGTAGGCGCGGCGGCGGAGATCTTTCAGCGAGCCCCACTCGTGCGCGCCTTCATAGATGCTGACGCCACGGCCGAGCGCGGCTTCGGATTGCATCGACAGGCAGACCTTGTCCGCCTTCAGCGTCATATCGATGAAGAAGTTGTGGTCTTCGCCGGCCCAGCGGAGCTTCTCCGGCATACGCAGGCCATCGCGGAGCATGCTGGCGCGGCAGAGCACTGTGGAGCTGTGGGCGAGGAATTCGCGGGCCGCGCTGGAGGCCATGTAGTGGCCGGACGCCACGAAATAGCGATCGCCGGGAAGCGGCTCAAGCGCGCCGGGGCTGACCAGCGGATCGGTGAACATCTTGGTGCCGTCGAGATAGGCGGCGTGATGGTGCGAGGCGTGATCGGAGAAATAGACGTCGGCGTTCGACAGGCGGAAGCCTTCGATGGCGCGGGCGATGTGGTTGGGCGACCAGGTGTCGTCGGAATCGAGCATGGCCATGTAGTCGGCATCGGCGGGCACGGCGTCGAAGCCGGTGTTGCGCGCGGCGGCCGGGCCGCCATTGGGACGCGGGATGACGCGGATGGCGATCTGGGCGGGCGGCGCGCCGACGGCGGCGATGTCCACGGCGGGATCGAGCGGAGATGTGTCGTTAACGACGATCACATCCAGCATCACGCCGGGATCGAGCTGTTGTTCGAAAATGGATTTGAGGGCGCGGGCAAGGATGCCCGGCGCTTCCTGGTAATACGGGATGACGACTGAGATTTTCACCGTCGAATGCTCCGCTGACCCGGAATGGCGCAGGCCATCCCGATCCGGGGAAGGTCCCGGAATACGTCATCCGGGACGGTGCATGCGGTGGGCCAGCGCAACTCGCCTGTTGGGCGTGTTGGTTAGTTCGCCGGCTTGAGCGAGATGACTCGTTCGGCGACCCGATCCACCGCCTCGCGCGTGAAGGCGAAGGGGACATAGCTGCCCTCGGCCCAGCGCGGGAACAGGTCGCGATAGTGCGCGCTGTAGGGATCGCCGGACTGGCCGGGTGTGTTCATCACCATCGAATTATCCCAGGCGCCGGCATCCAGCACCATGCGGACGGAGGCGCCGGCGATGACGCCATAGTCGGAGGCGCGCCATGTCTGGGCGCGCGGCGTGGAGCCGGAGCCGGGGGTAGCGAGCGGGCCGACCGTCATCTGCGCACGCAGTTGCGGATCGGCGAGGACGCCAATGGCGGGCTCCCATTTCGCGACGTGGAGGCGCCCCCACGCCCACGAATGCGGGTCGGGGCCGAGGCGCTGGGCGAGATCGTCCGTGGCGGCTTTCAGGCTTTCGAGGATGACCTCGTTGCGGGCTTGGAGCGGATTGGCGCCGAGGCGTTTGTCGGGGTTTTCGAGATAGGTGACGATCGCCTCGAGATGGCCATTGCCGACCAGCTCGCGCGCGGCAGCGGGCGTGACGCGGGCAACGACGGCCTTGCCGAGATACTTGTTCGCCCACGTCTCGTAGATGGCGGCCGCCGGACTATCTATGGATTCATGGCCATCCCACGAGGTGAGCAGTTTGATCGCGTGGTCGACATTGATGTTGACCGTGCCGCCGGGCGTGCTCTTCACCAGCGCCACGAGACGGCGGGCCTGCGGGCTGACAGCATCGCCCTGCAGCTGCATCGAGTCATAGAGACTGACCTTGCCATCGGCGCGGAGGACTTCCTTGATACGGTTGGCGCGCGAGGGATCGGTCCATTCGAAGGCCACTTTGCGATCCTCCGCCGGATAGCCGGCGGGGAGATTGTATTCGTTGGCGGTGGCGAAGAAGCCTTCGGCGGGATTGTAGGAGGACGGCAGCATGTCCTTCGCGAAGAAGCCGTTCCATTCGTAGCGGCCATCGCCGGGGACGGGCATCAGGCCATCCCAGTTCTTGCGCACGGGCGTGCGGCCGGAGGCGGCCCAGCCGATATTGCCCTTGGTGTCCGCGTAGACGAGGTTGAGCGGCGGCGCGCCCCACGCATTGGATGCGGCCTTGAAGTCATCCCAGTTCTTCGCGTTGGTGAGGCGGGAGGCGCCGAAATAGCCGGCGATGCCGGGCTCAGCCCAGACGCTGCGCATGGCGAAGGCGCGGTTCTTTGCAGAGTCGGATTTCAGCACGGGCCCGTGGCGCGTGTATTTCAGCGTGACTTCGCGCGGGGCCTCGCCCTTCACGTCGACCATCTGACGCTCGACGGTCATCTTCTCCCACTTGCCTTTGTACCTGTAGGAGTCCGGATCGCCGGGCTTCGTCTCGTAAACGTAGAGGTCTTCCTGATCCATCGCGAAGATGGTGATGCCGAACGCGATATCGTTGTTGTGCCCGATTGAGACGCCGGGCAGCGCGGGCTCACCCCCGCCGATGACGGCCATGCCAGGCGCGTTGAGGCCGACGAGATAGCGCAGCGAGGGCACGCCAAGCTGTCTGTGCGGATCGTTGGCGAGCATGGCGCGGCCAGTGTCTGTCTTGGATGGCGCGACGACCCAGTTATTGGAGCCTTCGTGCAGTTGGGCCTCCATCAGCGTTGCGAGGCGCGTGGCGGCATCAGCCTCGGCGCGGCGTTCGGGGTTGAAGATCGTCGTAACGGGGTGCGCGAGAGGTTGAAAGAGCACTTGCTGCGTGGCCAGCACATAGTCATCGAGCACATTGGCGGGAACATCGCACGGGTTGAGGCCCGCGGGCACGACGCGCTTGTGGCCATCGGGATCGAGCTTGCGGCGGAGTTCATCCGCATCGACGCCGGCCGCGCACGCGATCTGGGCGCGCGTGACTTCGGAGGTGACGTTGGAGACGAGCGCGTGACTGCGGATACGGAGCACGTCTTCCGGACGCCAGGCTTCGGGTGTGGAGTCCGTCAGCTTGAATTCGACGGGCAACGGCTTCTGCCCGGCTCTCACCTCGGCGACGTAGGCATTGATGCCGGCGGCGAAGGCTTCGACCGTCGCACGGGCGTCTGGCGCGTAGGCGTTCCACTCCTTCTCCATGTCGCCGCGATAGAGGAAAAGGCGGGCTGCCCTGTCCTGCTCCGCATAGGCGGGGCCGAATGAAGCCGAGAGACGGCCAAGGCCGCGCTTGCGCCAGAGGTCGATCTGCCAGAGGCGGTCGCGGGCGGCGTTGTAGCCCTGCAGGAAATAGGCGTCGCGCGCGGAGGCGGCGAAGATGTGGGGGATGCCCCAGTGATCCACGATGATCTCAGCGGGGGCGGAAAGCCCTTTCACCGCCCACTCATCCTGCGCGACGGAGGAGGACGGGTTCTCGGCGAAGGTGGTTGCGGTTGCGGCCAAGGCAAGGCTGGCGGCAGCTGCGAGCTTCCAGAGTTTCACCGGCGTCTCCCCTAAGTCTCTTGTCCGACTTTGAATTGAGGATCAGACGCCATCGCCGTCTTGTCAAAGGGCATGGCGCGTCCCAACAGTCGGGCCATGGCAGGATGGCATTTCTGGATCGACCGGGGTGGAACGTTCACGGACGTCGTGGCGCGCGGGCCGGACGGGCGGGAGGTTGTGCGCAAGCTGCTGTCGGAGAATCCGGGGCGGTATGCGGATGCGGCGGTTGAGGCCATCCGCACGATCCTGTCCGAGCATGGCGATACGGAAATTGCCTCCATCCGCATGGGGACGACGGTAGCGACCAATGCGCTGCTGGAGCGAAAAGGGGCGCCGACCGTTCTCGTCGTGACGGAGGGGTTTGGCGACCTGCTGGAGATCGGCAACCAGGCGCGGCCGGATATCTTCGCGCGGCATATCGTGAAACCGGACCAGCTGCAGGCGCGCGTGATCGAGGCGCGCGAGCGGGTGACGGCGGAGGGCGAGATCCTGACGCCGCTGGATGAGGTGCGCGTGCGGGCGGAGCTGGCAGCGGCGCGGGAGGCGGGGCTGACGAGTTGCGCCGTGGCGTGCCTGCATGGCTGGGCCTACCCCGCGCATGAACAGCGGGTTGCGGCGATTGCGCGGGAGCTGGGGTTTGCGAACGTCTCGGTGAGTTCGGAAGTCTCCGGGCTGACGCGATATGTGCCGCGCACGGATACGACCGTGGCGGATGCGTATCTCTCGCCGGTGCTGGATGCGTATGTGCAGCGCGTGGCGGGGGCGTTCGATGCGGCGACGCGGCTCTACTTCATGCAATCGAATGGCGGGCTGACGCCGGCATCTGCTTTCAGAGGGCGGGATGCGGTGCTGTCTGGCCCTGCCGGCGGGATCATCGGCATGGCGGCGGCGGCGCGGCGCGCGGGGTTCGACAAGGCGCTGGGCTTCGACATGGGCGGCACGTCGACGGATGTGTCTCACTATGCGGGCGTGTTCGAGCGGACGAATGACACGGTGGTCGCAGGCGTGCGGCTGACGACGCCGATGCTGCAGATCCACACGGTGGCGGCGGGCGGCGGGTCGGTCTGCTATTTCGACGGGTCGCGGTTGCGCGTGGGGCCGCAGTCGGCGGGGGCCGATCCGGGGCCGGCGTGTTACCGGCGCGGCGGGCCGCTGACCATTACGGATTGCAATGTTCTGCTCGGGCGCGTGCGGCCGGAATTCTTTCCGGCAATCTTCGGTCCCAAGGGCGATAAGCCTCTCGATGCCAAGATCGTACGCGAACGGTTCGGCGATCTGTGCTGGGCGGTGAAACAGGCGACGGGCGCAGACATCACGCCGGAGGAAGCGGCCGAAGGCTTCATCACCATCGCCAACCAGCACATGGCCGAGGCGATCCGCAAGATTTCCATCCAGCGCGGGTATGATCCGCGCGAGTATGTGCTGGCGGCGTTCGGCGGCGCGGGCGGGCAGCATGCGTGCGCGGTGGCCGATGCGGTTGGCGCGCGGAGTGTGTTGCTGCATCCGCTGGCGGGCGTTCTGTCAGCCTGGGGAATGGGGCTGGCGGACCTGCGGGCGATGCGGGAGTTGTCAGTCGAGCGGCCGCTGGGGGCGGATGTTTCGGCGCGGCGCGAGCAGCTGATCGCGCAGACGGCGGAGGCGCTGGCGGCGCGCGGTGTGGCGGTGCGGTCAACCGAGATGACGGCGTATCTGCGCTATGAGGGCGCGGAGGCGTCGCTGCCGATTGCGTGGGGCGAAACGGAGGCGATGCGCGTCGCGTTCGAGGACGCGCACTGGGCGCGGTTCGGCTTCATCGATGCGGGGCGGACGATCCTGATCGCGAAGCTGTCTGCGGAAGCGGTGGGCAAGGATGAAGCGCCGCCGCAAAGGAAAGACACGATGGCGGAAGCCAAGCCCCCGCCCGTCGCGCAGGTTGAGATGCGGACGCTGGGGCGCGTGTTCAAGGCGCCGGTCTATCGGCGGGGCGAGATGCCGGCGGGGTTCAGCGTGGATGGTCCGGCGCTGGTGCTGGAGAATGGCGCGACGACGTTCGTCGAGGCAGGATGGCGCGGCGCGATCACCGATGTTGACGACCTGGTGTTGCGGCGGATCGATCCGCCACCAAGCGGAGCGGCGATCGGAACACAGGTCGATCCGGTGCTGCTGGAGATTTTCAACAACCGCTTCATGGCGGTCGCGGAGGAGATGGGGCTGGCGCTGCAGACGAGCGCGGCGTCGGTAAACATACGCGAGCGGCTGGATTTCTCGTGCGCGGTGTTTGATGCGGCCGGAGGGCTGGTGGCGAATGCGCCGCATATTCCGGTGCACCTCGGCTCGATGAGCGAGAGCATCCGTACGGTGATCGCCCAGCGCAGCGCGGACGGACGCGGCATGAATCCGGGCGACATCTACATGCTGAACGCGCCGCATGCGGGCGGGACGCACTTACCGGATATCACCGTCATCACGCCGGTGATCCTGGAGGGGGATGATCGCCCTGCTTTCTTCACGGCAGCGCGCGGGCATCATGCCGATATTGGCGGCATCACGCCGGGCTCCATGCCGCCGAACAGCCGGTCCGTGGAAGATGAAGGCGTGCTGATCGACAATTTCCTGCTGGCGGAAGGAGGGCGGCTACGTGAGGCGGAGACGCGTGCACTGTTTGGCTCCGGCCCGCATCCGGCGCGGAATATCGACCAGAACCTTGCGGACCTGAAGGCGCAGATCGCGGCCTGCCGGCGTGGCGCGGAGGAGTTGCAGCGGCTGGTGAGCCATTACGGGCGCGCAGGGGTCGCCGCGTATATGGGGCATGTGCAGGACAATGCGGAGGAACATGTCCGCCGCGTGATCGATGCGCTGGACGCCGGAAGCTTCAAGGCGCCGATGGACAATGGCGCGGTGATCCGCGTGAGCGTGCGGCCGGACAAAGCGCAGCGGCGGCTGACGGTGGATTTCACGGGGACCTCGCCGCAGGACGCGGGCAATTTCAACGCGCCAATCTCGATCACGCGATCCGCCGTGCTCTACGTTTTCCGGACGCTGGTGGACGATGCCATCCCGCTGAACGAGGGATGCCTGAAGCCGATCGACATTCTCGTGCCGGAGGGGTCTATCCTGAATCCAAGGCCCGGCGCAGCGGTGGTGGCGGGGAATGTCGAGACCAGCATGGTTGTCGTCGATGCGCTCTATGGCGCGATGGGGCGGCTGGGCGCCTCGCAGGGGACGATGAACAATTTCACGTTCGGGAATGACCGCTATCAATACTACGAGACGATCTGCGGCGGATCGGGCGCGGGCGATGGCTTTGGCGGCGCGTCGGTTGTGCAGACGCACATGACGAACTCACGGCTAACAGACCCGGAGATTCTCGAGAGCCGCTATCCGATCCTGATCGAGCGGTTTGGCGTGCGGCAGGGATCGGGCGGCGATGGCGCGTGGCGTGGTGGCGATGGCGCTGTGCGTATCGTGCGGTTCCTGGAGGCGATGACGGCGGCGATGCTCTCCAACCGCCGCCGCACAGCGCCGTTCGGCGTTGCAGGCGGCGGCGCGGCGAAGCCCGGTCGCAACGCCGTGCGGCGCGCGGACGGGCGCCTCGAAGAGCTGGCGGCAACGGCGCAGGCGGAGATGCAGCCGGGCGATGCGTTCGTGATCGAAACGCCGGGCGGCGGCGGCTATGGCAGGCGGGGCGGCTGATGCTGGTATTGCTCGGGATTGCGGTTGTCGTTTTTGGCTTTGTCGTGCGGGCCAATCCCCTGCTCGTCGTGATGGCGGCAGCGATCACCACGGGGCTGGCCGCGGCGTGGACGCCGGAGGCTGACCTTGCCGTCATGTGGCAGGCAGGTGTCGACACGCTGGCGCGGTTCGGCAAGGCGTTCAACGACAACCGGTTCATCTCGCTGGTGTGGATGGTGCTGATCGCCATCGGCCTGCTGGAACGGTCCGGCCTGCAGGAGCGAGCGCGGATGCTGATCGCACAGGTGCCGGCGGCGACATCGGCGGCGGTGCTGTGGGTCTACTTCGTGTTCCGGCAAGTCATGTCCGCGCTGGGGCTCACCTCACTGGGCGGGCATGCGCAGATGGTGCGGCCGCTGGTGGCGCCGATGGCGGAAGGCGCTGCAGAAGCAAAGCATGGCCCGCTACCGGATCGCGAGCGGTATCTGATACGCAGCCATGCGGCGGCGGCGGACAATATCGGGCTGTTCTTCGGCGAAGACATCTTCATTGCCATTGGATCTATCCTCCTGATGGTCGGCTATCTGGAGACCAACGGGATTTCGATAGCGCCGCTGTCGCTGTCTGTCTGGGCGATCCCCACGGCGATTGTGGCGCTGGCGATTCACTCGCTGCGGCTGTGGCTGCTGAACCGGCGCCTCACGCGAACGCTTGCAGGCGTGAAGGCGGAGGGCGGCGAATGATCACCCTCACCCATCTCTATATTCTGGCCGGGCTGGTGTTCGGCGCGTTTGCCGTGCTGTCGGCTGTTGATCGGACAAATGCGCGGCGGTTTCGCAATGCGGCGTTCTGGGGCTTGCTGGCGGTGAGCTTCCTGTTCGGATCGACGATCGGCGATCTGGGCAACGGGCTTGTTGCGCTGGGCCTTGTGGTGCTGGCGGCGTTCGGGCTGGGACAGGGCAAGCCGAACACGACCTCGCAGGACGAACGGCGGGCGAGCGCGGAGCGACGCGGCAACATGCTGTTCCTGCCGGCGCTGGTGATCCCGGCGATTGCGCTGGCGGGCACGCTTCTGGCGCAGAACACGCCGATGGGCGCGATCATCATGGACCCGAAGCAGGCAACGCTGATCTCGCTGATCATCGGTGTGCTGGTAGCGCTGGCGATCATCCTGGTGTGGCTGAAGCCGCCGCTGGTGGCCCCGTTGCAGGAAGGCCGCCGCCTGATCGATGCCGTGGGCTGGGCAAGCGTATTGCCGCAGATGCTGGCCTCACTCGGCGCGGTGTTCCTTGCGGCCGGCGTGGGCGATCAGGTGGGCAAGCTGTTTGCGGATTACATTCCGCTCGATACGCGCATCGCGGCAGTAGCGGCGTACTGCATCGGCATGGCGATGTTCACCATCCTGATGGGCAATGCGTTCGCGGCCTTCCCGGTGATGACGGCGGCGGTCGGCCTGCCGGTGCTGATCCACGGCTTCGGCGGCAAGCCCGAAGTCGTGTGCGCCATCGGCATGCTGGCGGGGTTCTGCGGCACGCTGATGACGCCGATGGCGGCGAACTTCAACGTTGTGCCCGCGAACCTGCTCGAGCTGCCGGACCGCAAGGCGGCGCTGAACGGCGTGATCCGCGCGCAGATACCGACGGCCCTGCCGCTGCTCGTGGCGAACATTCTACTGATGTACTTTTTGGCGTTTCCGACATGAAGCGCTGGCTGGTACGCGGCATTTTCAGTTTGCTCGCCGTAACGCTGTTGGCGGGAGCTGCGGCGGCTGGTTACTTCTGGCATCTCGGAGCGGATCTGATCGCGCGCGGCAAGGCAGCTGGATGGACCGTTGAGGCGAACGATGCATCCCTCAACCTCTTCGAGCAGACGGCTGCGAAGGCCATGTTCGCGGAAAGCTGGAACCGCAATGGATTTCCATGCCGCGCGATTTCCGGTGTGGCGGGCGGGTCGAAGTCGATGCGAATTTCGGCCGAGGTAGCACGAGACATTCTTATGGACGTATCAGCCGAAAGAACCCTCGCAGCGAGATTCGCCCAGGTATCGGCGGCATGCCAGCTGGAAATGACACACAGCGATACGCAGCTGCTGCGCTTGTGGCTGAAGCATCTGTACCGTGCGGGACATCAGGGCGCAGAGGCGATTGCACACAGGCTATTCCGCAAGTCGCTGGTCGATCTCAATGAGTTGGAATCGGCGCAAATGGTGGCGCTTGTCTACGACCCCGGCGGGTGGAAACGGCCAGAGCAGTGGGCCAAGCGCACGGCCTACATGCTGGCGCAGGCGCGAGCTTATGTGTGGGTCGGTGACAGGCTCGAACGCAAGAACGGACAGGCGGAATGACCACGCTTACACCCGAGATTGCTGAAAAATTTGCGGGGCTGGCGCTCGCGCATGTCAGCCGCGAGTTTCCTTACAAGATGGACCATGTGTTCACCGGCCAGCAGGATGTGATTGCACCACGGACGGCGCATCCGATCTTCTTCGGATCGTTCGACTGGCATAGCTGCGTGCACGGCTACTGGCTGATGGCGCGGCTGGTACGGCGGCATCCGGAGATTGCCGCGGCGGCGCAGGTGGAGGCGTTGTTCGCGGAGCGGATCACGGCGGCGACCGTCGCAGGCGAAGTGGCGTATCTTGCGCGGCCGAGCGCGCGCGGGTTCGAGCGGCCGTATGGCTGGGGCTGGTTGCTGGCGTTGCAGTGGGAGCTGGAGCAGCATCAGGGCGGCGAGATCGCGGAGGCCGCTGTGCAGTTGCGGCCACTGGCGGAGGCGTTTGCGCAGCGGTTCAGGGATTTCCTGCCGATTGCCGATTATCCGGTGCGGACGGGCGTCCATTCGTCGACCGCGTTTGCGTTGCGCATGGCGGCGGACTGGGCGGAGGAATTTGACCCGAAGTTGTTCTCCCTGATGAAGCGCAAGGCGCAGGAATGGTATGGCGAGGATCGCGATTGCCAGGCGTGGGAACCATCGCAGGATGATTTCCACTCGCCCTCCCTCAGCGAGGCGGAATGCATGCGGCGGTTTCTGCCGGAGGCGGAGTTCCGCGCGTGGTTCGCGATGTTTCTGCCGGCCGCGTGCGTGAGCGAGCCGGTATCCCTGTTCTCGCCGGCGCGGGTGAGCGACCGCACGGATGGGAAGATCGCACACCTCGACGGGCTGAACTTCTCGCGGGCGTGGTGCTGGCGGTCGATTGCGCGCGCGATTGACGATCCTGTCGTGGCCAACCTGGCGCGCGCGGCGGCGGAGCGGCACATCCTCGCGAGCCTGCCCCATGTGGCGGGTGACTATATGGGCGAGCACTGGCTGGCGACGTTTGCGCTGCTGGCGTTGGAAGCGTGAACGAACGCGCTACTTGCAGTGCGTTGCCTGGCGCTCGTGGATCATGCGGATAGCGCTGTCGCGGTCGAGCTGTGACACCTGGTTGTTGGCGGCGAGTTGCTTAAAGATGTCGTCAGCCTGCGCGTAGATCGGACAGGCTTCCTTGTTGCGCTTGTTGTCGGCGTAGAGGTCGCCGAGCATGGCGAGAGTCACGGCGAGGGAGCGCTGGTCTGAGGGTTGGGCGCCGGGGCGCTGGGCCTGGTCGGTGGCGAATTTCAGCTGCTCGCGCAGGAGGGCAACGCCTTCGGGGAAGCGACCAGACATGGCCAGCGCCTGCGCGCGGGCGGCGAGAACGATCTTGTGCGTGCGGCGGGCGCCTTCGTCGTCAGGCTGGAAGTCGAGCAAGGTAGGGACCATGGCAGCGGCGGCATCCAGCTCCGCCAGCGCATCCCTCGGGCGATTGATGCCGAGCAGTGTCGCACCGAGCGCCCAGCGGGCCTCGATGGCGATGCGGAGACCGAGCATATCTTCAGGATGACCGGCAGCGTAGGCGGAAGTGAGCTTCACCAGCTCGCGATAGGGCGCCTCGGAAGCGGCTTCGCTCTGGCCGTAGTAGACGGCTTCGGCAAGCGCATCCCAGGCGCGGACGAGCAGATAGTGCACATCGCGCGCGTCGGCGGGATCAGGCGTGAGGCTGGTCGCGATCTCGATGGCGCGTCGGGCATGGACGGTGCTGGCGGCGTATTCGCCCTTCCAGTTGCCGAGGATTGCGGATTCAACTTCAAACTGGGTGGTCAGCATTGCGTGGCGGCGGCTTGCCCCATCGATGCGGGCAATGTCGACAGCGGCATCATCAAGGAGACGGCCGGCGGCGGCGAGGTCCTGGCGCGAGTTCATCTCGATGGCGGCCTGGCGGACAGCGATGCTGGCGCGGAGAGCCGACACAGAGTCGCTGTCAGTCGCCGCAGGCTCCAGCTTCTGTGAAATGGCATGGGCGCGGGCGAGGTTTTCAAGCGCGGCTTCGGTCTCGCCAAGATTGGCGCGGGAACGGCCTGCCTGAAGATCGGCCACGCGGATGAGGCCTTCGGCGGCTTCCTGCAGCACGGCAGGCGGCGCGGAGGGCGTGTCGCTGAGCGCGTTGAGGAAGCCCTGCGCGACGCGCGCCACGTCGCGCCGCATCGCAAGCGTCTGCGGCGTGCGATCGAGGCGATCGTAGACGTCGTAGAGAAGATACTTCGCGAGGGAGCGGACTTCGGTGAAGCGCGCTTCCGCTTCGCGGCGGGCGAAATCGGTCTGCGCGTAGAGCGTGGTGGTGACGGCGAGTGCGAGGACAAGCGCGGCGGCGGCGGACGCGCCGACGGCGACACGCAACCGGCGGCGACGGACGAATTTCTTGAAGACATAGAGCCGATCGCTGGAGCGACCGCTGATCGGGCGGAAATCGAGCCAGGCGCGGAGATCGCTGGCGAGAGCAACGGCAGCAGGGTAACGGTCTTCGGCCTGCGCGGCGCAGGCGCGGGCGATGATGGCGTCGAGATCGCCGTGGACATCGCGGGCGCGGGCGGCGCGCCATTCAGGCGTGCGGTCTGCAAAGGCCATCGACCTGCCGATAGCTTCCGAGGTGAGCAACGTATGAGCCGTGCCGCGCGGGCCTTCGCCGGTCAGCAGCGCGCGCAGGATAGCGCCGAGCGCGAACACATCGTCGGCAGGCGTGGGCGCGGCGCCGGCTTCGCGTTGCGGGCTGGAATAGCCGGGCGTCTGCGGATAGAGGCCGGCTTCGTTGGCTTCGGAGAGAAGACGCGCGACGCCGAAATCCACGACCTTCGGATCGCCGGCCTGATTGACGAGGATGTTCGCGGGCTTGAGGTCTGCGTGGACGATAAGGTTCTGGTGCGCGTGCTGCACAGCCTCGCAGACGGCGATCATCATCTCGGCGATGCGGCTGGGCGGCAGGTCACGCGCCAGGGCGTAATCATCAATGCCGACGCCGCGGACCAGCTCCATGATGAGATAGGGCGCGCCAGTGTCGTCGACGCCGCCATCATAGAGCTGGGCGATGTGGCGGTGACTTAGCGTGGCGAGGGCGCGGCGCTCGCGTTCGAAAAGAGCGCGGGCTGTTTCGGCGAAGAGCGTGGGGCGGACGCGCTTGATGGCGACAGCGTGTTCGAACAGGCCATCGTCGCGGGCGCCGACAAAGACATCGCCCATGCCGCCCTGCCCCAACCGCTCGACGATGCGGTAGTGGCCGATGCGGGTGGGCATGGGGCCTTCGCGCGGTTGCAGCCCGCCGGCGGGCATGGCGCGTTCGGCGAGCGCGTCTGCCTTCAGGAGGCGTCGGACTTCGGCTTCAAGCGCGGCATCGCCAGCGCAGGCGGCGCTGATCAGCGGCTCGCGAGCGTCGTCTTCAGCGTCCAGAGCGTCTTCGAAGATAGACAAGGCACGGCGCGTGAGCGTCTGGTCCATGGGGTCAGCGCGGGCCGAGTTCGGCCACCAGCCAGGCGCGGGCGGCGCGCCATTGCCGCTTCACCGTGCGGACCGAGATGCCTTCGATCTCGGCCACTTCTTCCAGCGTGAGACCGGCGAAATAGCGCTGGTCGACCAGCTTGGCGTATTCAGGGGCGACGGTTTCGAGCTTCTGCAAGGCGCGGTCGAGGTCTTCGAGATCGATCGACTGGGCGCCGAGTTCGGGCGGGAGTTCGGTGGACACCGGTGGCGGGGAACGCTTGGCGGCGCGCATCTTCCGGATCTCGTCGATCAGGATCTGGCGCATCACGCGGGCAGACAGGGAGAGGAAATGCGTGCGGCCCTTGAAGTCCAGCCGGTCGAGGCCGGAGAGGCGGATGACCGCTTCATGGGCAAGGTCGGTCGGCTGGATCTTGAGCGCGGCGGCGTCTCCATTGAGGACGCGGCCGGCCACCTTGCGGAATTCGTCGTAATGGGCGCGCAGCAATGCGTCCCTCGCAGCAGCGAGGCTGCCGCCGCCCTGGCCTTGTCCGTCTGGGCTGTCCACCTTCACACACCCTCTGCGGGCCGATTAACCACGCGACAGGAAAGCTGCAAATACCGGACCCGGCGCCAATCCGTGAGTTCCCGCAGAATTTCGTCCGAAGGGTGACCCGATTTCCCGCCATTCGCCGCTTCCAGCTGCAGGGGCTCGTGGGCGGATGGCGTGGTGGGACGTCTCCCGCCGGGGGCCGGTGCGGCGGCCGTTCGGATTCCACCCAAACCCCTTTGGCGGATCCGCGCGCCGCCGCACTGTGCGTTTGGGGGAGTGGTGTTTCCGCCTGCTTCGCAGGCAGCCCCTTCCGGCCCTTCGGGCCACCTTCCCCGCTTCGCGGGGCAGGACCACATCTCGCCAGCAACGCGGGGGAAGTGGCATGCGAAGCATGACGGAGGGGGCTGCCTGCCTAGCAGGCGGAGCCGCCATTCAAGCCGAGCGCGGTCGCTCGGCTCGTTCCGGCGTGATGGCCTGTGCCTCTGACACACGCTCCAGCTTTGCCAACAGCTCCATCGACGCCGCTACCGCGATAGCGGCGGGGAGCTTGGAGCGGATCGTGCCGCTCCCGATGGGACAGGTGAAGCCAGCGGGCGCGACACTATCTTTCGCCAACCGGGACAGGAAGCGGGCGCGTTTGGTGGCAGAGCCGATGAGGCCGCAATAGCCGGACTGGCCGCGCTGCAGGATAGCGCGGACAAGCTGGTAGTCGAGCTCGTGGGCGTGTGTGAGCACGACATGGAAACTGCCGGCGGGCGCGAACATGGCCGGCGTGACGAGATCGTCCTGCACGGTGAGGCGCGGGTCGGTTCCGGCAAGCTCCGGGCGCGAGTCAAACCAGTGGAGGCGGAAGGGCAATAGCTGCGCAATCTCCACCAGCGCACGACCGACATGGCCGGCGCCATAGATGTAGAGATGCGTGGCAGCGGGGCGGATATATTCGGTGATCGCGCACCACGGCTCGCGCCGGGCAGCAGGGCCGGATGCGCCGGAGAGGAAGGCGCCTTCGATGGCATTGGCAGCCCAGCCGGAGGTGCAGGCCCGGAGAATGCGCGAGCCGTCGATCCGGGCGGAGAGCGTGTAGGGCTGACCAGACGCTTCGGCGTTTTCGGCGAGGGTGAGCCAGTTCGCGCTGGCGGCATCGAGGCGTTCGATCAGGAGGCGGACGTGGCCGCCGCAGCATTGGGCGAGGAGCGGGCCGAGGGGATAATCCTGCTGCAGAAAAGCGAGGTCGCTGGCGATGAGGCGGCGGGCCTGGTCGATGGCGAGGAATTCGAGATTTCCTCCGCCGATCGTGCCGTGCGCCTGCGTGAGCGTGACGATCATGCGCGCGCCGGCTTCGCGCGGCGTGGAGCCTTCGACGGCGGCGAGCGTGATCATGGCCGCCTGCCCTTCAGCGGCGATGCATGCGAGCGCGGTTTGCGGCCAGTTCTTCATGCGCGCACGCTGTTGACGGCAGCGAGAATGCGCTCGGGCGTGGCGGGAGCATCGAGCCTTGGCGCGCGCTTGTGATCGCCGGCGGAGGCGATCGCGTCGTAGATCGCGCTGAAGGCGGAGATGGCGAGCATCAACGGGGGTTCGCCGACAGCCTTTGAACGATAGATCGACTCTTCGGCGTTCTCATTGTCCCAGAGATCGATACGCATCTCGGGGCGATCACTGGCGGTAGGGATCTTGTAGGTGGACGGGGCGTGCGTGCGCAGGCGGCCCTTGTCGTCGAAGACGAGCTCTTCCGTGGTGAGCCAGCCCATGCCCTGTATGTAGCCGCCTTCGATCTGGCCGAGATCGATGGCAGGGTTCAGGGATTTTCCGCAGTCGTGAAGAATGTCAGCGCGCAGGATGCGGGACTCGCCGGTGAGCGTGTCGATGGCGGCTTCAGAGACGGCGGCGCCCCACGCGTAATAGAAGAACGGCCGGCCACGTCCGGCATTGCGATCCCAGCCGATCTTGGGCGTGCGGTAGTAGCCAGTGGCGGAGAGGGAGATGCGAGCGAAGTAGGCCTGCTTTGCGAGGTCTGCAAAAGCGATGGACTGGCCGGGGGCGTGGATGTGGCCGCTGGCGAACGTAATCTCGGCTTCGTCGACGGACCACTTGCTCGCGGCGAAGGCGATGAGGCGGTCCTTGATCTTCTTGGCGGCGATGCGGGCGGCCATGCCGTTGAGATCGGTGCCAGAGGAGGCGGCGGTGGCGGAGGTGTTGGGGACTTTCGCGGTGGACGTCGGCATGATGCGGATGGCGTCGAGCGGCACAGCGAATTCCGCGGCGACGACCTGCGCCACCTTCATCATGAGCCCCTGCCCCATCTCCGTGCCGCCATGGTTCAGCTGGATGGAGCCGTCCTGATAGACGTGGACGAGCGCGCCGGCCTGATTGAGATGCGTGGCGGTGAAGGAGATGCCGAATTTTACCGGCGTGAGGGAGAGGCCGCGCTTGATGTGATCGTTCGCGGCATTCCACGCGCGGATGGCGTCGCGGCGGGCGCGGTAATTCGATGTCGCTTCCAGCCGGTCGATCATCGGGGCGATCACATGCTGCTCGACGCGCTGGCCGTAGGGCGTCTCGTCGCGACCGGGGGCGTAGAGGTTCAGCTTGCGTATATCGAGCGGGTCCTTGCCGAGCTGGATGGCGAGATCATCCATCGCACGCTCGATCGCCACCATGCCTTGCGGGCCACCGAAACCGCGAAAGGCGGTGTTGGAGACGGTGTGCGTGCGGAAGCGGTGGGAAAGAATACGGGCTGAGTTGAGGAAGTAGGCATTGTCGGAATGGAACATGGCGCGGTCGTTGATCGCCATGGAGAGGTCCGCCGAATAGCCGCAGCGAGAGGCGAGTTCGATGTCTGCGCCGAGGATGCGGCCGTCCGCATCTGCGCCGAGCGTGTAGGTCGCCTCGAAATCGTGGCGCTTGCCAGTGAGGATCATGTCGTCGTCGCGATCGAGGCGGAGCTTGGCAGGGCGGCCGGTCTTGACGGCTGCGAGCGAAGCCGCGGCGGCGATGAGTGTGGACTGCGTCTCCTTGCCGCCGAAGCCGCCGCCCATGCGGCGGACCTCGCAGATGACGGCGTGGGCTGGCTTGCTGAGCAGGTGGGCGATGACGAGCTGCGTCTCGGTGGGGTTCTGGGTGGAGGAATAGATGATGAGATCGCCATCTTCGCCGGGCACGGCCATGGCGATGTGGCCTTCGAGATAGAAATGATCCTGTCCGCCGATGGCGAAATGGCCGTCGATGCGATGTGGCGCGTTGGCGAGTTCGGCGTCTACGTCGCCCAGGGCAAAGGATTTCGCGGGTTCGATGACAGACTGCGCGGCGCGGGCGGCAGCGATATCGAGCAGCGCGGGGTGATCTTCGTACGCGACTTTCGCGAGGCGGACGGCGTGGCGGGCGGCGTCGCGGGTTTCGGCGGCGACAGCGAAGAGGGACTGGCCGTGATAGAGGACTTCGCCCTCGGCAAAGAGCGGATCGTCGCCAAGGCCGAGGGGGCTGATGTCGTTCCTTGCGGGGATGTCTTCGGCGGTGAGGACGAGGACAACGCCCGGGGCGCTGCGCACGGCAGACAGATCCATCGACACAATACCGGCGTGGGCGCGGTCGCTGAGGCCGAAGGCGAGATGCAGAAGCCCCGGCGGTTCGGGCATGTCGTCGATATAAAGGGCGCGGCCAGAGACGTGTTTCTCCGCGCTGTCGTGTGCGAGGGACGCACCGATGACCGGCGTGCTGGACGAGGTGGCATCAGCCATGGGCGATGCTTTCCAGCTGGGCGAGGCGGACGCCCTGCCCCTGTGACTCGCGGAAGACGCGGAGCAACAGGTTGGCAGCGGCTTCGAGGCGATAGGCGGCAGTGGCGCGCATGTCGGTTAGTGGGTCGAAGTCGTGGGCCAGATCGGACATTGCGATGCGTATCACCTCCTCCGTCCAGAGTTGGCCGCGGAGTGCTCGCTCGGCGTGACGCGCACGCCTTGGGATGCCGGCCATGCCGCCGAACGCGAGACGGGCGCTGGTGATGCGCGGGCCGTCGCGTTCGATCAGGAAGGCGGCGCTGACGGCGGAGATATCCTGGTCGAAGCGCTTGGAGAGTTTTTCGAGGGCAAAAATAGCGCCGGGCGGTGGGGCGGGAATTTCGACATGGGTGACGATTTCGCCGGGCGCGCGGTCCTGCTTGCCATAGGCGAGAAAGAAGTTTTCGAGCGGCAGGCGTCGCGTGGTATCGCCGTGGCGGAGAACGATTTCGGCGCCGAGGGCAATCAGTGCGGGCGGCATGTCGCCGATAGGAGAACCGTTAGCGATGTTGCCGACGACCGTACCGCTATCGCGGACCTGCGTGGCGCCGAGGCGGCGGAGATAGGCGCGGAAGGTGGGGTGGAGTTTGGTGAGGGCATCGAGCGCGTCGGCGTAGCGGACAGCGGCGCCGAGGGTGAGGCGGCCATCGGTTTCGGTGATCTCCTGCAGCTCGCGGACCTTCATCACGGAGATGAGCGTCGGGAGACGCCTGCCCTGCTTGGTAACCCAGAGTCCGACATCCGTCGCGCCGGCGAGAATAGTGGCGTCCGGATGAGCGGCGCAGAGGCGGGACAGATGATCGAGTGTGGTGGGGGCGTAGAAGGCGTGGGAGCCTTCAGGCGTGTGGAGCGTGTAGCCGAGTTCGTCTGCGGGCTCGGCCTGACGCCGAGGAAGGGGTGGCGCAGGCTGGTTGCAGGCGGCTTCGCCGGCGCGCTGGATGGGACCGTAGCCGGTGCAACGACATAGATTCCCGGCGAGGCAATCGTTGATCGATGCGGGATCGTTGTCCGCGCCACGGACGTGGTGCGTGTGCAGCGACATGACGATGCCAGGCGTACAGAAGCCGCATTGCGAGCCGTGGAGCGCGACCATGGCCCGCTGGACGGCGCTCGATCCGCCGAGACCTTCGACAGTGATGAGGCTGGCGCCGTCGATCATCGGCAGGAAAGTAATGCAGGCGTTGATGGCGCGGGGGCGACCGGAACTGTCCACCGCCATGACCGTGCACGCGCCACAATCGCCTTCGGCACAACCTTCCTTTGTGCCGGTGAGGCGGCGATGGATGCGCAGCCAGTCGAGCAAGGTGAGCGTCGGATCGGGGGCGTGGACCTCGACCGGGGCGTCATTGAGGATGAAACGGACGACATCGCGCATGGGCGGATGATGGCGGGGTGCGCGGTATTCGCCAACCCGACCGGCGGGGGAGGTTTGCGGGGCTCGATGACGGCGGATGGTCAACCCCGCCTGCCCCACCGCGAATTTATCGACATAAAATCAGGGGGAATCTGGTTAGCGCGCATGTCGCACCGCGTGATATGCACTCTGGTAACCGCTCGCGGGCAGAATTGGGGCATGTCACACCTGCCCGTCCTGCTCCGCCTGATCGACGCCTGGAAGGCGAAGGATATCGAGGGCGTGCTGGCGCAGCTACATGACGACATTGTCTGGCATTATGCGGCTGTGATTGCCCCGCCCGTGCGCGGCAAGGAGAAGGCGCGGAAGTTCCTCGAGGGGCTGGCGCCGCAGATTGCCGAGGTGCACTGGCGCATCTTCGACCATGCTGAGCGGGATGACCGGCTGTTTGTCGAAGGCGTGGACGAGTACGTCTCGACCGAGGGGCGGCTGGTGTCTGCGCCTTATGCGGGCGTGGTGGTGATCCGCGACGGAAAGATTGCGGAGCTGCGCGAGTATTTCGATCTCGGCTCCATGAACACGCTGAAGGCGGGCGGGACGATGAAGGATCACGTCCGTGCGCTGATTGCGCGCGAGGCCGTGGGCTAGAGCTCAGCCGCCGACACCGGCACACCCAGCAACGCGCGGCCGGTCAGCTCGTAAGTGGGCGGGGCGATCATGATGTGGGCGGTCATGACTTGCGCGTCGGCGGCGCGGCGGTTCAGCGGATTGTCGAGGAAGACGGCGGCGCCGCCGGCGAGATCCTGAAGCGTGCGGGCGATTTCGGCGGCAGTGCGCGTGAGGTGCGTGCAGGCGAGGCGGAGCCCTGCCCGCGCCTGTAGCGAGATGGCGGCGCCAGATTGGGCTTCGCGCCAGCAGGTTTCGATCTCTTGCAGAAGGAGTGCGCGGGCGGCGCTGGCCCGCGCGTGGGCGTCTGCGTAGGCGGACTGGATGGCGGCGCGTTCGTTGAGGAAGCGTCCGGTGGGGAGGCGCTTGGCGCCGGCGGATTCGGCGAACTCGCGGAAAGCGGCGCGGATGTTGCCGCTGGCGACGGCGGCGATGCCGAGGGCGAGGAGACCGAAGACGGGGAATTTGTAGAGCGGCGTGGCAATGCGCGGCTGGTCCGTGATCAGCGAGACGGAGCGGGCTTGCGGAATGGCGAGCGCGTCAACGGCCATGTCGCCGCTGCCGGTGCCGCGCAGGCCGGAGGTGTGCCAGGTGTCGATGAAGCG
>Ga0208492_1000576_pt1 | contig 29981 bp, 29 predicted proteins | sample Subbioar_CSW14AB_FD_184820 | JGI IMG/M metagenome (GOLD analysis project Ga0208492, IMG submission 184820) | Serpentinite rock and fluid subsurface biosphere microbial communities from McLaughlin Reserve, California, USA - CR12Mar_CSW14AB (SPAdes) | ecosystem: Environmental > Terrestrial > Deep... | reverse complement strand
GTTCCACTGGGCATCCGTTAGATTTGTTGAATACATCTGTTTTGGTTTAGTCACCTTTAAAACGATGTTTTCACTCTCTTACGTTTGCCCTTTATTACTTTTTTTTACAATTTTAAACAGGCTCTAACAAGCTAGCAGCTAGTAGCTAGTGGCTGGCAGCAAAAGCCAAAGGCTTACTGCTAAAAAATAATCCCCCCATAACCCTCCCTTCCTTACATTTGCACAATTTATTTTTTCGTCCCATGCCCAAAGATCTATCCATCAAATCTGTGTTAATTGTAGGTTCGGGTCCCATTATTATCGGACAGGCCTGCGAGTTTGATTATTCCGGTTCTCAGGCTGCCAGGAGCTTGCGTGAAGAAGGTATCAAAGTGATCCTGATCAACAGCAATCCCGCCACCATCATGACCGATCCGATGATGGCCGATAAAGTGTACCTCCTCCCCCTTACCGTTGAAAGCATTGAACAGATCCTGGAAGAAAACCAGATCGACGCCGTGCTGCCGACCATGGGTGGACAAACAGCCCTCAACCTCTGTAAAGAAGCTGATGAGCTGGGTGTTTGGGAGAAATATGGTGTGCGTATGATTGGGGTGGATGTGGCTGCCATTGATACGGCAGAAGACCGTGAGAAATTCCGTCAGTTGATGGTGAAAATTGGGATGGCCGTTGCCCCCAGCCGCGTTGCTAACAGTTTTCTGGAAGGAAAAGAGTTTGCACAAGAGATTGGTTTTCCATTGGTGATTCGTCCGTCATTCACCCTCGGTGGAACGGGTGGTGGTTTCGTGCACGGCAAAGAAGATCTGGATGCAGCACTGGAGCGCGGACTGAAAGCTTCTCCCATCCATGAAGTACTGGTTGAGAAAGCGGTGTTGGGATGGAAAGAATTTGAATTGGAATTATTGCGTGATCAGAATGATAATGTAGTCATCATTTGTACCGTTGAGAATGTGGATCCGATGGGTGTACATACAGGCGACTCTATCACCGTAGCCCCTGCCATGACACTCAGCGATACCGCTTTCCAAGAAATGCGTAACAAAGCCATGCTGATGATGCGCTCACTGGGTAATTTTTCCGGTGGTTGTAACGTACAATTTGCTTTGAATCCGGAGACAGAAGAATTGATCGCCGTGGAAATCAATCCACGTGTGAGTCGTTCTTCTGCATTGGCATCAAAAGCAACCGGTTATCCGATTGCGAAGATCGCCGCGAAACTGGCGATTGGTTATTCACTGGATGAACTGGAGAACCAGATCACAAAAACTACTTCTGCATATTTCGAACCCACTCTGGATTATGTGATCGTAAAAATCCCTCGCTGGAACTTTGACAAATTCAAAGGTGCCAATGATACATTGGGATTACAGATGAAAAGCGTAGGTGAAGTGATGGCCATCGGTCGCAGCTTCACAGAAGCCATTCAAAAAGCTTGTCAGAGTTTGGAGAATGAAGCAGTGGGATTGGGCTATTATGGTAAGAGTTTAATGAAGAGTGAAGAACTCACTGAGTATATCAAAACCCCGAAATGGGATCGCATCTTCCGTATCAAAGATGCGTTGATGCAGGGTTCTACTGTAAAATCTATTTCACAAGCCACCGGTATCGATCGTTGGTTCATCTATCAGATCCAACAGATCTGTAATATGGAAAAAGAGATCGCTAAATATTCGTTGGATACTTTACCGGAAGACTTACTGAAAGAAGCCAAGAAAAATGGTTTCAGTGATGCACAGATCGCCAACATTTTACATGGCGATTGTACCGATGAACAAGTCTACGAAAAACGCAAATCACTCGGCATCACCCGCGTCTACAAAATGGTAGACACCTGCAGCGCCGAGTTCGAAGCGAAGACACCTTATTTTTATAGTTCTTTCGAGGGGTAGTTGATGATGGTCCATGGTCGATAGTCCATAGTCCATGGCAAGAAATTGATTCAACCAGTTTTACCATGGACTATGGACCATGGACTATTGACTAATAACCCCTTTCTTTGCACTGACTTTTCAAAAACACAACACCGTATGAAACTTAAAGACATCCAGATCCTCAATGAAAAAGAAACACGTGCCGGTTTTGGTGAGGGTATTCATGAGCTTGCGAAAGAAAATGAAAATGTAGTGGTTCTCACTGCCGACCTCGCAGGATCTTTCAAGTTGGGACCTTATATCAAAGATTTTCCTAATCGTTTTATACAGTGTGGTATTGCTGAAGCCAATATGATTGGTATTGCTGCAGGATTAACCATCGGTGGTAAAATTCCATACACCACTACTTTCGCCAACTTCAGTACGGGTCGTGTGTATGATCAGATTCGTCAGAGCGTTGCGTATAGCGATAAAAATGTAAAAATTTGTGCTTCGCATGCCGGATTAACACTCGGTGAAGATGGTGCTACCCACCAAATTTTGGAAGACATCGGATTGATGAAAATGTTACCCGGTATGACCGTGGTAGTTCCTTGCGATTTCAATCAGACCAAAGCTGCTACCAAAGCCATTGCTGATTTGCATGGTCCGGTATACCTGCGTTTTGGTCGCCCGAAATGGCCCAATTTCACCAAAGAAGATGGTAGCGATTTCGTAATCGGTAAAGCACAGAAAATGAGTGAAGGAACCGATATTTCCATCTTCGCCTGCGGACACATGGTTTGGAAAGCAATCGAAGCCGGAAAAATTTTGGAAGAAAAAGGTATCAGTGTTGAACTGATCAATATACATACCATCAAACCACTCGATGAAGCTGCCATCATTGCTTCTTTGAGTAAAACCAAATGCGCCGTTACCGTAGAAGAACACAATATCATTGGTGGACTCGGTGATGCTGTTGCACAAGTGGCAGCCAGACATTGTCCGGTTCCTATTGAATACATCGGCACCAACGACACTTTCGGTGAAAGTGGTAAACCGAATGAACTCCTCGCAAAATACGGATTGGATACGCCGTTTATTGTTGCGGCGGCGGAGAAGGCGATGGGGAGGAAGTAGTGAGTTGTGAGTTGTGAGTTGATAGATGACAGTGTACAGTTGACAGAAGAAAAAAAGAGCGTCTTTTTAAGACGCTCTTTTTTTCTTCTGTCACTACTCACTATTCACTTATTAACGTCTCCACATAAGAAGTAAATAATATATTTGAAGATGTCATATCAAACTGTGAAAGACATAACAAGTATTTAGCTGTACTACGATTTACAAATCTTACTATGAATAGGTATATTTTATTTCTGCTATTATTTGCTTTTCAATCAACTATTTATAGTCAGGTAAGTATTGAATTACGTGGAAACAGCATTTTGTTAAATGGGGTTGTACTAAAAACAAATCCCGATAAAAAGGAATTGGATTCTCTCTTGGATGAGAAAAGTATTGAGGGTAAGATTATTGGCTCTTTTGATCCTAATACAAAAGAAACCAGTTGGGAGAAAAGATTTTCTTTTCGTTTTAAAATATCTGGGGTATCAATAGAATACTATGCAAAAGAAAAAGATATCTATAGTGTTAGATTATTCATGAAGTCGAGCCACAAAGATCCCGAGAAAGATAATTTGATTACCTATCCAAACCAATTCAAAGATGGTGCGATGATATTAGACAGTAGCGCTACAATGGAGCAGGTTATACCATTACTGGATAAACAATCTGTATTAAGTATTGGTATGAGGCCTTATTACCCGAGGAAAATTCCTTCAATTGTATACAGAAGAAATGATTTCTATATCGAATTGATGTTCCATCCCGAAAATAAAAAAATCAAAGAAATACTCATCCGTAGATAAAAACATTGAACGCAGATTTTCATGATCTTCATGATAAGTCATGATTTTGATGAGTCTATCTGCGCCAATCATAACAATCATGAAAATCCGTGTTCTATCAAATAATATCATTAAGGCGCCAATCGTTCTACTTTCCAGCCCTGTTCTGTTTTGGTGTATTTGAAACGATCATGTAAACGACTACTTCTTCCCTGCCAGAACTCGATCACTGTTGGCCTTACACGATAACCTCCCCAATGTTCCGGACGAGGAATGGTTTGTCCGGAGAATTCACTGGTATATTTAGCAACATTAGCTTCAATGACATTTCTATCCGGTATCACCGAACTCTGTGGCGATGCCCAGGCACCAATACGGCTTCCTTCCGGACGAGAATGGAAATACTCATCACTCTCTTGCGCACTTATTTTTTCTACCGTTCCTTCAATGCGTATTTGTCTCTCCAATTCTTTCCAGAAAAATACCAACGCTGCTTGCGGATTATCTGCCAGCTCTTGTCCTTTGTGACTGTTGTAGTTGGTGAAGAACACAAAACCTTGCGCATCATATCCCTTCAATAAAACAATACGAGCAGAGGGTATTCCTGATTTAGTAGCTGTAGCCAGCGTCATCGCATTCACTTCATCGATTTCACTCTTCACTGCTTCCTGCCACCAGTGCTCGAACTGCATAAAGGGATCAGCTGCTACATCACTTTCATTCAAGGAATGTTGTTTATAATCTTTTCTGATATCGGCCACGGATGTTTTCATACAAGAAGTTTCTACTACAAAAATACGATCTATAAAAGGAAAGTTGAAGACATAAAAAAAGGGTGAAAACAATCACTTTCACCCTTTTTGAATTTTGATTTTTGACTTTTGATTTTTGACTTTTGATTTAATCCGTAATATCCATCTTCTTCACTTCATGCTTTCCAGAGATAAACGTGTACACCGCAGGTATCACAAACAAAGTCAGTACGAGTGAGAACATGATACCACCTACGATCACAATACCCAATGGCATACGGCTGGTAGCGGCTGCACCGATACTCAATGCAATCGGTAAGGCACCCAATGCAGTTGCTAAACTCGTCATCAAGATCGGACGTAAACGTTGTGCGGAAGCTTCGATTACTGCTTCGGTTTTCTTCAATCCGAATTCACGTTTCTGATTGGCAAATTCTACTATGAGGATACCATTCTTGGTAACGAGTCCAATGAGCATGATCATACCAATCTGTGAGAAGATGTTCAATGTTTGATCAAATAACCACAAACTCAATAAAGCACCTGCCAATGCTAACGGCACTGTGATCATGATGGTGAATGGATCTTTGAAACTTTCAAACTGTGCCGCCAATACCAGATAAATCAATACCAATGCCAATCCGAATGCGAAGGTAGTATTAGATGAACTTTCTGCATAGTCTCTTGATGCACCACCTAAAGCTGTCTGGAAGCTTTCATCCAATAATTTATCACCGATGGCTTGCATGGCTTTCACACCATCGCCAATAGTCTTACCTTCTGCCAAGGATGCTGAAATGGTTGCCGCTTTGAATCGATTATAATGAAAGAGTGTTGGCGGATTGGAATTCTCTTCCAATTTCACCACCGATGTCAATGGAATATTTTCTCCTCTTGCATTTCTTACATACAGATTCGAAATATCTCCCGGCTCCTGACGATCTTTTAACTCTACTTGTGAGATCACTTCATATTGCTTACCATTCATGATGAAATATGCCAGTCTTCTTCCACTGAATGCACTCGACACAACATCAGCAACATCAGAGATAGATAATCCCAGATCCTTTGCTTTGATACGATCGATGGTGATCTGTAATTCCGGTTTATTGAATTTCAGGTTTACATCTACGTTTGAAAAAGTCTTATCTTTTTTTGCTTCCTCTAAAAATTTCGGGATCACTTCTTTGATCTTTTCAAAATCTAGATTCTGTAAAATGTATTGAACAGGCAATGACCCACGTGAGCCCAATCCAACAGAAATGGTTTGTTCTTCTACCGGAAAAATTCGTGCATTGTTGAACTGTGGTAATTTTTTGCTAATGGCTCTTGCGATCTCGCTTTGACTTCTCGTACGTTTATCCGGATCTACAAAAGCAATACGAGCTGTACCGCTGTTGACACCACCACTACCACCAAAACCAGGGATGGCTGCAAATACAAAGTCTTTTTCAGGAACAGAATCAGATAGGTAATCAATGAGTTTATTGCCCACGTCCACCATATAACTATAGCTCGCACCTTCCGGACCCGACATTTGGAAACGAACACTGCTTCTGTCTTCAAGTGGTGCCAGTTCACTTTGCAGATTGGTACCTACCAAGTAAATACCTCCCAAACAAAGCAATATGATGACCCAAGCCATCCAACGGATGCGAAGAAATCCGGTAAGCATTCGCTTATAGCCATTCTCCATACCGCGGAAGAAGGGTTCCGTCATTTCATAGAACTTACCATGTCCTGCATCTTTCTTATTCAGGTATACATTCAATACCGGTGTGATGGTGAGCGATACAAATGCGGATACCAATACCGCTGCCGCTACCGTAATACCAAACTCACGGAACAGACTTCCTACAAAACCTTCGAGGAAGATCACAGGTAAGAATACTACCGCCAGTGTAATAGAAGTGGAAATAACCGCAAAGAAAATTTCTTTACTTCCCTCCAGTGCCGCTTTGCGAATCGGCAAACCTCCTTCCAGTTTTCGGAAAATATTTTCTGTTACAACGATACCATCATCCACCACCAATCCTGTTGCCAGTACGATACCCAATAAGGTCAATACATTCACAGAGAAACCTGCGATATACATGATGAAGAAAGTGGCAACGAGTGAGATAGGGATATCGATCAATGGGCGAATCGCGATTAACCAATTTCGGAAGAAGAAGAAAATCACCAATACTACCAGACTGAAAGAAATCAATAAGGTTTCTTCTACTTCTTTAATAGAACGTCGAACATTTTTGGTTTGATCGATCAAAGGTGTCAATTCAAAATCACCTTTCTGACTTTTCTGAATTTCTTCTACGCGTTTATAAAATTCATCAGCAATTTTAATATAGTTGGCGCCGGGTTGTGGAATGATGGCCAAACCAACGGCATTCACACCATTCAATCGCCAACTGAATTCTTCATTCTCCGGACCGATCTCTACTTTGGCCACATCACTCAATCGAATGATCCCTCTATTGTCTTCAAAAATGATGAGATCCCGAAAATCTTTTTCTGTTTGTAATCGTCCCAATGCACGGATCGTCATTTCTGTATTCTGACCATAAATTTTACCGGATGGTATCTCTACGTTTTCTCTATTCAGTGCATTACGCAGATCAGCAAATGTGATATTATATGCATTGAGTTTATCCGGATCAATCCAGATACGCATCGCCGGACGTTTTTGTCCGAAAATATTGATCGAGCTGACTTCAGGAATGGTTTGTAATCTTTCAACGAGTACATTTTCTGCATAGTCACTCAACTCCAATAAACCTTTGGTACGACTTTGTACCGCCATTAAAAGAATGAAATCGCTATTCGCATCGGCTTTACTTACAACCGGTGGTGCATCGATATCCTGAGGAAGATTTCGTGCAGCCTGACTCACTTTATCACGCACATCATTGGCTGCAGCTTCGAGGTCTTCATTGATATTGAATTCAACCGTGATATTACTGGAACCATTGGAACTGGAAGAAGTAATGGTTCTGATACCGGGAATTCCATTGATGGACTTCTCCAGCGGTTCTGTGATCTGACTCTCTACAATATCTGAGTTGGCACCGGCATAAGAGGTACGCACATTCACAATGGGTGGATCAATGGCCGGGTATTCACGTACTGATAAAAAAGTATATCCCACCACTCCAAACAACACGATGAGAATATTCATCACGGTTGCGAGGATTGGTCGTTTTAACGATAGTTCTGAAATATTCATACAGTCAAGTGGTTAAAGAAATGAAAACAGGGTTCAGTTGCAGGAGCTTATTGTTGCCCCATAAATTCTGTGATCTGTTTTACACTTCTCACTTTTATTTGAGAATTAGGACGCACAAATAATACGCCTGATACCGCAATGCTATCACCTACATTGAGTCCACTCACCACTTCTGCTGCACCATTCGCGCGTAAACCTGTTACGATATCTGTTATTTTACCTTTTCCATCTTTCACCACTACCACTTTTTTGGCTTTTGCATCAGGAATGATGGCATTGGTAGGAACAAGAATGCTATTGTTTTTACCGCCTGCATCCAATAATACTTTTACAAAAGCACCCGGATTAATATTGGCTCCATCCAATACTGCTCTTACTTTAAGGTTACGGGTAGTAGCATCGATCTGTGGTTCAGTAGCAATGATGGTGGCTTTGCGAACAGACCCACCTGCATTGGTTTTTACATTGACTGATTTTCCTTTACCAATAACGTCCGTATACATTTCAGGAACAGTAAAATCGATCTTTACTTTATCGGTTTGTTGTAACGTAGCAAGAATGGTAGCTGGTGTTACATAAGCACCCGGACTGATCATTCTCAAACCTAATATACCGGTGAAAGGTGCTTTTAACACTGTTTTATCGATCTGGGCTTGAGTAATATCCAGATCTGCTTTTAAAGTATTCACCTGATTGAGTACGGCATCATAATCAGCCTGATTGATACCATTGATATCAAGCAGTTTTTTTAGTCGAGCTTCATTTTTTTGTGCCAGATCCAATTGAACACGAATTTTCTGCATATTGGCTTGTAGATCAGCATCATTGATCCTGGCAAGCACCGTTCCTTGAGATACTTTCGCTCCTTCTGGTAGATTGAGATAAGTTAAACGGCCACTTACTTCCGGTTGCAGATTGGCAGCTTCATTGGCCACTACCGTACCATTCACTTCAATGGTATTGGCAATACTGCTCTTCCCAGCGATAATTACATCTACAATAACTGCTTGTTGACCTCCATTCTGCTGACGTGGTTCTTCTTTTTTGCTTTTACAGGCTACCGTAAACAGTGCTGCAATAGCCAATGGATACATTCTTTTCAAGACTTGAGATTTAGGACCGATAAAGATAGAATTATTTAATGTCTTATTGTTGCAACATTGGATGAATGGCCGGGATGTGTTCTACATCGGCGATTCTTCACTTTGCTCAGCAATAACGGCTATTCAGCCAATTTGTTGGGAACTTTTCTTCGAATAACCCAATCTGCCTGATTGTGTCGATAGAATACAAGGTTATATTTCATCTGAACATCATTCAAACCCAGATTGAGATGTACCCCCGCTCCTTTTTCTTTTCCTTCGCTTTTACAACGGATGGTAAGGTGATTCCACTCTTTTTCACTCAAGTTGGCACGAAAGAAAAATGGTTTTTTACCGGGTACTACATTGTCTTCCAATAATTTCCCATTGAACCATATACTCAGTGTATCCTGATCTATTAGACCATTGTCTACCAGATTTCCAAATATCGATATGGCATCCGTTACCAAAGAATCATACACCGGAGCAACAGTAATCATTGGGGATTCTGTGGAAGGCTCAGCTTCATTTTTTTGTTTTAATAATACATGCATCAATTCCGGATTAATCGTCACAGCATCTTTTGTCAACACAAATTCAAAATATCCAAAACGACGTCTTGTAAAAGGATGTTCCCAAATACCATAAAATAATACAGAAGAATCTGTTTCCATAAAACTGCCACGAAGATCAAATAAGTCTGCTTTACGTTTTGCCTCATTCACCAAAACCGATTTCCCCTGTAAGTGGTATTGATAATATTCTTTAGGAGTAGGTCTTACAGAAAATTGATACATGGTAATCTGCTTGTTGTCCGGACCATAAGAAGTCAACTGTGCAATTGCTTTATCTGCTACTTCTAACCATTCTACTTTTGCATCGGTATCTATGATAAGATTATTAATCCGCATTCGTTGAAGTCCGTTAAAGATCTGGTCTCTGGTACGAAAAGCAGTTTCAACATCGAGTATTCCTTGAGGGCTGGTTTTATGAATGTCGATTTGAGGCGAATATACAGAAACAATACCCCTCCACACGCCTTCTCTTTGCTGTGCTACTAATAGTATAGTAAAAAAACAAACCAAGGTTGTGAGTAAAATACGTTTTTGCATACATTGGTTTTGATGCTATGAAATCAATCGTCTCTTCGCCTCAATCTACCCCTCCAATCGTATCGAACTGATCTGTAGTGGTCATAACTCCTGTTAATATAATAACCCAATTCCAGATCATTCAACTGTGTTATCATTTCATAAGAGGGTCTGTATCGATTCATGAAAGTATCCAAATCCGGTGAGTTTAACAGCGTTAGTTCACGGACAAATTTTTTACTGAATCTGCGATCAATGTATTTTTGTTGCTCTTCATCTATTAAACGATTCTGTAAAAACTCCAGATTACGATTTCTACGTACACGAAACATATTGATGAGCTCTGTCAAATCAAACCCTGCTGTTAGTCCGCCCGGATTATAATTCGGATTGGTACTCAAACGCACTGTTGGTTTTCTGAAATTGAATGCTTTGGCATAATCCTGTCTGTTCTGTATGGAATCGAGCTTATAATAATTGTTCCGCACTTTTACTTCCGGCAGATCTGCTGCGCGGACATGAATCATCACATTGAAATTATCTACGTTGATGATGGTATCTACCGGATACTTCATCGTAGATTTTCCAATCATAGAAAACCATATCGAATCAGTTCTTGGAACGGTGATCAGATAACGCCCTAAAGAATCTGTAATTGCACCTCTACCTGAATTGCTCAATACAGCAACAGCTTCCAAAGGTCTTCTGGCGGTGATATCATATACATTACCCGAAATGGTCACAAACTGAGCAGCAGCCTGTTCTTTCACAGAGCCAAAAGCAATCACCAAAAAAAGAAATAGTAGCTTTTTTCTCAAACCCGTCAATTGAACTGTAATATTAAATCAGGACGAGCAGAAAGCCTGAAATGTGAAGGGAATTAACGTGGATTTTGCAGTGTAGTCCATGGTTGATGGTCCATGGTCCATAGTAGGAAAGTTTATTTATTTTGGTCAATGGTTTTTACTATGGACTATCGACCATAGACTAAAATTTCACATCCACAATATACGGCAGCATCGTGCGCCAAGTGGGCCAGTCGTGGGTGATGTCTTGTCCCCATACATCAAGGTCATACCAAATGCCTTTACTGTAGAGTATGCCGGCAAATTTTTTAGAAGCTTCCGGATCTTCATAGGAACCGCTTCCGGTATAGATATGAATATGATGACTGGATTTGATTTTATCGAGATACCATAGATCTGTAAGTGTGGGTAGGTAATGTGCCGGACTATTATAAAACACCTGATCATCCCAATAGCCTTTGGTGTATTCTGTGAGATCATACACACCACTCATACTGATGGCACCATTGATGATATCGGGTCGTTTCAAAAATAAGTTCATGGCATGCAAGGCTCCGAATGAGGCACCACAAGTGTAGATCATGGTTTCATTACTCGTATTGGTTCTGATGAATGGAATCACTTCATTGAACACATACTCATTGAATTGATTATGACGAATGGCTTTGTGTGCAGGCTCCATTTCATTGTTCATCCAACTTTCTTTATTCATACTATCGATGCTGAATACACGAAGCTTTCCGCTGTTGATGAAAGGTGCCAGGGCATCAATCAACTGAAAACGTTCATATTCCAAATAATCGGCAGCAGCAGTCGGGATCAGTAATAATACAAAACCAAAATGCCCATAAGAAGCAATCGGCATTTCTTTTCCCAATGCCGGACTATACCATGATGATAAATGTCTTTCCATAATCCGCAGTTTGTCAACTAAGCAAAGAATTGATAATTACTGAATACAATTTTTTCTGATTTCTTTCCAAAGATCGCGATAGCATTGTGCTGCATAACTACTGGCAGCAAAAGTTTCGATGGGAGCTTCATGTACACCCATTTTTTCTACATCACTTAAATAAGGAATATAACTCTTCAGGAAGTATTTGTCTTTATAAAATTCACTCATCACTTCATGATGCAAATTTTTGCGATGATCCACCATACTAAAGAAACATTTGATCTTGGAACGATCCAGATCATTCTCTTTGAAATAATCATTTACCGTTTCGAATGAACGAATCGATAATGTAGTGGGAATATTCGGCATCAATACCCAGTCGGCCGCTACAAAAACAGCATCATGTAAAACAGAAATACCCGGTGGACTATCCAGTATCACGATATCGTACTCATTTTTGAGTGCAGATAATAGTGAGAGTAGCTTGCGTTTGGATTGTTTCATTTCATTCAGCAGGATATCTGCATGACGGGCTGAAATATCGGCCGGAATGACATTCAGGTTCTCATAAGAGGTGGTTTGTATGGCTGATTGCAGATCCATCTCGCTGTTGAGAATTTTCCGAGACTCATTTTTAACGGTGGACTTAACTCCCAAATAAAAGGAAGACGACCCTTGTGGATCCAGATCCCATACCAATGTTTTGAATCCTTCTTTGGCTGATGCGTAAGCCAGATTAATGGACGCAGCTGTTTTGCCTACGCCACCTTTAAGGTTGTAGATAGCTAATGTGACCATGCTCTAATATACGGTTTTTGTAGTAAATGAAGGAGATAGGGGTAACAAGCTTCAGGCTGCAAGCTACAGGCTTCACGTAATGATGGAGATTATCTGATAGATTAGCCAAGTATGCTAACTTACATGTTTTTCGTTCATATAGCTCATAGCGTGAAGCGTGCATCTTGCAACTCAATGAACCAAATACCCCAACAGTAAACAACCCATCACAATCAAAGGCGCGGGAATCTTATTCAGTCTGAGTAATAAGAAAGTACCGATAATGATAAAAATATCCCAAATGGCTATTAGGCGACCTTCAAATAAAGCGATGAGGAAAGTATCTTTCATGAGATAAAAAGTGGCGCCGGTCATAATACCTACTACTGCTGCATTGATACCTTCCAGTGATCGGAAGATGACTGCATATCGTTTTAGGTTATGCCATACCGGGAAAAAGAAAAGTACCAATAAGGCACTGGGAAGAAAAATGGCTATGGCACCAATCAAACAACCCATTAATTGCCAACCGGCACCTTCATCTTTTAACACCATGCCTCCAGCAAAGGCACCAATAGAAAATACAGGTCCGGGTATCGCCCGTACCATGCCTGATCCGGTTAGAAAATCTTCTTTGGACATTTTCAATACATCTCTTCTCGTTTCCTTGATTCTTTTAGATTCAGGACGAGTTACATATTGTTCATACATCAAGGGCATCATCACATCACCTCCACCAAAAACAAGACTCCCAAAACGGTAGGCGTTCTCAAAAAGGTTGATGGCTTTTCGGTTTTCCCAGTTGTTGCGGGTAGCCGTTTCCGAAATATAACCGGCAGTACCAAACAATAAGAAAAAGATGATGATATTACCCCACTTGATTTTTTTAGGCGGAACATCTTTTTGCGGAATACGCTTATCACTGAAATTGGTAGCAATACCCGCAGCTACAATCAGTGCAGGAAAAATCCATGGTGTTTTAAACAATAAAAAAGTAGCAAAAGCTGCTACTGTCATGATCACCCGGGTGATGGTATTGTGAACGGCGATATTAAAAATGCGATACGTAGAATAGGCAATAAAACCAATGGCCATCGGCTGGATGAACATAAAAAAATCAGGACGAACATCTTTACTGCTGAAATACTGCAATAAAAAAGACAATCCCCCCATCAATATACAAGCCGGTGTGATCCAAATCAATAAGGTAAGAATCGCCAATGGTATGCCACCACGTTTATATCCAATCAGTGTAAGTGTTTGTGTGGAAGAAGCTCCGGGTAATAACTGACAGAAGGCGTTGTATTCCATCAATTCAGTTTCAGAAACATCGCGACGCTGTTGAACAAAAGTCTTCATCATCATCCCTAAATGCCCCTGCGGTCCTCCAAACGCGGAAAGACTATGCCATAATACAGCGCGCAGAAACGGGATATGACGTACTAGTATCAAGGGTTAATAGAGGCAACTGTTGAGAGTGGAAATTACTGAAATCCTTGAAACTGCCGAAAATCTGATATAAGCTTCAAGCCACACGCTGCAAGCCACAAGAAATCTTGAAAATTGCTTCTTGATACTTTCTTGTAGCCTGTGGCTTGAAGCTTTCTTGTTCCCTGTTTCTTATTTCTTGTTCCTTGCTTATAGCCTGTGGCTTGCAGCTTGAAGCCTACAGCTCTGCTGTCCTTATTTTTTCAGCCCAATCTCTCTCAGTCTTTCATCCAAATATTCGCCTGCGGTAGCATCGGGATAGGCTTTGGGGTGAGCGGCGTCAATGCAGCTTTCCAGACAGGCCAGACTCATTTCACTTCTGGGGTGAAGGAAAAAAGGCATGGAGAAACGGCTGGTATGCCAATGTTCTCTTGGTGGGTTTACCACACGGTGGGTGGTGCTGCGTAATTTATTGTTGGTAAGACGTTGCAACATATCACCCACATTCACTACGATCTGTTCCGGTAATGAAGTTACATTCACCCATTCACCTTGTTTGGTTAGAATTTGCAATCCATCCGCAGAAGCACCTACCAGCAGAGTGATCAAATTGATGTCTTCATGCTGTTCTGCGCGAATAGCACTCTTAGGTTCTTGTGTGATCGGCGGATAATGGATACAACGTAAAATAGAATTACCATTTTCGATATGTTGATCAAAATAATTTTCATCCAACCCCAGGTACAAAGCAATGGCTTGCAACAAAGCACGACCACTTTTCTCAAAATTTCTGTACGCATTGAATAAAGTGGCATTCAAAGGTTCTATTTCTTTCACAACCACATTATCCGGATACTCGCTTTTAATAGGATCTCCATTTTCAACGGTTTGTCCGTACTGGAAAAATTCTTTCAGATCCGGTGCTTCACTGCCTTTGGCATGCTCACGGCCAAAACTGGTATAGCCCCTTTGTCCGGCCAAACCCGGAATTTCATACTGTAATTTTTTCTCGAGAGGAAGTGAGAAAAATTGTTGTACATGTTCATATTGCTCTGCGATCAGTTGATCGGGTATACCATGATTTTTTACTGCTACAAAGCCTACTTCCTCATAGGCTTTTCCCAATTCTTGTACAAAAGCGGCTTTGCGTGCCGGGTCACCGCTTAAAAATTCTGCGAGGTCTACTACTGGAATGGCCATAACAATCAATTTAATGTGAACAATAAAATCAGTTCTGGTAGAACCGTTTGGAAAAGTACAAAACTACTCCGATTTCCGTTAACCTGTTGATAAGAGTGAGTTTCAGGTATTTTTATCAACTTTATGCCATGAAGGCAATCTTTTGTTTTTGTGGGTTAGTCATCCTTTTCAGTAGTTGCAGCAATGGCTATCATAAATATGCTTCACAATATCAGTTGGTATCCACTTCCAATGCCCCCGATTATACAGATTTGAATTTCTGGGCAGCCCACCCCTATAAGCCGGATCCTTCGGATAGTGTTCCCAAACCGCTGCGTAAGCATTTCAAAGCTGATTCTACTGTGGATGTTTTTTTTATTCATCCAACTACTTATACCGATGAAAAACGTTTATCCGGTTGGAATGCTGCGATTACCGATTCTTTATTAGCAGCGAAAACAGATTATAGTACCATACTTTTTCAAGCCAGCATCTTCAATGCGGCCGGACGTGTTTTTGCGCCCAGGTACCGACAAGCCCATTTGGGTGCCTATTTCCCAAAATCTGCAGCAGATACTGCTGCTGCATTACAAGCATTTGAATTGGCATATGCCGATATAAAAGCTGCTTTTGTTTTATACCTCAAAAATTACAACCAAGGTAGACCGATTATTATGGCGGCGCATAGTCAGGGTACCACTCATGGTAAACGATTGGTCAAAGAGTTTTTTGATGGCAAGCCTTTGCAGCAGCAATTGGTAGCAGCTTATTTGGTGGGTATTCCGGTGGAGCCTGATTGGTTTACTGCCATTCGGCCTTGTTCTACGCCCGAGCAAACAGGTTGTTTGTTGAGTTGGAGAACGTATAAAGAAGGATACAAGCCAGAGTATGTATCAAAAGAAAATTATATTGCTGTGGTCACCAATCCATTGACTTGGAGTAGTATGGATACCATGGCAACAAGAAAAGAAAACAAGGGTGGTGTGGTAACAGGTTTTAATAGTGTTGTGAAAAAAGTGGCAGCGGCAAACAATGCTACAGGTGTTTTATGGACACACAAGCCTCGGTTTTTTGGTAATATATTTTTCACGACTAAGAATTATCATATAGGCGATTTCAATTTGTACTATATGAATGTTCGAGAGAATGTACAACAGCGAGTAGCAGCATTTCAAAAGAAAAGGACCCCATAAATGGAGTCCCTGTTGATCGCAAAAAGTAAAGCTTTATTGTTTGATGAAACGGATGGCTTTAATAAAGACATCTCCATTAAAGGCATTGAGTATATAGTTACCACTACCTAAATCACTGAGATTCAACGCCAGTTGTTGAAGCCCTTCTGCTACATCAGCTACTACGGTTTTGGCCATATGTCCTTCCACGTCTAATACTTTCAGTACCAGATTTCCGGTACGTTCAGACAGTACCGTAAGGTAGCTGTCGTTTTCGATGATATTTGGTTGCAGACTCTTGATGTACATAAACCCTCCTTTTTTTCAATAAACGAAATAATAACTCAGGGGGATGTTCAGAAAAGACACCAAATTTGGTGCCAGTGCTGCATTGATAACCTTGATTAGGGGAGATTTTAATGTTAGGATTCTGTTATAGGAATTGATTGCCACTGTCCAAAGGACTCCTTCGGAGAAGGCACTGAGGGACACTGAAAAACCCTTCTGTGGGATTCTGTGTTTTCAGTGGCAATAAAATAATCTAATGCTGATTCATCAGTAGTTTGGTTGTAAATAATTCATAATCTTCTATACTATCATAATCACCTTCGCTAATCAACCATTTTACTTCTGCCAGTTCCCATTCTGTTGAAATTTTATAGCGAAAATTCTTAGGATACTTTTCTCCGAAAAGCCCGATAACATAATTCTCATCTTCAATAATGGTCTTCTTTTTTTTGGGCATATATAGAATAATGACATTATAAGAAAAGTTTTAAGGTTCCAATAATAACCGCGTCATCGTTTCTTCATAATCGCGAATGTCTTTAAATACACCCTCTTTGATTAACCACAATACTTCTTTACGCTCATTTTTATCCTTCAATTTAAAACGATAATTCTCAGGAAGTTTGATACCAAACGCTCCTTTTACCATTTTAATTTTTTGAGGTTTTTTGTTAGACATCGCGACTTTTATAGAAGGCTTTAATAATTAAAAAGGGGGGATGACAAAGTCAATTAGTGTGTTGATTCAATAATAGCTTAGTCGTAAATAATTCATAATCTTCTATACTGTCAAAGTCACCTTCACTAATCAACCATTTTACTTCTGCTAATTCCCATTCAGTAGAAATTTTATACCTAAAATTTTTAGGGTACTTTTCACCGAATAGTCCGATAACATAGTCTTCTTGTTTTAATATGGACTTCTGTTTTTTAGGCATGTTTGTAATAATAGCAGGTTTTTATTACAGCAAAATTAGCAGTTAAAATGATGACAACTTGGTATTTTTTAGCATTAAACTGAGCCACTCCGCACCAGATTCTACCCTTTTTGTTTTGAAAGACTGCACTCTTTGCAATCCTCTGTATATCAAGGAAACAAACATCATGAGGCGGATTATAATACATGAAGTTATGCATGATATGATCCGCATATTCAAAAGTGAGTTTTAACTCTACTTTTCTGTTTCGAATTTTTATGATGGCATTTTCTGTTCCCACTCAATCATTAAAATGGGAAGATAGAATGAGAGAAGATCACAAGAACAATATGAAAAGAATCAAGTACATATCTACCGTATTTATACTTGAAAAACACTAAACTTCTTTATCAAGAAGCATATACCTTTTTAATCCATTGATCATCATTTCATCTAAAACATCAACTAAGTTTCCGTATGTACATCCTTTTGTTGGGAATATTAATACAACTGGCTCTGCATTCCCACCAAAATCATTTTTTACTGGTTTGAGTTTGTATTTCTGCCATGATTGATCTTTTAAATAAGATGCTATCAAACAGATTTTCCATACACCTCACCACTCCAACTCCACCAACACCGGCCGATGATCAGAAGCCACCGGCTCATCCATCACGATGGCCGACTTCACTTTAAATGGATCATTTTTTCTGGTAAGAATATAATCAATACAACGATCGGGTTTATTTGCCGGAAAACTATAGCCGGTGCCACTTAGCAATGTCCACTGCTGTTGTAAAGATTGCATAAAAGAAGAGCTGGGAAGATCATTCAAATCACCTGCGAGTAGTACCGGCTTTTTGTAAGCGTCTACTTCCTGATTGATTATATTCACCGTATTGATTCGATCTTCTTCTGTTAATGACAAATGCGTACACAGAAAAACATAACGTTCAAATTCAACCAACAATAACACCCTTTTCTCTTCTCTGCCAGGTAAGGATAGATAACGAAACGACAAAGGCTTCTCCTTCGACAACACACCCACACCATATTTACCTCCATTATAATCAATCGCAGGTGCATATACAGCAAACATGCCTGTTAGCTCAGATAGTTTTTGTAACACATCTACTTGTTTACTGCGATAGGTTACACTATCCAGCTCCTGCAATGCAATGACATCAGCCTTTGATGTTTGCAAAATGTCTGCAATACGCCGATAATTGGTAGCCTCATCCAAACCCTTCGCATTGCGAACATTATAAGTCAACACACGAAGCTGATGAGATTGTGCATGGGTAGCGCCGAATATCATTGCTGCTATCAGAGAAAGAAGAATGTGTTTATACATAATTGTGATGATTGGATAGTGTGAAAAGTGAAAGGTGAAACGTGAAAGGATTAGATTCATACTACTTCAACCCCCTTTCACGTTTCACCTTTCACTTTCCTAATTCCCATACACACTCAAAAACTTAATCCGCATAATTTTCAACTGTTCCCAGGTGTAATCATTGTCGCTGAGTTCTTGTTGTGCAATTTGGAGGGAGGAGGTTTCACAGTTTTTAAAATATTCAATGATCTCTTCCTGATCGTATTCATCCAGCCATTCATCAATGGCGTAGTCCAGGTTCAGCTTGGTTCCACTGGCTGCAATGGTTTCCATTTCTTCCAGTAGCTCATCCAAACGCAAACTTTTATTTCTCGCTATGGTTTCCAGCGGTATTTTCTTGTCTACATTCTGAATGATATAAATTTTATTGTTCGCCTTATTCGCCACACTCTTCATCACAAAATCATCCGGCTTTTCAATTTCATTCTCTTCTACATACTTAGCAACCATCTCTACAAATGGTTTCCCGTATTTCAGCGCCTTACCCTTACTTACACCCTGACATTTCTCCAACTCCTGTAATGTAGTTGGGTATAAAGTAGCCATGTCCTGTAAAGAAGTTTCTAGGAAAATTACAAATGGAGGCAGGTTCTTTTTCTTGGCTTCTTTTTGACGCAACTCTTTGAGCATTTCAAAAAGCTTATCATCGGCTGCTGCTCCGGTTTGTGTTCCTCCTTCGCCTTCTTCATCATCGGCATTGGCATCTTCAAATAAATTATTGAGTACGATTTTGAAAGAAGCAGGCTTCTTCAAAAACTTCTCTCCTTTTTCTGTGATCTTCAGTAAGCCATACTCTTCAATATCTTTTCTGATCAGGTTCTCCAACATCATTTGTCGGATCAAGCTGTTCCACAAATGCAGTTCTTTATCTTTTCCAATACCAAATACTTCCAACTGATCATGTCTGAACATGCCAATTTGTGGCGTTAGTTTTCCAACCAGTACACTGATTACATAATCCGTCACAAATCTTTCATCCAATGCCTGAATGGTTTTCAGTACTTGCACCACTTCTTCCTTCACTTCTATTTTCTCTTTCGGATTGCGGCAGTTGTCACAATTACCACAGTTCTTTTCTTCCCAGGTTTCACCGAAATAGTGTAACAATATCTTTCTTCTGCAAACAGAACTTTCTGCATAAGCAACTGTTTCATCAATTAGTTGTCCGCCCACTTCTCTTTCACTCAAAGGTTTGTCGCGCATTAAGTGTTCGAGTTTCGCTACATCTTTATGGGAATAGTAGAGTACACAAATTCCCTCCAATCCATCTCTTCCCGCACGTCCTGTTTCCTGATAATAATTCTCGATGGATTTAGGAATATTGAAGTGAATCACAAAACGGATATCGGGTTTATCAATCCCCATTCCAAATGCGATGGTAGCCACAATTACTTGTACATCTTCATTCAAAAACTGATCCTGTCTTTCGGCACGCAGTTTTTGATCCAGTCCGGCATGATAAGCGACTGCTTTGATATTATTCGCCACCAATAATTCTGCCAGTTCTTCTGTGGTTTTGCGGTTCAATGTATAAATGATACCGCTTTTGCCTTTATGCTGACTGATGAACTTTACAATATGTTTTACTGTCTGATCTTTTTTGATCTTCGGTTGAATCTCATAATAAAGATTGGTACGATTGAAAGAAGAGATCAAAATATTCGGCTCACGTAAACCGAGGTTTTTAACAATATCACTCTGTACTTTTGGAGTAGCCGTAGCTGTTAATGCAATCACTGGAACATCTGGATTAATGATATCCATCATTTCACGCAAGCGACGGTATTCAGGTCTGAAATCATGTCCCCACTCAGAGATACAGTGTGCTTCATCCACAGCAAAAAAAGAAATCTTGAGATCACGGAAATATTCCAGGTTTTCTGCCTTGGTTAAGGTTTCCGGAGCAACATACAGCAGTTTGGTTTTACCGCTGTCGAGGTCTTCTTTCACTGCTTTGATCTGTCCTTTATTGAGGGAGGAGTTGAGGAAATGGGCTACATCGTCTTTTTCACTGTATCCTCTTACTAAGTCTACCTGATTTTTCATTAAGGCAATAAGGGGAGATACAATAATAGCACAGCCATCAAGAATCATGGCCGGTAGCTGATAACACAGACTTTTTCCACCACCGGTAGGCATGATGACAAATGTATCTTGTCCACTTAACAGACTTCTGATCGATTTTTCCTGTGTTCCTTTGAATTCACGGAAGCCAAAATAGGTTTCTAGGGCGCCGTGGATATCGTATTGACTTCCTTTTAACGCTACAGGACCAGTTCTTTTCCCGACCTTAATGGGGGGTCTCTCTTTCACCGTTGCTTTTTTTGCCGGGGTTTTCTTTGTACTTGTTGCCATGTATTTACGATAGGTTTTCCGCACCTGCGGAGCCGGTTATAATCATATAAGATACCTCTTTTCCCCGGAATTTTCACTTAAAATTTGCCAATTGGCGCAGAGGAAGTGTTTCCGGCGGACCCGGTCTTTGGTGCACTTTTGAGTTTTTTTCAAAAGGACGGCGAAGTTAACGAAGAATGGGATGATTACACACACTTTGCTGTTAAAGTTTACCTTTGTGCAGCATGAAAAAAACGATCCTAGAAACAGCCATTACAACGATTGAACTGGAAGCGGCATCTGTTGCCGGATTATCCGCATTTATTGACGATACTTTTGAGAAAACGATTCGCATTTTGGCCGCCTGTAAAGGTCGGATTGTAATCAGTGGTATCGGGAAAAGTGCGATTGTAGCGCAAAAAATCGTTGCCACCCTTAATTCTACAGGAACTCCCTCATTATTCATGCATGCAGCAGACGCCATTCATGGAGATCTGGGTATGGTTCAGCAAGATGATGTGGTGATGCTGATCAGTAAAAGTGGGGAAAGTCCGGAAATCAAGGTATTGGTTCCCTTGATCAAAAACTTTGGCAATACTTTGATTGGTATGGTAGGCAATATGCAGAGCTTTCTGGCGCAGTCATCAGATCATGTATTGAACACAACAGTGAGTCAGGAAGCCTGTCCCAATAATCTCGCCCCCACCAGCAGTACCACTGCTCAAATGGTCATGGGTGATGTGTTAGCTGTTTGTTTGATGGAATTACATGGTTTTTCAGGGCATGATTTTGCCAAATACCATCCGGGCGGAAATCTTGGTAAACGTTTGTACCTGAGGGTGGCAGATCTGTATCTCAATAATGAACAACCCAAAGTTCCATTGAATGCTACCCTTAAACAAGTGATTGTTGAAATCACAGAAAAAAGATTGGGTGTTACTGCTGTTGTGGATGAAAACAACAACATCTTAGGTATTATTACTGATGGTGATTTGCGAAGAATGTTAGAAAAAACAAATGAACTGGGAGCTATTACTGCAGCTGATATTTTAACAGCAAACCCCAAAAGCATCGAACCCGGTATGCTGGCCGTAGAAGCTTTGGATATCATGAGAGATCATGATATCAGTCAGCTGGTAGTAGCAGAAAACGGAAACTACTTGGGTATTTTGCATATACATGACTTGGTGAGAGAAGGAATTATATGAAGATTCAAGAGATAAGAGACAAGACACAAGAAAGAGATACGTATCTGGCAGAAATATAATCAAGATTAATCATCGGATTACTAAATAAGCCTGTAATATTGCAGCGTTTATTCAGGGATTAAAACAGCGTGTGAATGAATCAGCATCACTATGTAGCCATCATGGCCGGAGGAATTGGTAGTCGCTTCTGGCCGATGAGCAGAACAGTTTATCCAAAACAGTTTTTAGATATTCTTCATACGGGAAAATCATTGCTTCAATGGACCTATGAACGTTATGCAACGTTTATCCCGAAAGAAAATATCTTCATTGTTACTTCCGATGAATATGTTTCCATTGTTCATCAGCAATTGAAACAACTTCCCGTTGAAAATATTCTTGCCGAACCGAGTCGTAAGAATACAGCACCTTGTATTGCGTATATCTCTTTTAAATTAGCCCAGAAAGATCCTGAAGCATCACTCATTGTAGCACCCAGTGATCATATGATTCTGGATAATGAAGCTTTTCGCAGCATTACCTTAAAAGCATTGGATTTTGTAAGTCATATCAAATCATTGGTAACACTGGGTATTACACCTACGCATCCGAACACAGGTTATGGTTATATTCAGCATGATAGCATGACAGTTGCGGAAGGTATTTATAAAGTAAAAACCTTCACTGAAAAACCCAATCTCGAACTTGCCAAGACTTTTATCAGCAGTGGTGATTTTCTTTGGAATGCGGGCATTTTTGTGTGGCAAGTAAAAAATGTGGTAAAAGCTTTTGAGCAATACCAACCGGAGATGTTTGAATTGTTTGATGCCGAAAAGAAAAGTTTCAATACTGCCGAAGAAAAAGCTGCGATTGACAGAATTTATCCGCTCTGTACCAATATTTCTATTGATGTAGCCATCATGGAAAAAGCAGATAATGTGTATGTAATCCCTTCCTCTTTTGGCTGGAGTGATTTGGGTACTTGGAACAGTGCTTATGATAATCTGGAAAAAGATTATCTCGGTAATGCAGTGGCCAGTGAAAATGTAATCGTGATCGATGCAACCAAGTGTATGGTATCGGCACCCAAAGAAAAATTATTGGTATTACAAGGGCTTGATGATTTTATTGTGGTAGATACCAAAGATGTATTGTTGATTTGTAAGAAAGATAAAGAACAGTCGATCAAAGAATACGTTGCAGAAGTAAAAAGAAATAAGGGAGATAAATATCTATAATTATTTTCCGAAAATATCTTCCTAAAAACTAACGATCAATCGCTTCCAGAAAATTAGTTCTGCTGAGATGCGAGGTATTGATTAGATTTGGTTTACCCGTTTATTGTAACAGGTACCATTCGATTTGTAAAATGCCAGAGATGAAAACCGTTATTACCGGAACAGGAAGTTATATCCCGCCACACATTAAAACCAATAGAGATTTTACCATTCAGGATTTTTATACTGAAGATCATGAGCGTATTGTGGCTGCTCCCAATGACATCATCGAAAAATTTCGAGATATTACCGGTATTGAAGAAAGAAGATATGTGGGTACAGAATTCAATGCATCTGATATGGCATTGATTGCTGCCAAACATGCGATTGAAGATTCCGGTATTGATCCTGAAACCATCGATCAAATTATTGTAGCCCACAACTTTGGTAATGTCGTAAAACATACCATTCAAACAGATGTTCTTCCGGCATTGGCTTCTCGTGTGAAACAAGGTTTACAAATTCAAAATCCTTCCTGTGTTGCCTATGATATTCTGTTTGGTTGTCCGGGTTGGATACAAGGTATTATTCAAGCCGATGCTTATATCAAAGCTGGTATCGCTAAAAAATGTTTGGTGATTGGTACGGAAACACTTAGCCGTGTCATCGATCATTATGATCGGGATAGTATGATCTTTAGTGATGGTGCCGGTGCATGTATCATTGAAGCGAAGGAAAGTGAGAGTGGCATTCTCGCTGCCAGTGTACAAAGTCATTGTGTAGATGAAGCCTATTATTTGTACATGGGTAAATCGAATTTCCCCGAATCAGATCCTCGTATTCGTTATATCAAAATGAAGGGCAGAAAAGTATATGAGTATGCCATTAAAAATGTACCTGCTGCGATGAAGGATTGTTTAGAAAAAGCCGGGGTACATGTAACCGAAGTAAAAAAGTTTTTCCTCCATCAAGCCAATGAAAAAATGGATGAAGGATTTATTAAAGTGCTCTATAAGTTATACGGATTAAAAGAAGTACCTGCCGGTGTGATGCCGATGAGTATTCATAAATTGGGTAACAGTTCTGTAGCCACCATTCCTACACTCTATGATTTGGTAAAGCGTGGCATATTGGATGATCATTCTTTACAAACAGGAGATATTGTCATTTTTGCTTCGGTGGGTGCGGGGATGAATATCAATGCTGTTTGCTATCGGGTCTAACAAACTGATGTATTTGCTTGATATGAAACGATCGCTATTAGGAATGATCCTGATAAATACTCTTCTTTCCCGATAATAAAAAAGCCATGATACATGCGATGGCTGCGAATGGCAATACTTCTTTTCCGAATAATTCCATTGCCATTACCATACATGCCAATGGTGCATGCGTAGCTCCTGCAAAAACCGCTACAAATCCTAAACCTGTTAACATTGATAAAGGCAAGGGAATCCATATAGATAAGGTATTTCCCAGCAACGCTCCAATAAAAAACAACGGCGTTACTTCTCCACCTTTGAATCCGGCAGACAGCGTAAGAATGGTCAATATCATTTTCAGCGCAAAATCATACACTTCCATGGGCTCACTAAAAGATTCTACGATTATCGGTATTCCCAAACCCATGTATTTACTATTACCAATCCACCAAAATAATAGCACAACAACAATACCACCAACCAATGGACGCAAAGGTGGATAGCTAATCCGATTTTTATATTGTCGTGTGGCAACATGCATGATTTGTACAAACAGAAAAGCACAAACACCAAACACTGCTCCTGCCATGATGGTGTAGCCAATACTTAACCATGAAATAGTCGGTATCAGATCAATAGTATAAGTTGTATGAGGTATGCCCCATAATCTCGTAACAAGGTCTGCAAGTATAGAGGCTGCTAAGACAGGTACAAGAATGGTATAATGTAATGCAATCTTTCGATTGATCTCCAATGCAAAAATGAAACCTGCCAATGGTGTTCCAAACACTGCCCCGAAACCGGCAGCAATAGAAGCGATTAATAAGGTACGTCGATCTTCAGGATTCAAGCGAAAAGGCCGACTTAACTGATCAGCCAATGCGCCCGACATTTGCAAAGCTGTTCCTTCCCGTCCGGCAGCGCCTCCGAATAGATGTGTGATCAGTGTTCCCAGATAAATCAAAGGCGCCATGATCCATGGAATGGTTTTTTGCGTGGGCTGCTGAATGGTTGCCAGTAATAATTTATTTCCTGCTTCTGTTTGTTGGCCAAAGCGATGATAACACCAGCCCACCATGAATCCTGCGATGGGTAAAAATGCAACCATCCATAAATGACTTTCTCGAAAATCAGTAACCAGATCCAATGTATAGAGAAACAAAGCTGCCGCTGAGCCGGAACAAAAACCGATCAATACACATAAAATAATCCACTTCAACAGTCGTTGAAAATAAGAGTAGTTATTGTTAGGGGTTAGAGTTTGTTGTACTGACATAAGTTCCTGATTTAAATGTACTCAACATTTATGATCAGGCGCCATCAGCTTTTTAGGGCGGTTCAATTAGGAAGACACCATTTCCTTGGGATAGAATTGTAAATATAAAGTTCTTCGGATTATAAATTGTGCTTTGAGCTTTTGGAAAGTTTCTAAACTTTCCAAAAACCCAAAACACAAAAGATTTTTATAAGGATCAACTAGATTTTTGAAAACAATTCATCAGGAGCCAAAACAGGTATTTCAACTCCTTTGAAATCTTTAATATTTCTTGTTACGATACAGTCGATTTTTTCAACGGTTATTGCACAATACACTTGAATGGCATCCTCAAAATCCTTTTGCTTAGCCCTTAATCCTTTTGATAATACTTGCTCATCAACCGGAATAACTGTTACAAATTCAAATAAAGATAAAAGTATTCCTCGAAGTGATTTATCGTCTATAAATTTCTTTAATAAATAGTAGGTTGTTGCAATAGAATGAGAAGAGGTATAGAGCCGAATCTTTTTGTTCTCAGCTAAGTTAAAAATCTCAATAGCATACTTACTGAATGGTTTTCTATCGGCTATTAGATCTACCAGAATATTAGTATCGATGAAAATTTTTTTCATAAGTGTTTTTTCTCCAGGTAAGATTGTAGCTCTTTCTTTTCATCAAAACTCTTAGGGAGTCTAACCGCCCCAACAAGCTTTTTTAACTTAGGAGAAATTTTTTGTTGCTTGTTTTCCTGTGTGATGGTATCGAGGTATTGTTCAATTAACTCTGACAAACTCCTACCAGAAGCCTTGGCATAAGATTTAGCCCTCTCAATCACTTCTTTTTCAACAGTAAGTGTGAGTTTAGTTGTCATGATACGTGTTATTTTTTCAAAGATACGTATATCATAGATTCATTGACTTTAAAAGTTGTGAAAATTTCCTAAATATGATCCATGACTATAAAACGAGCCTCTTAGAAAGACGCTTATTAATCACGAAACCTTTTCGGATCAAATTCAATATAATAAACATCCTCTTTCATCCGAGTTCCCAATCTATCCTGACGGGCAAAATACAAGCGCTTTTCTTTCGCATGATAAAACGGACAAAACTCTGCCATCGATGAATTAATGGGACTACCCAGATTTTTAGGTGAAGTCCATTTGCCATGGGTATTAAAACTGATATACAGATCCACTTCTCCTAACCCTCTTGGATCAGAGGAAAAATAAAGTAAGAAACTTTCATCTGCAGCAATGACTGGGTTTGATTCACGATGATCTGTCGTATTCACAGGTATACCAATATTTTCCGGTGTTTGATAGGCTCCATTGACCCACCTTGAAACATAGATATCAGAATTGCCTTTTTTATTTTCATTTTCTTTCATGAAATATATATGTCCGGCAGTCGTGATGGAGGCAAAAGATTCTGAGATATCGGTATTGATGGTATTACCCAAATGATAGGGAGCGGACCAACCTGATGCAGTTTTTTTCACCGCCCAAATATCAAAACCGGTTCTGTTGGGTTGATCAGGAACTGGGCGTGTTGATTGGAAGAGTACTTGTTGTCCATCCGGACTGAACATCGGATCAACATCTTTCCATGCAGCGTTAGTAGTAGAAAAAGAAGCGATCACCGGTTCTTGCCATACACCATTTATTTTGTGTGATTCTTTAATCACCAATGTATCTCTTCCACCATTGGACTCTACCCATAACGCTGTATTACCATCAGGTGAAATCGTTAAACCAAAAACACCACCATTGGATATTTTACCCGGTTCAAACTTCACCGGCTCTTTTTGAGCAAAGAGAAAAAGGTGGAGGCTCAATAATACAACGACAAGAATGGGTTTCATACAGCTGATTTTACGATGGGAAATAAATTCATTCAAATGGAATAGAACTGTGAAATCTGGATGATTGGTCATTACAAGATACAACAGGTTTACTTGAATAGAGGAGCTATCTGTCTACTAATAGAATAAAAAAAGGAAGTACCGTATTTGTACTTCCTAAAAAATGGTGTTGTTTTATTAAATCGCATCCGCAATCGGGAAATCAATTTCGAATTCAGTCAGATTGTGTATATAATTACTGATGATCTTATCGCCTACCACAATCACTACATCAATCAAATTAGCTTCATTATAACCTGCAGCAAAAAAATTATTCTTACTTTCTTCTGTTGCTTTACCGAGGTTAGCTACTACAGATGCAGTGAATTTTGCCAGTGCATCTAATTTACTATCGAATGAAGCAGTTCCCTTTCTGATCTCCAGAATTTGCTCATCTGTAAATCCATTCATTTTACCAATAACCGTATGTGCAGACTGGCAATAGCGGCAACCATTGATTTGACTGGTTACCAGATTGATCACTTCTCTTTCTTTGGCCCTCAATGAGCTTTTTCGGTTTTGTAAAGCAAGATAATCGCCAAGAGCTGTTTCACTTTTTGCGAAATAGGCATACAGATTGGGTACAAAACCCAGCCCTTTTTGCAGGTTGTCAAAAAGAGATTGATTGGTTTCAGAAACTTCTGCTTTGGTTGGAATCGTAAAGACGATTGTGGTGGTCGTTGACATGGTATGTAGTTTTAAAATTGTTTGTCGTAATTGATAGAACAAAATTGCAACAACCGGTAAAGTTTAAAAATGATCTAGTTTAGGAAATCAGGTTGATCTAGATCAACTTTTCTTGGAGGTTTTCTTATTTCTGATCCTTGATAAGAATTCTGTTGTCATCCCTAAATAAGAAGCCAATGCATACTGCGGAACCCTTTCAGCGATCTGAGGATATTTCTCCATGAAACGATCGTATCGTTCTTCTGCGGTTTGTGTAAGATTAGAGATAATACGTTGTTGCATAAAAGCAGCCGTTCTTTCTGCCCTGATCCGAAAGAAGGTTTCAAATTTATGATTGGATTGTTTGAGCATTTGTTCCTTTTCATAGGATATCTCTAGAATAATACTGTCTTCCAATGCAATCACAAACATCGTAGCCGGTGTTTGTAAAATATAACTATTAAAATCTGTGATCCACCAATCCTCAATAGCAAAAGCAATAGTGCTATCTTGACCATGATCATCCACCACATAGGCTCTGAAAGCACCTTTGATCACATAGTTTCTATTCTTAACAATGAAATTCGGCTGAACAATAAACTGACGTTTTTTGATCTTCACCTCACGAAAAGATCCGGCAAAGATTTCTGCTTCTTGATCTGTTAGATCAATGGTTCTTTGGATGTATTCGATGATTGGGTGATTACTTGTCATCTACTGAATTTTAGGTTGCCTTATTATCTTTTATCATGAGACGTACATTTGGCAATAACCTTGCAGTAATGAAAAAAGACTTTTATAAAGCTTTAAAACTTTTCAAAGATTAGACTCTCCATATGAGTGATGGTTTTAGCCTTTCACAATGGACTTTAAGAATGCTTGAACAACCTCTGACTTCCCGAGTGGTTCTAGTAGACAATTGAATAAATTAACCCCCAAGGCAAGATATGTAGCAGGGTGGGTTATTTTTTTATATTTCAAAGCACCGAGAAGTAGCAATGCTATAATTATAATTTCCGAAAGATAAATTGGTTGCATGATGTCAATATTAGGCCATTGCTTTATGTGCATACCAACATATACATTTGTATTCCTCGACCTAAAGCTGGCATCATAATAATGAAAACCGTTGAGATGAGCCACCAAGAATGGTCTTCTAATTGCTTTCTGTGAATGATGCTTTTTATTATTGCAAAACCAAATGCGGTCATCATTACAATTTCAATTGCTGCAACACCTAAAAAGAACCATGGTTGAAATGGACCAAATGCATCAGCCTTCTCAAAGGCAGTTTGAGCGTTTACAATATCCCTGTTCATCATACTAAGCGCAGAAAGACAAACTCCACCTGTAAGCTCCCCTTTTTTTCGGGCCAGTTAAAAGTATAATTTTCTTTTTTCAGTTTAACATGAATACGGATTAAATGTATTCGACTGGCGGTACAAAACCCAG
>Ga0208492_1000575_pt1 | contig 30043 bp, 23 predicted proteins | sample Subbioar_CSW14AB_FD_184820 | JGI IMG/M metagenome (GOLD analysis project Ga0208492, IMG submission 184820) | Serpentinite rock and fluid subsurface biosphere microbial communities from McLaughlin Reserve, California, USA - CR12Mar_CSW14AB (SPAdes) | ecosystem: Environmental > Terrestrial > Deep... | reverse complement strand
CCCGTCGAGTCCACCTACCGCCATCGGAGTCGAGGACTCTGTTGCGGACGTGATAGAGGAAGGAGACGGAGCCGTCGTACTCGTAGCCTGCGTAGCCCTTGCGGTTGCCGTAGGTGGAGATGGTGAGCGTGCTGCGGACGTTGCCCAGGCCGACCTGGTTGCCCTGGTCGGTGTTGAACTCTGACGCGTCGGCCCCGGTGACGCTCCCGTCGAGATCCCAGTCGCCAGCCAGCGCGCTGGTGTCGCTGGCGTTGACCACGTCGTCATTGCTCACGTCGCAGCCGGCGATCGACGTCGGCACCCCGTAGGCGGAGTAGCGGATCGTCTCCCACGGCCGGCCGGTGGTCTTCATCAGGAGCACAACGTCCTTGTGGCGGTTCTGGGCATAGAAGACCCGCTCCTCGCGCGTGCCGTCGGCGGCGCCGCTCCAGCCGTTGGTCATGTCCCGGTCGCGCAGGATCACCTCGTCAATGTAACTGGATCCACCCCGCCCGTCCATGCCGGCGTTGTGGTAGAGGAACGTTTCCTTCGGGCTCGAGTCGCTGTTGCGGTAGGTCGCGATGTTGCGCCACTGGTCGTCGTAGACGTAGTAGTACGTCGTGCCCCCGCCGCCGACGTTGGAGCTGATGCGGTGCCCCAGCCCGTTGTAGGTGTACTGCATCACCGTGGCGCTGGTGGCGACCTTGAAGATCCTCACCAGGCGGCCGAACGCGTCGTAGGTGTACTGGTAGTTGTCCACGGTGGACTTGTCCTGCTTCAGCGCCCCGGCCAGCCAGTAGCCGTTGGTCGAGAAGTCCTTCTCCGCCCCGCCGGCGTTGTCCTCGTCCTTGGTCGCGTAGCGGTTGCCCACCGTGAAGGTGTTCCGCTCGTCCTTCTCCCCCGCGTCGCTGAAGTCGCTGTCGGAGGCCGGGTTCTTGTTCATCCGGCGGATCTTCCAGTTGCCCGTCTGGCTCAGGCCCACCGTCGAGCCGTCCTTCCACTGCTCGTCACGCGTGGCGGTGCCGATGCTCCCGCTGGAGAGCGTCCCTTCGTTGGCGCGGGTCACGCGCCCCAGGATGTCCAGGTCGTACAGCACGTCGTGCCCCGCCTTGACCGCGTCATCGTAGCTGGTGATGTTACTCGACCGGTCGTAGGTCGCCGTCTCGGCGTACAGCGTCACGGCGGCGTTGATCGCCGTCCACACATAGCCCTTGTCCCGCCCGAAGCGGTCGAGCTTCCCGTAGCTGGAGTACTGGTTCACCGACTGCCAGGTGAAGTGCGCGTCCTGCACGCTCGCCTGGCTCAGCGTCGTCCCGATCAGCCGCCCCGCCCCCAGGTACTCGTACGCCGCCACCTCCACGTCGCTCCCGCCCGACGGCTGCACCTTCACGGTGGTCACGCGGCCGAACGCATCGTCGAGCGACCCGCTGTTGAGGTACGTGTACGTCACGGCGTCTGACCCCGGCAGGGTCATCCCTGTCCGCCGGATCGTCGTCCGCTTGGTCCCGTCCCCCGAGCCCACCTTGCTGTAGCTGTAGCTCACCGTGTACTGGTTGCCGCCGCCCGAGACGGCCGAGTCCTTGTCCTGTTCGCTCTGGGTCAGGCTCCCGTAGTCGTCGTAGGTCGACTTCACCTCGTTGACCACGCTGCCGCTGGTCGCCGCGTCGTACTGCGTCACCTTCTCCACCAGCCCTCGCGTGAGGTACGTGGTGGTGATCCGCCGCACGGCGCCGTCGTAGTCGCTCGCCAGCGTCGTCACCGACCGGTCCGTCACGCGGCCCAGGGTGTCGTAGAGCGTCTCGATCTCGTTGAGGTCCTCGTCTTTGAGATAGACCTGCTGCCCCTGCGCGTTGTAGCCGTAGCTGGTGATCTCCGGGCTCACCTTGTCTCCGTCGGGGTAGGTCACACTCGCCAGCAGGTCGTTGCTGCCGATCCTCGAGGTCCCCAGGCTCGTCCCCTTGGTCACCCCGTAGGTGTAGGTGGTCACCTGGTCGTCGGCGTCCTTGTCGTTGTGGCCATCCAGGTCCACCCACATCTCGGTCATCCGCCCCTTGTTGTACGTGTACCGCGTGTACAGGTCGTTGGTGCGGTCGGCCGTGGTGAGGGGAGGCGTTGCTCCGGTGTAGTTGCGGATCTCCGCCGTCTTGCGCCCCGCCTGGTCGTACAGCCAGCGCGTCTTGACGCCCACGCCCGAGGCCTCGTTGGTCGGGTCGGCCGGGCTCTCCACCGTGTCCACCGTCCCGTCGGTGTTGTAGACGTACGTCGTGATCAGCTCGTTGTCCGAGCGCGACGGCAGCGACCAGCTCGACCGGTTGAACGTCCCCGTCGTCGAGCTGCGGTTGCCCACGATCGCGTTAGTCCCCAGCTGCACCGAGTTGGTCAGCCGGTCCATCTCGTCGTAGGTCATCGCCGTGATGCTCACGCGGCCCTTGATGTCCACCGCCGTCAGCGTCATGAGCGTCGCCGTGCCTCCGTCGGCGTTGTTGTCCAGGGCCCCGCTGATCCCCACGTCCTGCGCGTGGCGGTCGATGCTCACCGTCATCAGGACGTTGCCGGTGGCGTTGTCGTAGACCGTCTGGCTCTCGTTGATCACCTTGTCCCCCGACGCGTCCGACGCGTGCGCGTACGTCGTGTCGTCGTCGTTGGCGAGGGTAAGGCGGTGCGTGGCCCGGTTGAGCCGGTCGTAGTACGTCTTGCTCAGGTTGCCGCCGCGGGCTTTGATCACCTGGCCCAGCTCATCGCGCCACGTGAGATCGGTCAGGTACTCCGCCGTGCTCGCCGAGGTCGTCGTCGTGTCGCCGCTGGCCTGGGCGATCTTGTACCGCCGCGACTCGTACACACGCCCCAACTGGTCGTAGAAGCTCGTGCTCAAGGATGTGCGGTTGGCGGCGCCGCCGCTGGTGGTCATCACGTCCGGCACCGTCGTGATCGTCAGCCCCGAGCTGCTGGTGTACGCCGCCATGGCCGTCACGCGGTCGAGGTTGTCGTACGCCGACACCGTGTGCGGGGCGATCGGGTTGGTCTGCAGGATCATCCGCCCGCGCCAGTCGTAGGCGAAGGTCGTCTGCCGCTGGTTGGTCGAGCTGTCCTGCACGAACGCCGTGCGCGTGGTCACCAGGCTGTTGCCACCGGCCGAGCCACCGTCGTACTCGCTCGCCGAGACCTTCACCATGTTGTCGGTGCCGCTGGTCTCCCCGTTGGGGAACGACGAGTCGTTGGTCCCCAGCCACTGCTCGTAGGCACGCCCCGCCTCATCGAACTTGCTCCGCGTGATCGTCCCCGCCGGCGTCTTGCTCCGCACCTGCCGGCCCATCTCGTCGTAGCCCAGGAGGGTTTCGTCGTAGTTGGAGCTCGATGAGCCCGTCCCCGACCCGGGGATCGTCCAGTACACCCGGCTGGCGTCCACGCGCGAGCCGTCCGACGAGCAGATGCTCGTATTCATCCGCGCCAAGGTCCCCACCAGGACCGCCGAGATCGGATCGCTGGTGGTCGCGTCGATCCAGCTGCTCAGCCCCGTGGTGCTGCCGCTGAGCGAGATCGCCAGCGTGCCGCTGAAGACCGCGCGGCCGGTGTGGTTGCTGACCGAGTACCCCACCGGGCCGTAGAACGTCGTGCCGCTCACCACCCGCGGGATCGAGAGCGTCACCACCCGCCCGTCGCTCAGCTGCGTGTAGTACATCTTGCTCACACGCCCGTCCGGACGCGTCACCGTGTCCAGACGCCCCACGCTGTCGTAGGTGTACGTCGTCACAAGATTGAGCGCCCCGCTGTCGGTGGGGAGCCCGAAGTCGGTCTTGTCCCCCGAGGCGGGCTCAGAGCCGTTGGGATCCACACTGTCGACCCGCTTGTCCAGCAGCCCCAGACTGTTGTACCGCATGTACGTGTAGTACCCCTTGGCGTTCTTGATGAACGCCGTCGTCCCGTCCTTGCGGATGTACCGTACATCCGTGTTGGCCGAGTTGGAGCCGTTGTTGGCCGTGGTGATGATGGGGTAGGTCGTCGTCACCGTCTTGGGCCGGATGTAGAGCGGGTCCGTGCTGGTGGCGCTCCAGAACGTGTACGCGTAGCTCGTCTCGTCCCACGCGCTGCCATCGGCCGACGAGCGGTTCTTCTCCAGCATCACCGGCGTCACGTTGGTGCCGCTGAAGACCTGCCACGCCCGCGGCGACGACGGGTACTCGCGGTCGGTCACCTGCGTCTCGGTGCCCCCCGTCCCCCGCAGCACTTTTTGCGTGTCCGCCAAGGCGGTGAACACACCCGAGCTCACCCGCGTGGTCTTGTCGATCCGCCCCTCGGTCCCCGCCCCGCTCGCCTTGCTCGTCAGCGTGCTGGCGCTGTAGCTGTACGCCGAGATGTTCTGCGGCGACTCGATCGTGTCCAGCACCCCCGTGCTCGTCGACCGCGTCCCCTTCCACGCCCAGGTCTTGCCCGGGCTCCCCGACGGCGCGTTCTCCGTCAAGACCCGCCAGCTCAACTGCCCCGCCTGGTCGAAGTACATCGTCAGGTAGTGCGCGTCGGGCTGCAGCAGCACCGTGCGGTACCCCACCGTGCCGTCGTACGTCCCGGTCGTGTGGCTGAAGTTCGAGTCCACATCGTTGGACACGATCGTGTACGTCCCGTTCACGCCCCCCGAGCACCCGCACTGGCCGTTCATGAAGAACGTCTTGATCCGGTTGTCGCCGGCGCCGAAGTACTCGAAGTACGCCGAGGAGTAGGGTTTCAGGGCCGCGTCGGTGCCGCTGTCGTAGCCGCTGCCGTAGCCGCGTACGCCCTCGGCGTCCACGAAGAGCTTGAGGGTGTGCTGGTCCCCGCGCCGCCCATCGGAGTTGGACCATCCCCGGTCGTCGTAATAGCGGTAGTACTGCGTCGCTACCTTCTTCAGGGTCGAACTGCTCAAGGGGCTCGTCGAGCCGCTCAGGGCCGTCGTCACCGTCACCGTCTTGAGGTCGCCGTCGGTCCCCTTGTCTGGCACCGTCGAGGAATAGTGGTCGTACTCCACCGTTGCGACCTCCGTCACCCCCGTCGGCGAGCTCTGCCATGTGCCACCCGTCTTGGTCTCCACCACCACCTTCTGCAGACGCGTTGTGGCGTTCACCGTGTGGTAGGTGTACGTGTACCGCCGGTCGGCCGTGTCCACCGCCATCGCGATCCGCGCCGACGCATCAAAGCCGCTCGTCAGCGCCGTCGATGCCGTCGTCGGGTGGCCCACATAGGCGATGTTCCCCGCCGCAGTCTCCATCTTCCACAATTGCCAGTTCCCCCGGCTGCTGGAGGTGTTGCCCCCGAAGAACGTGCTCTTGCGCCCGCTCGGCTCGTGGTACACCCACGTGTCCGGCGAGCCCGAGACGTACTGGAAGATCCCCGCCGCCCCGTTCACACCCACGTACTCGGTGCTGCTGGAGCTCGTCCGCTTGAACTCCGCGAACGCCCCCGCCCCCGGCCCCCCAAACCCGCCGCGCACAATCGCCCCCTGCACCGCATCCGCGCGGAAAGGAGCCCGCCCGCCGGAGCCCGTCGGCGGCAGCACCATCACCTCATCAATCTTGATCTCAGGCCCGAGCCCCAGCACGCACGACAACAGCAAAGTCAGCATGCCCCAAGGATACCGTGCCACGATCATGGCTTTGCATGATCGTGTCCCCCCACTCTCCCCCTGTCGCTCTGTCGCTCTCTCCCCCTGTCGCTCTTCCCCACCCCTACGCCGCCCTCTTCCTCCCCACCGCCCCCGCACCCCGCACCGTCGAGATCACCACCGCCGTCACATCATCCGCCTGGTGCAGCGACCCCGACTGCTCATCCAGCGCCCCCTCCAGCTCCGCCAGGCACTGCGTCAAGTCCCGATCCACACCCACCATCCGCGTCAGCTCTCGCAGGTACGCCCGCCCGCCCCACTCCGGCGCATCATCCCGCTCCGGGAACATCATCTCAAACCCATCGGTGTACAGCAGCAGCGAGTCCCCATCGCTCAGCTCGAACCGCGCCTGCGAAAACTCCGCGCCCGGGAACACCCCCAGCAGCGGCCCCTCCGTCGGCACCTCCATCGCCCCCGTCCGCGACACCCGCACCGGGTACGGGTGCCCCGCGCCCGCGAGCTTCACCTCGCGCGTCTTCGCATCCACCACCCCATACAGCGCCGTCGCAAACCGCCCCGACCCCAGGCAGCTCGCGCACAGCCTCTCATTCAACTGCCTCAAAACCTCCCCCGGCTCCAGCACCTTCCCCGCCTCCGTCGTCGTCAAACTGCTCGTCAGCACCATCGTCAGCAGCGCCGCCGGCACCCCATGCCCCACCGCATCCGCCATGAAAAACGCGGCCTTCCCATCCCCCAGACTCCGCACGTTGTAAATGTCCCCGCTCACAAAGTTCACCGGCCGGAACAAGACCCCGAACTCCAGCCCCTCCACCTTCGGCATCGCCGCGGATGTGAACTCCCGCTGCACCGCCGCCGCCAGGTGTAGCTCCTCGTGCATCCGGTCCATCTCCGACCGCATCCCGCCCTGGCACCGCTGCGTGATCGCGATCTCCCGCGACAGCGACTCCACCGCCCCCTGCCGCTCGCTCAGCGCAAACAGCATGCTCGCGATCATCCGCGGGTCCGCATCGAGCCCATCAAAGATCACGCCGTGCTTCTGGAAGTCCCGCCACTGCGACGGGTCCTTCACCAGGCACACGCCGGGAAGGTTGGCCGCGTTCATCGCCTCGATCACCCGATCGATCGTCCGCGCCGTCTCCGCAGGTCCGAAAACCACTAACGCCGCCCCAAACTTCGCCCCTTGCCCCGCCCGGGCCAACTCGACCACCAACGCATCCAACCCCAGCGCCCGCACGTCCGGAACGCCCCCCGGCCACGCCGCCTCCACCGGCTGCACCCACCGCGCACGGCTACCCGTCACATTCCCGGACGTCGCAAAACACAACAGGTGCCGTGACATATCTCGTCCATGGAGTCACCGCCCAGCCCGTACAGGGACACCCCCACACGCGCCCACGGCCACCCCACCACATCGGCAATCACCGCCCCCCACTGAACCCCGCATCCCCACGACGCCGGGACTGAGGAGTCCTCGACGAAGTCCCGGATCGAACATCCCTGGCGCTGGTTCTCTCCCGACCCCCTCACTTCGCCATCTTCTTCAGCTTCATCAAGTCCAGCGAAATCTTGTCCCGCTTCTTCAGATTCAGCCCGTCCAGCGTGCCCCCCTTCAGCTCGATCACGTACTGCGTGTCGTACTCGCTGGGGTACTTCTTCAGCCGGTCCTCGTACTTCTTGTTCGTCCCCGTCCCGTCCAGCGCCTTCTCATCTTCCCCCCGCGGCGTCTCCGGCGTCATCTTGTACGTGTTCACCACCCGCCCCGTCGCATCCAGATAAATGATGTCAATCGGCACCGGGCAGTCCCGCATCACGAACGCCGACGTCGTCGGCCGCGGGAACACGAACAGCATCCCCCCATCCGCCGGGATCTCCGTCCGCCCACTCAGCCCCTTGAACCGCGTATCGACATCCAGCGCGAGCTCGAGCTTGAACGTCTTCCCATTGATCGTCACGTCCTCATACTGCACCGCCGGCTTCGTGTCCGCCGCCGCGCCCCCCGCACCCGCGGCCCCCTTGTCATCCTTCACCGCCGGCGCCTGCGCCTTGGTCTTATCCCCCCCCGCCTTCGCCTTGTCATCACAGCTGCTCAGCGTCGCCGCGCTCAGCGTCACCACCGAGAGCATCCCCAGGCCCGCCGCCGTGAACATCATCCCGCGCGTCCCAACAGCCATGACTCGTGCTCCGGTAGAAAGGTAATCGGGTCCTTGGACATGGTACGAAGGCTGAACGCGGCCTGGAACTCGCTGGCGGACATCTCCCGCATCTCCCCCAGCCCGCACCAGTGCGCCACCAGCCCAATCACCCGCTCCGCCCGCACCCCCCGCGCCCGGTACGTATCCAGCCGCGTATCCCCGTGCCGCTTCGCCAGCCGCCTCCCATCCGCCCCCTTCACCAGCGGCAGATGCGTGTACGCCGGCACCTGCGAAATCCCCAGCGCCCGGTACAGCAGCACCTGCCGCGCCGCCGACTCCAACAAGTCATCCCCCCGCACCACCTGCGTCACCCCCTGCCGCGCATCATCCACCACCACCGCCAGCTGATAGCTCGGCTGCCCCGCCTTCCCCGCATCCCGCTTCGTCCACACCACAAAGTCCCCGATCGTCCGCGACGGCCACCACGCCTGCCCCCCCGCGAACCCATCCTCGTACCGCACCTCAACCTCGGGCGTCACAAACCGCCAGCTCGACGCCTCATCCACAAACTCACGCTGCCCGACCTCTGGCCGCAGCCCCGCCGGGAACACCACCTCGTGCGACCCCTCCTGCGGCGCCGACGCCACGGCCTCAATCTGCCCCCTCGTGAGCTCGCACGGGTACACCACCCCATCGCGCGCGAGCTTCTCCATCGCCCCCACATACGGCCGCAAGTCCGCCGACTGAATCACCGGCCCCTCATCCCAGTCCATCCCCAACCACCCCAGCAGATCAACCGTCAACTCCACCACCCCCGCCTTCACCCGCGGCGTATCCAAATCCTCCACCCGCAACACCACCCGCCACCCCGCCCGCCGCGCCATCGCCCAGTTCACCAAAAACGTCCGCGCATTCCCAAGGTGCAACGCCCCCGTCGGCGAAGGCGCCAGCCGCGTGACCTCCTGAAGTTGATCCGAAGAACTCACACCACACGATAGCGCCGCGCATCAAAAAGCCCCTCCCTGAGGGAGGGGTTGGGGTGGGTTCCGCTTCGCACATCCAATCAGGCAGCAGGCGGGGCTAACTTCCGACATCCGACATCCGACATCCGATTCTCCCCTCACCTCTCCTCCACAATCTCCTTCCTCGTCGTCTCAAAGATCGCGATGACCTCCTTCTGCTCCTGCCGCGCGATGTTCAGCCGCTCCATCGAGGTCTTCACGTCCCCGATCATCGCGTCAAACTCGCTGTTGCTGATCTTCATCCCCTTATGGACCGGCCCCATGTCCCGCCCCTGGTACTGCGCCGGCCCCCCCGCCGCGAGTGAAATGAACTCCACCATCCGCGCCTTGAAGTTCTCGATGTTCCCCGCGCTCGCCTCCCACGGCTCGCGCTTGCGCCGCAAAATCCCCTCCCGCACGTCATTCCGCGCAAAGTTCACCCGCGGGTCGTTCACCACCCGCTCCGTCATGTCGTCCACCAGCCGCCGCACCCCCGACTCGCCCCCCAGCCGCTCATACAGCGTCAGCTGCCGCTTCTCCTCACCGTCCTTCGTCTCCTTCCTTCCCTCCCCCTTCCCCACCGCCATCTCCGCCCGCTGATCCGCCTCCGGGTTCCCCGACCCCGCCGGCTCATCCCCCTCCGTCCGGTTCCCCCACCCGCACCCCGCCAGTGTCAGCACCGCCGCGCCCACAACACACGCTACGCACACCTTCATCGCACGTCTCATGATCAATCTCCTTCCGGTGTCCGCGTCGCAGGCGCCGTCCGCCCCTCAAGCCGCGGCAGGTACGCCCTCACAAACGCGTTCTTCAGCACATTCCCGATGATCTCCATCACGCTCGTCCTGGGGTCATCCAGCTCCCCCTCAATCGTCACCCGCGTCCCGAACTGGTCGTGCGGCTGATTGGTCAAAACCTCCCCCACCGTCCCCACCAGCGCCTCCCAGAAAAACTCAAACGGGTTGTCCTCCTTCACGTCCTCCAGGCTGATCACCTGCACGTTCCGGAACAGCGGCTTCGCGTACCCATCCACAAACCCGTCCTTAGTCGCAATCTCCGCGACAAGGTCAAACTGCCCCCCCTCAAAGTCAAACTGCCCATACGCCCGCGCCAGCGCATTGAGCCGGTTCACATCCAGGTTCAGCAGCCGCAGCGCCAGTTGCAGGTTCGGCCGGTACGACGTCGGGTCCATCGCCATCTCGAGCTCAAAGTCCCCGCTCCGCATCGCCTTCGCGTTCACCTTCAGCGTCGCCATCAGCTCGTCGGTCTTGTCCTCGATGTTCGTCAGGTTCTCGAGCGTCGCCTGCACCTCCGACAGGAACACATCCACCTCCGGGTCCTTGTGGAACGCCCGGAAGTGCACCCGCCCATCCACCACCGTCGCCTTGTCGATCCGGAACGGGTACAGCTCCTGGATGATCCCCAGCCACGGCTGCCCCGCCCCCGTCTGATCCTCCGCCTCCGTCTCGCCATCCACAAAGTTCAGCCTCGGCTCGATCATCGTGATCTCGCCCCGCAGCGCCCCCTTCGTCAGCGCCCGGTAGTCCAGCGCAAACTCCACCCGCTTGCCCGCAAAGAACGGCACCGGCGCCGCGTTCTTCGTCTTCACGATCTTGAGGTCATTGATCGAGTACGCCCCGCGGAGCAGGTGGACCTCCACCTCCCCCACCCGCCCGTCATAATCCGGGCTCTGATCGATCGTCCTGTTCACATACCGCTGCAACCACCACGGCAGCGCCACCCGCGCCGCCACCAGCAACGCAATGAGCACCACCAGCACCGGCAAAACGGCGCGCCGCACCCGCCCCCGCTTCCGCGGCCTCTTCACCGGCACCGTCGCAACACCGTCCTGTCGCATTCCACGAGGGAGCGTGCCACACCGCCCCTGCCGCCGGGTGAACCCCCCCTGAACCCCGCCCACACCTACACTCGTGCCCCGATCATCTCTCCGTGATCGGCTTCCCCCGTGGAAACTACCGCAATGGACAAGCTCACCGAGCCCCAGGTCACCGAGGCCCTCAAGTCCGCCCCCGAGTGGTCGCAGGTCGGCGAGACCATCCAGCGCACCTTCAACTTCAAGGACTTCATCGCCTCCATGAAGTTCGTCAACGCCGTCGCGCAGGCCGCGGAAGAGTCCCAGCACCACCCCGACATCCTCATCCGCTACAACCGCGTCACCCTCACCCTCGAAACCCACGATGCCGGCGGAATCACCGACAAAGACTTCACCCTGGCAAAGAAAGCGGACGCCTTCGCGGCGTCCATCTCTGATGCTGCTGTTGCCTGAGCCGCGCCCCGCGGCCTCCCGCCCCTACTCCCCCTCCTCCTCAATCTGAATCCCCGCCAGCGCCGTCATCGGGTCCGGCGCGAACCGGAACACCTTGTCCAGCCCCGTGATCAGGAACACCGACCACAGGTCGTCCTTCACCGAGCACAGCTTCAGCTGCCGCTTCTTCTCTGTCAGCTGCTTCCGCAGCTTCAGCAGCTGCGCCAGGTTCGAGCTATTCACATAGCTCACGGCCGCGAAGTTCAGCACCACATGCGGCACCTCGCCCGGCTGCTCGGCGATCCGCTGCGAAATCCCCGCCAGCTCCTCCGACAGCGCCGGCTCGTCCGACAGCTCCGCGATCACGATGTTGTCAGACCAGTCCGTAGACATCCGTCTTTCCTTCCGGAGCCCCTCCCTGAGGGAGGGGTTGGGGTGGGTTTGTTCGACTCGCAGTTTACCGACACCGGCGGTTTGTCGTACGCCCGCAGCCCCACCCAGGTTTCCCACTCGATGCCTGGATGCCTCATGCCTTGATGCCTTCTTCTCACCCGCCCGCCTTCTCCTCACCCCCGGGCAGGTCCGACCCCTCCGGCGTCTCCGGATTCTCCAGCGGCGCCGTCTCCTCCCCCTTCTCCCCCTCCCCCGCCACCACCCGCGCGGCCGCAATCACCGCGTCCCCCTCGTGCAGCCCAACCACCTTGACCCCCTGCGTCCCGCGCCCGCACTCGCGGATCGTCGCCACTCGCGTCCGCACCAGCTGCCCGCCCTTGGTGATCACCACGACATCGTCCGTCCCGATCACGCCCAGGGCCGCCACGCTCTTCCCGTTCTTCTCGGTGAGCTTGATGTCCGCCCGCCCCTTGCCGCCACGGGATTGGCTCCGCGCCTTCCCCGTCTCCGGCTGCACGCGGTACTCATCGATAAACGTCCGCTTGCCGAACCCCTTGTCCGTGATCGTCAGCAGGCACATCGAGGGATCGCTCGTGACCGTGTACTCCGGGTCCTCCTTGTCGAGCACCATCGGCACCTTCACCACCCCGATCACCTCATCACCGTCAGCCAGCTCGATCCCCTTCACGCCCGCCGCCGCACGCCCCATGTCCCGCGCATCCTGCTCGTTGAACCGGATCGCCTGACCCATCGCCGTCGCCAGCAGCAGGTCGTCGTTCCCGTCCGTCAGCGTGACATCCAGCAGGGCATCGCCCTCCTTCAGCCCCACCGCAATCAGCCCCGACTTGCCCACGTTCGCGTAAGCCTTCAGGGCCGTGCGCTTCACGATGCCCCCACGGCTCACAAACGTCAGGAAGTCGCTCCCGCTCTCGAAGTTCTTGACCGCCAGGTACGCGCACGTCCGCTCGCCCTGCTTGAGATCGATCAGGTTCACGATCGCCCGCCCGGCGCTCGTCCGGCTCATCTCAGGGATCTCGAACACTTTGATCTTGAACACGCGCCCCGTGTCCGTGAAGCACAGGAGGTCATCGTGCGTGCTCGCGACGAACAGGTGCTCGACAAAGTCCTCGTCCTTCGCGTCGCTCGCGCGGATGCCCTTGCCCCCGCGCCCCTGCTGGCGGTACGTATCCAGCGGCACCCGCTTCACATACCCGCCATGGCTGATCGTCAGCGCCACATCCTCCACCGGGATCAGGTCCGCGATCAGAATGTCCGTGTCCGCATCATCAATCTGCGTGAGGCGAGGCGACGCGTACCGCGTCCGCATCTCCTCGCAATCCTCCTTGATGATGTCCAGCACCCGCTGCCGGCTGCCCAGGATCAGCTCGTACCCGTCAATCTCCCCCAGCACCTGCGCGTACTCGTTCACCAGCCGCTCGATCTCGAGCCCCACCAGCTGGATGAGCCGCATGCCGCCGATGGTTTCCGCCTGCACCCGCGTGAGCATGATCCCGCCCGCGACATCCCCCGCACGCACCTTCGCCAGCAGCTTCGCCGGGATCCGCGGCGCAAAGGGGTGCCCCGCGGGGATCTGGAACTTCCGCGCCATCAACCGCTCGATCGCCTCATCCCGCGTCTTGCTCGCCCGGATCTCGCGGATCACCTCGTCGATGTCGCACACCGCGTAGATCATGCCCTCCAGCACGTGGGCCCGCTTCTTCGCCTCCCGCAGCAGGAACTCCGTCCGCCGGCGGATCACTTCGATCCGGTGCCCGATGAACAGATCGATCATCTCCCGCAGGCTCAAGGTCCGCGGCTGGCGGTTCACCAGCGCGATGTTGATGATCGAGAACGTCTGCTGCAAGGGCGTGAACTCGAACAGCTGCTTCTCTACCACCCGCGGGTCCGCCCCGCGCTTGAGCTCGATCACGATCCGCGTCTGCGCCTCGCGCCCCGACTCGTTCCGCACATCGCTCACATCCTGGATGTGCTCTTCCTTCACCGCATCGACGATCTTCTCAACCAGCCCGTTCTGCCCCAGCATGTACGGAATCTGGTCCACCACCAGCTGCTGGCGGTCCTTCCCCAGTTCCTCCACGTGCGTCGTCCCCCGCACCGTCACCTTGCCCCGCCCGCTGTGGTACGCCTCCATGATCCCGCGCCGCCCGTGCAGCACGCCCCCCGTCGGGAAGTCCGGCCCCTTGATGCCGTGCCGCACCACCTTGCCCTCCGCGTCCACCACATCCGTCATCAGCTTCTCGAGCGTGATCGTCTCATCCTCGATCACCCGGATGATCGAGTCCAGCACCTCGGTGGGGTTCTGCGGCGGCAGGCTCGTCGCCATCCCCACCGCGATCCCGATCCCGCCGTTCACCAGCAGATTCGGGAACCGCCCCGGCAGCACCGTGGGCTCCATCAGCCGGTCGTCGTAGTTGGGCTGGAAGTCCACGGTGCCCAGCTTGAGGTCCGCGAGCATGTCCACCGCGGCGTGCATCATCCGCGCCTCGGTGTACCGCATCGCCGCCGGCGGGTCACCCTCGATGGACCCGAAGTTGCCCTGGGGATCGATCAGCGGCACCCGCATCCGCCACTTCTGGGCCATGTTGACCATCGTCGGATAAATCACCGACTCGCCGTGCGGGTGGTAATCGCCCGACGTGTTGCCGCAGATCTTCGCGCACTTCAGGTGCTTCCGCCCCGGCCGCAGGTTCAGGTCATTCATCGCGACCAGAATCCGCCGCTGGCTGGGCTTGAGCCCGTCCCGGACATCGGGCAGCGCCCGGTCCATGATCGTGCTCATCGCGTACGTCAGGTAGCTGTCCTTCAGCTCCCTCTGGATGTCCAGCTCGACGATCCTCCCATGCTCCCCATACCCCCCCTCGGGCACGCCCCCCGGCCCCCCACCGGCGCCCCCGGAAGTCGGCAGATCAGCATCAGGATTCAACATCAAACCAGTCGCATGGCGCATCCAAAAAGCTCCGGAATTTCAGGGCACAAATCATAGGCTTCCCCCCTCTGGAAAGCCCGCCTTTGCGTGCCATGGCGACGTCTTCGTCGCTATGGATTTCCCGCAGATTTTCCAAAGATTTCCCTGTACTTACCACGACTCCGGACTCATGTCTCTGCGCCTACTTCCCCTCCACCATGTCCAGCACCTCGCACACCGACCACAGCGTCAACGCCGTTGCTTCCGCCGGTTGACGCTGATCCCACAAGCTGCTCCGCACGCCCCACAAACCCGCCACATCCGGACACGCGTAGCCCGAGGTTTCGTCCACCGCGAGCTGCCGCAGGAACCGCACGGCGTTCAGGAGCCGCGACAGTTCGGTCATCGACTCTGCTTCCGTCGTGACGCGCCGGTCCCGCGCCATCCGCGCCAGCACCAGCACGGGCCGCACGCTCTGCGCGGTGGGCAACGGGTTCATCGTGGTCGTGAACACGATGCCGCCGATCAGGTCATCGACCTCGCCGCGTGAGTCGCCGCTGTCGAGCTGGTGCTTCCACACCAAGTCCCGCATCCCCTGCAACGCGGCCGCGGCCTTCACCTCCCCGCCCAGCTCCAGCTCCGCGAACCCCAGCCACGGCATCTGCCCCGCCAGCTTCGCCGCGGGAGTCCCCTCAAACACCGCCCGCACCGCCTTCTCCGCCTTGGCCAGCCGCGCCGCCCGCTCCCCCTCCTCGATCCCGACTTCCTGCGCCTCGATCACCAGCGCATACGCCACAAACCCCCGCGCTCCCTCCGGCACCTCCGCCGACCACCCCGTGTCAACATCAAACCCCGACGCCAGCCGTGCGCCGATCTGCGCCCGGTCCGCCGCTCCCACCTTGACCCGCTCCAAGTACGGCCTACCCGGCGGCGCGTTCGGATCGCGCGCCATCACCTGCGTGGGCTCGTACGGCGGAAGAACCTTGTCCACTTCGCGCGACGCGATGACCCACGCAGCGCTCTCAACCGGACCACGCAGCGAACCCTGAACCGTCGCCGCACGCAGCTTGTGAAGGTCGAGGACTGTCGAGTTGAACGACCGCGACATCTGCTTCTCGCGCTGAGCGAACCGCGCCAGGGCCGCGGTGGTGATCAGCCACTCCACCGTCGTCGCGCTCTGGAGATCACGCCCTTGAAACGGCATCCGCGAACCGACCATGTCGAGGTCGTCACCTTGCCACTTCATGCGACCATGCAAGTGCCCGGCCAGCTGGCCCGCGAACTCCACCATCTGCGGGGCCAGGACCTCTTTGATTGGGATGACCCGCCCGCCGCGGAAGAGGAACGCCGGGCCCCCGCTCGCTTTCACCTGCGCGATGTGCGTCACGCGGAACTTCTGGAAGCTCGCCTTGCCGTCCTTCGCCAGTTCGCCCGGCTGCCCCTTCGGGTCCACCTTCACGGCCAGCGTCGCATCGCCGCTCGCCTCGGACGCCGCGCTGATCACCGCGTCCGACGGCGGCCGGTTCGTGATCATCATCTCCGATGGGAACACGCCCGCGACCTTTCCGGCCACAGTCACCGCGACACCGTCAAGCCCCGGTTCGAGCACGCTATCAACTTCGCCGTACGTCGCCGCGACCAGCGGGGTGCGTGGGCCGGCGAGCTCGAGGCTGATCGTGATCCGCTTGGCGATCTCTCGCCGTTGGTCCAGCTCCGTCGCGTCCTTCACCACCGGCAACTTGGCGGCCGCGTCGTCCAGCGCCAGGCGCGTCGCGTCCGCTACGACGCCAACGCCCTCCATGAAGCTCACGCCGCGGCCGACGATCTTGCGGTCCAGCCGCAGCGTCACGGCGCAGCCGCCGATAGTGCCGAGTTCCGGCGGCAGTGCGATCGCTCCACCAACTTGCCACGCCTTCACCCAACCCTCGACCACGTTGAACGCGGCCATGCTCGGGATCGGCGCGGGTGGGCCCACCTCCGGCGCGGTCACCACTGGGCGGTCACCGGCGTCGATGCCCGGGACCTGTCCGACAGCCGTCAGCTGGCCCAGCAACACCGCGATGCACATGCCGAGAACTGCGCTCCGCCTCATAACCGTGCTCCAGAGGGCCTGAATCATCCACATGGTCCTGTAAAACCGCCCGGCGTGCAGAACCGCGTCTCTTCGGTTGTCTTTCGCTGAAGCTGGGGCATGCTTGTCTTGAGCCCACACGCCGGCGTGTGGTACAACCAAAGACACGGGAGAATCGAAGATGCAGGCTCTCATCACCATCGCCGCAATCACTGATAACCGCCGCAAGGTCGCTCTCCTGGCTCTGCTCAGCTTCCTGGCCCTGTGCTGAATCGACCCGCTTCCATACGCCGCGGTCGTCCGACAGGTCCCATCAGCTCGCCCCACCAACTAAAAGGGCCCCGGTGATCATCACCGGGGCCCTTGTCACTTTACTGGCTCACACAACTCACTGGAACCGGATCTTGTCCGTGCCCATGGCGTCGTGCGCATCCATGCCGCCCTTGGTGGGACGGTCCTTGCGGTCGCCCTTCTCGGGGCGGTCGCCGGCGGACGCGGCGGCGGCTTCGGCGCCGCTGGTGTCGCCCCACTGGGCCCGCTTGAGCGAGAGGCCGATCTTGCGGTCGGCGCGATCCACGCGGAGGATCTTGACGTCGATCTCGTCCCCGGGCTTGACCACGTCCTGCGGGTTCTCGACCTTGTGGTCGGCCAGCTCGGAGATGTGCAGCAGGCCCTCGAGCTCCTGCTCGAGCTCGACGAACACGCCGAAGTTCGTGATCTTGGTGACGGCGCCGCGGACGACCATGCCGGGCTTGTAGTGCTCGGGGATGGCGTTGAGCCACGGGTCCTCGGTGAGCTGCTTCTGGCCCAGGCTGATCCGCTGCTTGTCGCGGTCGACCTCGAGCACCACGCACTTGACGGAGTCGCCCTTCTTGAGCAGCTCGTTGGGGTGCGTGACCTTCTTGGTCCAGCTCATGTCGCTGATGTGGAGCAGGCCGTCGATGCCCGGCTCGATCTCGACGAACGCGCCGTAGTTGGCGAGGTTGCGGACCTTGCCCTCGATCATGGTGCCCGGGGGGTACTTCTCGCCCACGAGCTCCCACGGGTTGACCTCGGTCTGCTTCATGCCGAGGCTGATTTCCTGCTTGTCCTTGTTGATCTCAAGGACAACGACATCGACCTCCTGCCCGGGCTGCACCATCTCGCTGGGGTGGTTGACGCGGCGGGTCCAGGACATCTCGCTGATGTGCACCAGGCCCTCGATGCCCTCGTCCAGCCGGACGAACGCGCCGTAGGACATGATGTTGACGACCGCGCCGTTGACGCGGCTGCCGACGGGGAACTTCTTCTCGATCTCTTCCCAGGGCGAAGCCTCGCGCTGCTTGAGGCCCAGCGCGATCTTCTCCTTCTCGCGGTCGATGTTGAGGACCTTGACCTCGACCTTCTGGTCGATCTTGAGCAGCTCGCTGGGGTGGTTGATGCGGCTCCAGGACATGTCGGTGATGTGCAGGAGGCCGTCGATGCCGCCCAGGTCAACGAACGCGCCGAAGTCGGCGATGTTCTTGACGGTGCCGATGACGATCTCGCCCTCGGTGAGGGTTTCGAGGAGGCGCTTCTTGGCCGCGTCGCGCTCGTTCTCGATGAGCTTGCGGCGGGAGATGACGATGTTGCGGCGCTCGAGGTCGATCTTGAGGATCTCGGCGCGGATCTTGCGACCCATGAACTCGCCGATTTCGCCGGGGCGGCGGATGTCAACCTGCGAGGCGGGGAGGAACACGGGGACGCCGATATCGACGAGCAGGCCGCCCTTGATCTTGCGGGTGACGAGGCCCTCGACGACGTCGCCTTCCTTGGTCGTGTCCACGATCCGCTGCCAGGAGAGCATGCGGTCGGCCTTGCGCTTGGAGAGCTGGATGAGGCCGCCGTCGCCCTCGAGGCCCTCGAGGAGCACGTCGACCATGTCGCCGGGCTTGATGTCGATGCCTTCGAACTCTTCCTTGGGGATGAGACCTTCGCTCTTGAGGCCCACCTCGATGACGACGTCATCGCCGGCGTACCCGATGATCTTGCCCTTGATCAGCTTCCCGGGGATGAGGTCAGCGATCTGATCCTTCAGCAGCGAGTCCATGTACATGCCGACTTCGGCCTTGGCCATCGCGGGGCCGTAGGCGTCGCGGAGCATGGCCGTGGCTTCGTCGTCTGCCAACCCGAGTGAAGCAATCAATGTTTCGTCGATCATGGAGACAGTTTCCTTCTGACCCACACCGGGCTTGGCCACCGACCAAGTTGCTGTGGGTTCGGGCTCCGCGGCCTGCGTGGTGGGACGCCGACCATCCGAGCTCCGGGCCCTGTGAAAGGCCCTGCCCCTCTGGGGCTGTTCACGTTGTCCATTCCACCGCCCCCGCGAACGCGGGAAAACACGGCCCCAAGGCCACCACCCTGGGGAGGAAGGATAGGCCAATAGACCCCCCGGCATCCATTCGGACCTGGGGGCAGGACATAGGGCCAGAGTTCACAAAAGCCGCCTGCCTCAGCCTCGGCCAGAGCGGCGGGTTGCAGGCCGGGAGGGCGCTCGGCGCCTCTTCAATCGAGGCGAGTCTGCTTCTGACTTCGACGACGACGGCGAAGCCTTAGCGGAGGCCTCAGGCGTCACCTCGTACCCAGCGAGCCGGCCGGCCTGTTCTGGAGGGAGGAGCGGAAGCACGCCCGGAACACTGAGGCCCATCTGCGTGGACGCCGCGTGCATGAAGGTCCGGAAGTACGGCCAGGAGTGTGTGACACCATTGATCTTCGCGAAGTACGTTCTCGCCAACTCCGAAGCCGTCCCTTCAAACGCGTACGCGATCCCCAGTGCAAAGCAGAACGTCGCGATCTCCGCGTTCGCCTTTTCGCTGTTTGGCTGAACTTTCGACCACATACGAAACTCGGTTCGAACCCAGGTGACTTGGTCGCCATCATGACCGATTGACTGAAGGGTCTGGAAGGCCGGCTCAGAAGCTCCTTCCTTCATGGACTTGAGTTCTGAGTGCGTCAGCAGTACCCGAAAATCGGCGATCACCGCCTGAGGTTTCTCCGAGGTGAGAACTTCAACCACGTCTTCGAACGACGCTTTTGGCTGCGATTCAGTCATGGGCTAGATCCCGCCTGTCCGTGCGTAAGTCCCAGTTTCCTCGGAGGCCGCAGGCACCAGTGAAGTACGCACGTGCGTTTGATTCTGACTTCCATAGCGAAGGTGCTCGTGATCTCGCATACGCAGAGGAGCGCCGAAAACGGCTGCCGTCACGCTGGTAACACTACTTTCTGCGACAGTCACGTGGCTATTCCCGGCCAACTCCTCCGCCTCGTCCTTGGGGAGCCGCATCTCCTCCACATCGGCCCCGAAGACAATGTGTACCGCCCGCCCTAGCGCAAGCGAGAGATCGGCGAGCGTGTCAATCTCGAAGTTGTTGGACCCCTCAAGCCATTTGGAAATCAACGGTGGGGACTTATCAAGGCGCCGCGCCAACCATGCCTGAGAGTGGCGTTTAGTGAGGAGCCCGTAGAGCCCCGCCGTGACTTCTTCCCGGAACCGCACGCGGTTCCGAATCTTCTCGCGCTCGGTGAGTGGCTTGGTGCGGGTGTTTCGCTTAGCAGTCATGTGTCAAAGTCCGAGTTGAGTCTTCAAGTCGATGCAGTCTTCGCCCCACTTCGTGACCTGACTGTCGGTCGGGTGCTGCCCCTCCACACACTTCGTCAGATACCAGTCGGAACGCCCGATGTGGAATGCGATGCCGCGTGTCATCGGGTTCGCTAGTTTGAGCTCGATTGATCCTTTGGCCTTCGGAGCCTTCTTGCTGTCGATCGGGTGCAGTTTCTGGCCATCGAGAGACTGGCCCTGCTTCAAGAGGAGGTTCTGAACCTTTGCACGCGCCAGTAGTCCTTCCCTCGCCTCGTCGCTCAATCCTTCCCACTCTTGTCGAGCCCTTTCTCCCACGATGAAAAAACGCCCTTGGCCGTGCTTCGTCCAGTCCTCGACCAAGAACACCTTAATCTTCGGCGGTTTCGCCACGACCGTTCACCTAAAGGTTAACAGGTAACTTCCTGAATGCAAGCCAGAAGCCGCCGAGGCTACCGGGTTTCCATCCGGCCGTCCTGGTCGCGATCCTCTTCCCGGACCAAGTCACCCGAGTCGTCCTCGTTCGGCGCTTGGCAACCAAAGCCGCGCTTTCCAGCCATCTTCAAATTTTCAACTCCCACTCCCCAAACCACTTGCGCCACCATCGGTCACGTTTGTGCGCAAAATCGTGGACATACAAACTTTCCCCCTCGACACATCCCCGCGGCCAGTTAGGCTTCCGTCATGGTCGCCAACGCCCCAACAACCCCCGCCCATATCCACGCCGCCGCCGGTGAACCGGCCACCAAGCTCGCCAATGAGCCGGCGCTCCTCGCCGCCCTCCTCACCAACCACTTCGACCCCCTCAAAACCGCATTCGAAACCGGCACCCCCCTCTTCCACCTCCTCGCCTGGGCCGCCCGCCCCGACATCCAGCAGGCCATCGAAACCTTCCGCCACCTCCAGTTCGCCAACGTCAACTCCCGCCTGCTCGCCAACACCGCCGACGAACGCATCGCCGCAGTCAAGCGACTCCACGAACTCGGCAAAACCACCACCGACCCTATCGAGCAGCGCCGAACCGCCAACCTGATTCTCCGCTATTCCACCCCCATCTCCTTCTCCCGCCTCTTGAACCCCGCTGGCCCCCGCCGCGCCCTCCCGACGCCGACCGCACTGCCCGCTCCGAGTCCTGCCCTCTCCCTCAACTTCCCGCTCGCACCCGCCCCGCCGGCCACCGACGCGACCAACGCCGAGCGACCCGCGCCCCCATCGACAACAGCGCCAACACCAACCTCTCCGCCCCCGGTGCTGCGCCCTCCCGTCCCATCGAAACTTAGAACCCCGCCCCTTCGCTGCGCCACGCCCGACCAGCTCCTCCGCAGCCTCGAGCGCTCCCTGATGCGCCAGCGCCCCCACACCACCGCCGGCCGCCTCGCCGCCATCCACAACCTCTACCGCCACCTCGCCCAACCCTCCACCATCAACGGCGCCCCCGTCCCCGACGACCCCGACGCCTTCGCCTTCTCCCTCGACAAAACGACCCAGGACGACCTGATCACGCAAATCCTTCAGGTCCGCCGCCATACCCGCCACTCCGAAACCCTCTCCCACCACGAGACCCTCTACATCGCCCGCCACCGCCAACGCATGGTCCAAGCCGAAGTCACCCTCACCCGCGACTCCGAAACCGCCCCCTGGCGCATCACCACCCTCACCACCCGCGTCAGCTCCGCGTAGCCACCAAGAGCCGAGACTGAGGAGTCCCCGACGAAGTCTCGGATCGTGCCACCCAGAGCGCGCGATACTCCCAACTCGAACAATCCGAGCCTTCGTCGAAGACTCCTCAGACTCGGCTTCGCGCGGTTAGCTTCTCCGTCCCGGCGTCGGCAGCATCACTTCCCGTCGAGGTCTTTGGCGAGTCGCTCGAGTTGGGAGTCGAAGGCGCCGCGGGTCATGACGGCGTCGGCGCCGGCGGCCTTGGCCTGCTCCATCAGGGCCCGCTCCACGTGGGGGGCCCAGCAGATGACTCGGATTGGGGTTGGGGTGGGTGAGGCTTTGAGGCGTGCGAGCATCGCCATCGCCTCCTCCGGCTTCTCGAGGTCCAGCAGCACCCCGCGGATCGGGTCCTCGGCCGTCTGGTCGCCCAGCCTCGCTTCGAGCATTTCGAGGGTTCGCACGGGGCGGGCGTTGACGCCTACGGCGGCGGCGGTGGCCTTGATCTTGGTCCCCCAGATGAGGTCGGCGGCGAGGTAGAGGAGCATGGGGGAAGATAGGGAACAGGGACAGGGAACAGGGAACAGGTAAGAGGGGATCCGGCTGTAGAGGCGGCCGGGGCGGCGTGATGGGGGTGGGATTCTGGTCGGTTTGATGTACTATGGTCCTCCCCCCTCGGCGCGGCCGTGGGTTTCTCTCTTCTTCAGGGATTCAGTGCGACATGAGCAGAACCATGAGCAAGCCCACCAAGGGCGTGAACGGGACGGCGTCGGCGAACTCCAGCGCGAAGGGTGCGCCTGCGAAGGCGGCGCCCGCGAAGCCCAAGCGGGGCGTGAGGATCGAGAAGCCGCCGGCGGGTTCCGAGAACCTGATGAAGCACACGGTGTTCGATGAGCTGGCGTTCCCGACGGACCCCAACAACCTCTACCGGCAGACGGTGGGGAGCATGTTGCAGGCCGCGGATTTGATGAATCTGCCGCACGAGCTGAAGATCATCCTGGCGCAGCCGAAGAACGAGATCATGGTTCACTTCCCGGTGCGGATGGACGACGGGCAGTTCCGTCTGTTCAAGGGCTACCGGGTGCAGCACAACAACGCGCTGGGGCCGTACAAGGGCGGGCTGCGGTTCCACCACGACGTACACCTCGACGACGTGAAGAGCCTGTCGTTCCTGATGACGATGAAGTGCTCGCTGGTGGGCGTGCCTTATGGCGGCGGCAAGGGCGGCATCAAGGTTGATCCGTACAAGCACAGCCGGGGCGAGATGGAGCGGATCGTGCGGCGGTTCACCGCGGCGATTGCGCACGACATCGGGCCTGATTACGACATCCCCGCGCCGGACGTCGGCAGCACCAGCCAGCACATGGCGTGGATCGCGGACACGTACTGCTCGATCAGCGAGGGCAGCGGGAAGAACGGGATGGCGGTGGTGACGGGCAAGCCGGTGGAGATCGGCGGGAGCCTGGGGCGCGAGAAGGCGACCGGGCAGGGCGTGGTGGACACGCTCGTTGAAATGCTGCCCGAGATCGGCGTGGACATCAAGAACTGCCGTGTGAGCATCCTGGGCTACGGCAACGTGGGCTCGTGGAGCGGCCGGATCATTCAGGACAAGGGCGCGAAGGTCATCACGGTGATGGACCACACGGGCGCGATCCGGAATGACGGCGGGCTGGATGCGCACGCTCTGGCGATCCACTGCCAGAAGACGGGCGGCGTCGCGGGCTTCAAGGGCGCCGCGGCGATCGCGAAGGATGAGTTCTACAAGACCAAGGTCGATGTCTTCATCCCCGCGGCCCTGGAGCAGATGATCCAGGAACCCGAGGCGAAGCTGCTGAACTGCAAGGTGCTGGCGGAGGGCGCGAACGCCCCCACCACTCCCGCGGGCGAGCGGATTCTGCAGCAGCGGGGCATCGAGGTGCTGCCGGCCATCCTGTGCAACGCGGGCGGCGTGACGGTCTCCTACTTCGAGTGGGTGCAGAACAAGACCAGCCACGCGTGGGAGCTGGAGACGGTGGACCGCGAGCTGAACAAGCACATGATCGCGGCGGCGCGGCGCTGCCGTGATGCAAGGAAGAAGTACAAGTGCGATCTGCGGACGGCGGCGTATATCGGGGCGCTGGAGCGTCTCAAGCAGGCGTACATGGTGCGAGGGATCTTCCCGTAAAGGCGGGATTGAACCACAGAGGCACAGAGACACAGAGACACAGAGACACAGAGAAGAGATCTGAGATTGATTGAGAGCCCTTCGCGTGGTGCGGAGGGCTCTTTCTGTAGAGGGGGCTGTGATGGGGCGGGGGCTTTTTGGCGGGGAGTCTGAGTCATGATCTGGCGGGTGTCTCGCACGAAGCAGGTTGATTTGGCGTCGCCGTGCGTGATGGCGATTTTGAATGTGACGCCGGATAGCTTCTCGGATGGGGGGAGGCTGATGGTGCCGCACGCTGCGGCGGAGGCCGCGGCGGTTGCGGTAGCCGCGGGGGCGCGCGTGTTGGATATCGGTGGGGAGTCGACGCGGCCGGGGGCGGCGGGTGTGTCGGCGGATGAGCAGGTGCAGCGGGTGGTGCCGGCGATCTTGGCGATCCGTGGGCGGGGCGGGGCGTTGGCGGAGGTGGCGATCACGGTGGATACGACGTCGGCGGAGGTGGCGGAGGCGGCGCTCGCGGCGGGGGCGGACGCGGTGAACGATCAGTCGGCGGGGCTGGATGACGCGGGGATGCTGGCGGTCTGCGCGGGGCGTGGGTGCGGGGTGGTGCTGATGCACCGGCCGCGGAAGAGCGCGGCGGAGTCGTTTTCGGATCAGTACCGCGAGGCCCCCCACTACGAGGACGTTGTGGGCGAGGTGGCGGCGTTTCTGCGCGAGCGGGCGGAGGCAGCGGTGGCGGCGGGGATCGGGCGGGATCAGATTGTGGTTGATCCGGGGCTGGGGTTTGGGAAGACGGTGGAGCAGAACCTCGCACTCATTCACGGGACGGCGCGGATTGTGGAGCTTGGGTATCCGGTCATGAGCGGGTTGTCACGGAAGAGCTTTGTCGGACGCGTGACTTTGGGGCGGGATTCAGAGCCTTCGGAACGGCTGGCGGGTACCGTGGCGATGAGCGCCTTCCACGTGTGGTGTGGGGCAAGGATTTGCCGTGTGCATGACGTGGCGGAGCACGTTGAGGCGTTGCGGGCGGTGAGCCGGTTGGCGGCGGTTAACCCTAACGCAAGGTAGAACAGATGTTCGGGGTGCCTCTATTCACGGTCAGAACGGGTGCCCGGACTGGGTTCTGCATCGGAGACGCGGCCGGGCACGAAGTCATTGTGGAGCCGGACACTCCGGCAAATGAAGGAGTTCGTGATGGCCAGTACTCTTGTGAATCAGTTCACCGACAGCAACTTCGAGGGCGAGGTTCTGCGGTCGGACAAGCCGGTGATTGTGGACTTCTGGGCGAGCTGGTGCCCGCCGTGCCGGGCGCTTTCGCCGATCATCGACAGCGTGGCGGACGACCTGGGCGAGAAGGTGAAGGTCGGTAAGGTGAACACCGACGAGAACCGCGGGCTCTCCGCGCAGTACGGGATCACGTCGATCCCGACGGTCATGATCTTTATGGGCGGGAAGCCGGTGAAGAAGCTGGTCGGGCTGCGGCGGAAGGAAGAGTTTGTCAATGCGGTGAATGAGGTCGCGGAGGCGGAGTAAAGGGCCAACCCAGGACGGATCACGTTGGCCAGGAGGCTCCCCCGCGACCGGCGGGGGGCTTCGTTTTTGGGGCGGGTTTTTGGGGGCGGTTGGGTGGGTTTTGTGGTGCGTCCAAGTGGCGTAGGATGGGATGTTGCCCACCCCTGGGCCCCGCCGGTTTGGCGGGTAGAACTGGAGTCAAAGTCTCATGGCCAATGACAACGTCCGGGAGTTCACGGAAGCGAACTTTGAGTCCGAGGTGCTGGCGAGCGCGCAGCCGGTGCTGGTGGACTTCTGGGCGGAGTGGTGCGGGCCGTGCAGGCTGCTGGCGCCGGTGATCGACTCGGTCGCGGATGAGCTGGTGGGCAAGGCGCGGGTCGGGAAGCTTGACACGGACAAGAACCAGAAGATCGCGATGCAGTACGGCATCACTGCCATCCCCACGATGATCGTCTTCAAGGACGGGCAGATCGTGAAGAAGGTCGTGGGCCTCAAGAAGAAGGATGAGCTCGTCAGCATCCTCCAGCAGGCGGGGGCTCAGTGACGAGTTTGCAGACCGACTCGGGGCTGGCGGACCGGTTTGAGGGCCGGCCGGTGCGGTGCGGCGTGGTGGGGGTTGGCCGTATGGGCCGGCACCATGCGCGCGTGTATTCGCAGCTGGCGGGGTGCAAGCTGGTCGGGGTTGTTGACAGCAGCGAGCAGCGGCGCGGGGACCTTGCGGAGCAGTTCAACTGCGGCGCGTTCGAGACGGTCGAGCAGCTTCTGGACGCGGGCGTGGATGCGGTGAGCGTGGCGGTGCCGACGACGTACCACCGGGCCGTCGCGGAGCCGCTGCTGAAGGCGGGCGTGGCGTGCCTGATCGAAAAGCCGCTGGCGGGGGATGTTGAGACCGCGCGGGCGATCAAGGACCTGGCGGAATCGACGGGCTCGTGTTTGATGGTCGGGCATATCGAGCGGTTCAACCCGGTGATGCGGGCGATGCAGCGGGCGTACTCGGCGGGGCTGGAGATCGTGCCGCGGTTCATGCAGGTGGTGCGGGTGAGCCCGATGACCTTCCGCAGCGTGGACGTAGGCGTCGTCATGGACATGATGATCCATGATCTGGACGTGGTGCTGATGCTGATGGGCGGGCGGGAGCCGGACTTCATCCGGGCCGCGGGGGTGAGCGTGATTTCGCCCCATGAGGACCTGTGCAACGCGTGGCTGGAGTTCAACGGCCCGCACGGGCGGTGCGTCGCGAACGTCACGGCGTCGCGGCTGGCGCTCAAGACCGAGCGCGTCACGCGGATCACGGGCGAGAACGCGTACATCAAGATCGACTACGGCGCCAAGAAGGGCACCATGATCCGCCGCACGGCCAACGAGATCCAGCGGCGGGAGATGCAGGAGGCGCTGGCGAAGGGCGCGGACCTGACGAGCCTGAAGTGGGACCAGCTGGTCAACATCGAAGAGCTCGTCGTGGATGATGCGGAACCGATCGTGGCGGAGATCCAGGAGTTCCTGGAGGCCGTGCGGACGGGGAAGAAGCCGGCGATCGATGCGGAGGCGGGGTTCGCGAACGTGCGGACGGCGCAGCGGATTGTGGATGCGATCAAGCAGGGTGTGTGAGGCTCAGTTATGAGCCCCTCTGATGTTTCAAGACTCATCGCGGACGAGGTCGCCACTGTCGACGGTTTGTGGTTCACGGACGGCGACAACAACCCGCACGCGCTGGAGCTTTCACGGTGCCTCGTCACGCCGGTTCGTGTGACCTGCAACAACTCGCTCCCCGACTACCGCGGCGGGAAGCCCTTCGAGGTTTGGCTGGTCCTTGAGGAACGCGGTAGTGACGGGTACTACATCATCTTCGATGAGGAGACTCGGGCGTTCGGTCTGGCCATCGGGACGCGCGACCGCCCAGAGTTCATTGGGTGGTACGGTTCGTTCCTTGAGACGGTGCGGGGCATGTAATCACCCACGCTACCCGCCCCAAAGACATGCTCACTCATAGCAGTGAGCATGCCACACTGGATTGCGGAGAGTCTGGGCCTAGCGGATGTGGTCGTGGCGGGTGATGGTGGGGCAGCGGTCGCGGACTGCCTGGGAGAGGGCGTTGGCGCGGCCTGTTTCCATGGCGTGGCTGCCGAGGTGTTTGTAGACGGTTTGCACGGCGTTGCTGAGGTCGTTGGAAGTGGGCGTGGGGCGATTGGTGTCGAGGATGTATTCGACGAACTGGATGGTGCGGCGGGCGTCGGCGAGCTCGAGGTCGTTGTAGCCGCGGCGGAGTTCCTCTTCGTATGGAGGGACGGTGCCGCCGAAGTAGGCGCCGATGGATTGGGTGATGAGGGTGAGCTCGGGCTGGGTGAGGTCGGTGGGTGGGACAAAGGTGGGGCGGTAGGAGGGGCCGCGGAAGTAGAGGAGGCGGGGGGTTCCGGTCTCGTCGGACTTCACCATGAAGCCGACCTGGGGGCCGTCCCAGGTGCCGGTTGATCGTTCGACGTAGACGCGGTCGATCTCGGCGCCTTCGACGGGCTTGTGGATGCGGGTAGCAACGCCCGTGGCGATTGAGTCGATGCTCGCGAGGATCGCCTGATTGGTTTGCGAGAGGCTCTGGTTGGCGGCGGCGAGCTCGATGTTTTTCTGGATGGCGGCGGTGCGGAGGTCGCGGCCGGCGCGGATGTGCTCGAGAGCGGCCTCGCCGACGGTGGACCACGCGTCGGTGTACTTGGCAGCGGGCTCGAGGGAGACCGGTGTGAGGGTGTCGGGCGGAGTTGGCGTGCTTGCGGGGTTGGGCGAGAGGGCGAGTTCGGCCATGATCTTGCTGAGGTAGTCGCGGCCGAGCTGGTTGGATTCGGTGAGTCGCTGGTTTTCGCGCAGGGCGGCGATGAGGCCGTAGGCGGTGCCGGCGGCGCCGAGGAGGAGGGTCGCGGCGATGGCGGCGGCCGCGATGACGGGGCCTTTGTGGCGGCGGGTGAACTTGCGGATGCGGTAGGTGGTGGTTGGCGGCGCGGCTTCGGTGGGCTCGGAGTTAAGGTAGCGGCGGAGGTCTGCCGCGAGGTGTGAGGGTGAGGCGTAGCGGCGGGCGGGGTCTTTTTCGAGGGCTTTGAGGACGATGAGGTCGAGGTCGCCGCGGAGGGCTTGAGCCGGGACGGGGGGTGTGGTGGAGGGGGGAAAGGCAGAAGGCGCCAACCCCTCCCTCGCCCTCCCCCCACGGGGGAGGGGACCGGAGAAGGCACGGGTGCTGGGCTTGAGCGGGTCTTCGGTTTGGATGATGCGCTGGAGCTCGGCGAAGGAGGCGTTGCGGAGGCGCTTGGGGTCGAAGGGGGTGGTGCCGGTGAGGAGCTCGTAGAGGAGGATGCCCAAGCCGTGGACGTCGGTGCGGGTGTCGATGTTGGGTGAGCCCTCGGCCTGCTCTGGGGACATGTACTCGGGGGTGCCGATGAGCTGGCGGGCTTCAGTGAAGCGGGTGGTGTCGGGGGCGTGGGTGGTGGTGGCTTTGGCGATGCCGAAGTCGATGACCTTGGCGAAGGGGCGGTTGTCAGTCATCGAGACCAGGACGTTGCTGGGCTTGAGATCGCGGTGGATGATCCCCTTGGTGTGTGCGTGCTGCACGGCCTCGCAGACCTGGATGAAGAGGTGGAGGCGGGCGGTGAGGGTGAGCGCGTGCGCGGCGGCGAAGGCGGTGATGGGCTGGCCCTGGACGTGCTCCATCACGAAGTAGGGGCGGAGGCCGAGCGCGGGGGGCGTGAGGCCGCCGTCGAAGACGCGAGCAATGTGGGGGTGGTCCATGAGCGCGAGGGCCTGGCGCTCGGCCTCGAAGCGGGCGGCGACGGTGCGGGAGTCCATGCCGGGCTTCAGGAGTTTGAGGGCGACGTTGCGGCGGACGGGGTCTGATTGCTCGGCGAGGAAGACGGTGCCGAAGCCGCCCTCGGCGATGAGTTCGAGGATGGTGTAAGGGCCGATGCGGGTGCCGGGGGGCTCGGGGGGGAAGGTGCGCGGGGCGGGGGCGATGGGTGAGCCGCCGGTGGGCGATGCGAGGAAGTTGCCGGCGTGGTCGAGGGCGGCGAGGAGGGCGTCGACGCGGGCGCGCAGTGCTGGCGCGTCGGCGCAGGCGGTGGTGAGGAACGCGTCGCGCTGGTCGTGGGGGAGCTCGGAGGCGGCGGCGAAGAGGGATTCGAGGGTGGGAGGTTGGGGCATGGGGGACCTGTGCGCGTCAGAGGGCGGCGGTGAGGGAGTCGCGAAGCCAGGCGCGGGCGAAGAGCCAGGCGCGGTCAACGGTGCGGTCGGAGACGGCGAGGGCTTTGGCGGTCTGCTCGATGGAGAGACCGGCGTAGAAGCGGAGGCGGACCACGGCCGCGGCTTGGGGGTTTTCGGATTGGAGACGGACGAGGGCTTCGTCGAAGGAGAGGAGGTGCTCGGGGGAGGCGGAGGCGAGCTCGTCGAGGGAGGCGTACTCGTGGGAGCGGGGCGGGGCGGCGCGTTTCTTGGCGGTCTTGGCGCGGGCGTGATCGATGAGGATGCGGCGCATGGCCTCGGCGGCGGCGGAGTAGAAGTGTGAGCGGCTTTGCCACGGGACGCGGCGTGGGCCGATGAGCCTGATGTAGGCCTCGTGGACGAGGGCGGTGGGCTGGAGGGTGTGGTCCTCGCGCTCGGAGGCGAGCTGGAGCTCGGCGGCGGCGCGGAGTTCGGCGTAGATGAGGGGGAGCAGGTCGGCGGGGGACTTGGTGCCGGCGTCGATCTCGCGGAGGAGGCGGGTGATGGAGTCGTCTGGCGGGGGCATGATGCGGGGGGATGCTAACG
>Ga0208492_1000574_pt1 | contig 30069 bp, 29 predicted proteins | sample Subbioar_CSW14AB_FD_184820 | JGI IMG/M metagenome (GOLD analysis project Ga0208492, IMG submission 184820) | Serpentinite rock and fluid subsurface biosphere microbial communities from McLaughlin Reserve, California, USA - CR12Mar_CSW14AB (SPAdes) | ecosystem: Environmental > Terrestrial > Deep... | reverse complement strand
CCCTATATAATCAGGGCAATACCAGCTCACAAAATTTGAGCAATCCATCAACGAGCATTGTCAATGGCTATGGAATTTTTACTGGTTTAAATTCAGATACGCTTTATGTAGAAATAATAAGACAATAAATGCTTGGGATAAATAACAGATTGCGATTATGGACACTGCCAGAAACAATTACAATTGAAACATAATCCATTAATATACTTAACATGAAAACAGCAATTATCAAAAAATCATTATTCGCGTTGATAACCATTCCGCTAATGTCGTTTCTATTTCAAACCAGCAACATTCTTACAGGTAAATGGCAAACGAAAGAGAAAGATAAGAAAATAGAAATCCTAACAAAAGATAATGTCGGTATTGCAACTTTAATTTGGGCCATGGAAGGGACCCGTGGCGCAGGTATGGTAGGGAATGAAATTCTCAAAGATATAATTTATCAACCAAAGAAAAATAGTTACAGCTGTAATATAGTCACTCCACGAGGAGAGATGTCCGCTGTCATAACCGTCTATTCAGACAGTACAATGTTCGAACTGGAAAGTGATAGAGGTAAACAAACATGGATCAGGATAAAAGAATAAGTTTTCTAAGGATAGGCAGGCTGGATTGTTTCTGCATTGTTGTTCTTATTACTATGCTTTCATTTTGACTTTAAAATTCAAATGCACCGTACTTCCACATAACGTTGATCAAAAAGTAAGTCGAATGTTAAAACTCAGTGAACACTGATATCTCACTTCCAGAAAGTGAAGAAGAAATTAAAAAAATATTAATCCAGAGTTGGCAATGTTTTTAAAAGCCTACATGCATAAAAAAGAGATGGCTGAAATTCATTTTTATGCCAATAATATAACAGAAAAAACTGCCATAAAATGCTATCAAAGTCACATTAGTATGCTGAATGTAAAGATTACAACTATATAAAAGAGGTAATTATCACTTGCAAAAGGGTATTCTTCAGTAAGCGTTCTCAAGAATGCATCTTACCCCTCAATTTGTCCATTTCACATGGTTTTAAAACTTAAATCTAACCTTACTTTATCAAATTTGTGTGAAATAAATCTCATCCCGTAAACGAAACTTTAAATGTGTATGAAAAAACGATCACTAAGACTCCTTTTCTTTTGTTTTTCAATAGTGCCGGTAGGAACTGCAATAGCTCAGAATAAATACACCATAAGTGGTTATATGCGCGATTCACTGACAGGTGAAGAACTTATAGGCGCAATTCTTAGTGTTACTGAATTAAAAAGTACCGGTGCTGCAGCTAATTCCTATGGCTTTTATTCTCTTACCCTTCCCGAAGGGAATTACCACCTGCTTGCCCAATTTTCAGGATATAAGGTCAGAGTTGTTCCACTAAGCCTGAATCAAAATATGAAGCTTGATTTTTCGCTTTCTGAAGCTTCGCATGAATTAGGCGAAGTAACAATAACGGCCGAAAAACAAGATGCAAATATCACCGACACCAAAATGGGCGTCAATAAAATTGACATGAAAGAAATTGAGAAGGTGCCCGTACTTTTCGGTGAAAAGGATGTTTTAAAAACGCTACAGTTATTACCAGGAATAAAATCCGCAGGTGAGGGAAATAGCGGGTTTTATGTAAGAGGCGGGGCATCGGATCAAAATCTAATTTTGCTTGATGAGGCAACGGTCTATAATGCCTCCCATTTACTTGGTTTCTTCTCAGTTTTTAATTCCGATGCATTAAAAGACGTATCGCTTTATAAAGGTACTCAATCTTCGGAGTACGGTGGGCGACTTTCCTCCGTGTTAGATATACGGATGAAAGATGGCAACGACAAAAAATTCGGCGTGGAAGGAGGTATAGGATTGATCTCTTCCAGGTTAAAAATTGATGGCCCAATAGTAAAAGATAAAGGTTCTTTTACTATTGCTGCCCGCAGAACCTATGCCGATCTGTTCTTAAAACTTGCCAATAGTGATATAAGCGATGCCAAATTATATTTCTATGATCTAAATCTCAAAGCAAACTATCGCATCAATGACAAAAACCGAATTTATCTTTCAGGATATTTTGGACAGGACGTTTTGGGATTTGGCGATCAGTTCGGTATTAACTGGGGCAATGCAACCGGGACATTGCGATGGAATCACCTCTACAGCGATAAATTATTTTCCAACACTTCATTAATTTTCAGTAACTACGATTATACCATTAACGTTGATTTTGGAAGTAACAAAGGCGAAATCATTTCCCGCATTCAGGATTATAATATCAAACAAGACTTCCAGTATTTTGCTAATTCTAAAAACAAATTCAAGTTTGGTTTTAACACTGTATATCATAAAATTATACCCGGTGTCATAACTACCCAAAGTGATTCCTCTATTAAGGAACGGAACATCCCTGATAAATTTGCCTGGGAAAATGCTGTATATATTTCCCATGAGTACAAACCAAATAGTCGCTTCAGTTTCGAATACGGCTTACGTCTTTCCTTATTTAGCCCATTGGGAGCAGGCACTTATTATGTATACAACGATCAAGGCGCAGCAATGGATTCCTCCACTTATTCTTCGGGTCAGTTAGTAAGAACGTATCTCAACCTTGAGCCGCGGGCAGCAGCTAATTATATTCTAAATGAAAAAAGCTCGCTTAAAGCGGCTTACAATCGTAATACTCAGAATATGCACCTGCTTTCAAACTCCACATCAGGAAGTCCAACAGACCTTTGGATAGCCAGCAGTAATAATGTCAAGCCTGAAATAGCTGACCAGATTTCACTCGGTTATTTTCGCAATTTTAAGAATAACATTTTCGAATTTTCAACCGAGGTATATTATAAAAATTTGCAAAACCAGATCGATTACAAAGACGGCGCAGAGCTGAGATTAAACGAAAATGTGGAATCACAATTACTCTTCGGCCGAGGTCGTGCCTATGGAATTGAATTTCTGTTAAAGAAAAAACAAGGAAAATTCACTGGTTGGGTTGGCTATACACTTTCACGTACCGAAAAGCAAATTGATGGAATAAACAACAACCAGTTTTATGCTGCTAAGCAAGACCGTACGCATGACATTTCCCTTGTACTGATGTATGAACTGAACAAAAAATTGACACTTTCTGCCAATTGGGTATATTACACAGGTAACGCTGTCACGTTTCCAAGTGGCAAATACGAGGTTGCAGACCAAACGGTAAGCTACTATACGGAACGAAATGGTTACCGGATGCCGGCCTATCACCGGCTTGATTTAGGCATAACATGGCAGCGAAGAAAAACGGAAAAGTTTGAATCAAGCTGGAACTTTTCGCTTTATAACGCTTATGGTCGCGAAAATGCATACTCCATCAGTTTTCAGCAAGATCCGAACGACCCTTCTAAAACTCAAGCAGTTCAAACCACTTTGTTCCGTTGGGTGCCATCCGTTACTTACAACTTCAAATTTTAATCATGAAAAATAAATTAAAAGCGCTATCGGCCTGTCTTATTATCTTATTTTTTCCATCCTGCGAAAAAGTAATTCAGATAGATCTTAATTCAGCGGACCCTAAAATTGTTATCGAAGGAAATATTACAGATCAGACTGGCCCTTATTTTATTAACCTCACGCAAACCGTTAACTATGACCAGTCAAATATTTTCCCACCAGTGACCGGTGCTACAGTTAAAATAAGCGACAATGCTGGCACTACCGAATCACTTACAGAAACCTCTCCGGGTATATATGCTACAACCACTATTATAGGCGTCCCAGGTAGAATATACACGCTCGAAGTGAACGCAAATGGTAAAATCTATACGACCACTTCTTCTATGCCATTTCCTGTTAATATCGATACGCTTACTATCGAAACTTCAGGCGGTGGTGGATTTGGTGGCGGTGGAAATACCACCAAAAATGTAAGCATTACGTATACAGATCCAGCTGGTATACCCAATTATTATCGCTTTGTACTTTTTGTACCGGGTATAAAACAATCACCAATAATAGTAAACGATGACAACTTACGTGATGGTCAAACCATAACACGTCCCGTTCGCTTAGATAACAGTGGCCCCGCGCTCAAAAATGGAGATTTGGTTACCATTCAAATGCAAAGCATAGATGGTAATGTATTTGAATACCTAAGAACCCTTAGCCAGTTGAGTGGCGGTAATGCACTTACAGGAAGTTCAGCGCCTGCCAATCCCAAAACGAATATTACTGGCGGTGCACTCGGATATTTCAGCGCCTATTCAGTTCGGACGAAAAGCGTAATTATTTTCTAATTACAGAAATGCGGTAATTCTACCTGTTTGTCCGCCTGAAACATTTCTTGTGCTTTTTACGTGAATAATGACATTGTTCGGGAAATTTGATTAAAGTTTATTCCTAAAACTGTTTTAATTCCATGAAAGCTATGAACTTCCTGGTGCGGTTAAAATCCTATAAAATTCGATAATAATTCCAGCGTGTAAGGTTAAGCTAAATTTGCTTTTCTCTTAACAGAACGTGTGACATCTCCCGAAAACCCTACCAAATAAGGAAAAAGTAAAATAAATAAAAATAAATTTGGCAGTATGAAAATAAATACTGTAACTTTGTCATCGAATTAAGACCACCAATGTGCGTTTTAGTTTATTAAGAAGTGGCGAGAGAATAGGCTCTATGACCCACTGGCAACCAACTAAAAGTCCCGACTTGTCGGGATTGGAAAACAGGTGCCAACTCCTACTCCGATGAAAAGCGGAGAAAAATAAATTAAAAAAAGAAAAAATGAACCACACAAAATCAAAAAAAGTAACAAAAAATCTGTTAGAAGGCCCTAATTCAAATCCCTTTTCTCAATTTTTAATGATGGCTTGTTGTATGTGCTACTGCTGTTGCTGCATGTGCTAAGCCTTTTTTCCAATTAATTCTTATCGGAAAATGAGTCCTGGCACACAGGGCTAAGCTGGTGTATTTTCTATTCTGAAAAATACATCTCCTGAAATCCCCATTTCATTAATCATTAAAAATTTATTTCAATGCAAAACAACAACCATAATCAAAGAAAAAGCATAATAGTTCACAGCAATTTACTGGGCAATGAAGCGCACCGGGAGTTTATTGAACTGCAAGACGGGTATGCTTTTAAAAAACGCGGCGGCTCTTTGCCAATAGGTTTAACAGAGAAACATACAACGCGCCTGGTAAGTGATTTGAACCTGCTTTCCAAATTAGAAGCACACGAACTCATTTTCTCACATCAATTTTTAAATCACGCATATAAAATGGAGCCTCAGATTTTTTCATATCAAAAATACTTTGCTTTAGAGAATGGCCAAAGTTTGCCGGAGCTAGAAATTGCTTACCATACTTACGGAACCTTAAACGAAGATGGAAGCAATGTTATTTGGGTTTGCCATGCACTAACCGCAAACAGCAATGTTTTTGACTGGTGGAAAGGTTTGTTCGGAGAGCATGATCTATATAATCCCACTGATTATTTTATTGTTTGCGCAAATAATCCCGGATCTTGCTACGGTTCTACAGGGCCGCTGTCAAACAATCCAAATTTAAAACAACCCTGGTTCAATTACTTCCCGCAACTATCTATCAAAGATATAGTTTCAGCATTTGAACTTTTGCGCGCACACTTAGGTATTAGGAAATTTCATACACTGATCGGTGGTTCGCAAGGCGGTCAAATTGCATTGGAATGGGCAGTAACAAAAAAAGATGTTACAGATAATCTTGTACTGATTGCAACCAACGCCCGTCACTCACCCTGGGGTATTGCTTTCAACGAATCGCAAAGACTGGCCATCAAAGCTGACAGAACTTATTACTCAAATCTACCTGACGCTGCTTCTAAAGGCTTAGCTGCCGCAAGAAGTATAGCGCTTTTGAGCTACAGAGGGTACGAAACCTATAATGAAACGCAGCGGGACCTGGATCATAAAAAAACAGGTGATTTTGCAGCAAGTACTTACCAACGGTACCAGGGTACAAAACTTGTCAATCGTTTTAATGCGTATTCCTACGTGAGGCTTTTAGATGCAATGGATAGCCATAATGTCGCACGGAACCGCACTGAAACCACTGAAGAAGCGTTAAGTCTGGTTGAGGCTAAAACTCTGATTATCTCAGTTAAAACCGATCTACTATTTCCACCGGTAGAGCAGAAATTTTTAGCGAGATACATTCCGGGTTCTGTGTACGCAGAAATAGATTCGAAATATGGCCACGATGGTTTTTTAATTGAAACCGAAAAGTTGTCTGAGGTCATTTCTGGATTTTTCGCAGCGGAAAAAAGCAAGCGTATCACTTCAACAAATAGAATTTAAAACTAAAAATAAATAAAATGTCGAAAAAATTAAAGATTGGTTTGTTTGGATTTGGATGCGTTGGACAGGGGCTATATCACGTACTTAACAACAGCACTGGGTTTAAAGCAGATATAGTAAGAATTGGTGTAAAGGACAGAACTAAGAGACGAAGCATTTCGTCTGATCTTATTACCTATGATAAAAGGGATATACTGGAGGACCCTGAAATAGATGTAGTCGTTGAGTTGATTGACGACGCCGACGAGGCATTTCTTATTGTAAGCGAAGCCTTGAAGCGAGGAAAGCATGTTGTAACAGCCAATAAAAAACTGCTTGCTACACATCTAACAGAATTACATAAGCTTCAATTGGAGAACAATGTTTCTCTGCTTTATGAAGCTTCTGTAGGAGGCAGCATACCTATTCTCCGCACCCTGGAAGAATACTTTGACAATGAAGAATTAGAACGAGTTTCAGGAATATTGAATGGAACTTCTAATTACATTCTTACAAAAACGATTAACGAAGGTCTTTCGTACACAGATGCCCTGAAACAAGCACAAGATAAAGGCTTTGCCGAATCTGTTCCTACAAATGACGTTGAGGGCTTCGATCCAAAGTATAAGGCTATTATTGTTGCTCTCCATGCTTTTGGACTCACTGTACCGGTCGATTCAGTTTTGAATATTGGAATTACCTCTCTGCAGAAAGAAGATATCCAATATGCACGGGAAAAAGATTGCAAGATTAAGCTCACTCCTGTAATTCAACGGCTACCAAATAATGATATAAGCATATTTGTTCTGCCACAATTTGTAACGCGAAGCAGTCGGCTTTTTAATGTTGAAAATGAATTTAATGGTGTTATCGTTGATGGACGCTTTTCGGGTGAGCAATTCCTTCAGGGAAAAGGGGCTGGCAGCTACCCCACCGGAGCTGCCGTACTTTCTGATATTTCGGCGCTTTCATATGGTTATCGCTATGAATACAAAAAACTCGTGCAGAAACATGCATCAGGATTTACGAACGAAGTAGAGATCAACATTTATCTGAGATACAGAACGGATACAGATTTGACAATCATCAGGTTCACTGAAATATTTCAAAAGTTTGAGGGGGGAAACTATAATTATGTAATCGGTCGAATAAAGGTAGCTGACTTGTTGAAGCACCGCGACTACATTCTTAAGAACCGGCTTTTTATTTCCCTGATAAATGATTGGGTGACTCTGAAAACTGAAAAAAAAGAGGCCGGTGAAAAAGAGATTGAAGCTTTGATTACCGATACAATTACAGAAACAAAATGAATGCAGGCACTTCTGGGATCAGTCATTTCCCATTTGCGCTAAAATATTAACTATAAAAAACAAAGTAATATGTCAATTAGATTAGGAGATGTTGCGCCTGATTTCGAAGCTAAATCAAGCAAAGGAACGATTAAACCTTACTTGAGGACAACGCCACAGCCAAACATATAACGCTTACTGGTTCCGTGGCCGAGTGGTTAGGTGAGGGTCTGCAAAATCCTACACGGCAGTTCGAATCTGCCCGGAACCTCAAAAGTATTTTAAACAAATAGCTAAAAATGGAACTAGAAACTCAAAAAAAAAGAAAGTTGATTGTATTACAGGCTACTCATTCTTTCACAGTATTTCCCGAAGACCTGAATTACAAAGGATCGCTATTTGGTGGGAAGATACTGGCAGAGATGGATATTGCAGGTCTTAAGCCAATCAGGAGAGTGTTGTATCTGACCGAATGCGATAATTTGGTTACTGCGAGAATTAACCGTGTAGATTTTTTAAAACCCGCAAAGCTAGGTGATATGATCGAATTGACTACGACAATTATCAAACTTGGTACAACGTCTATTACGGTTTTTGTAAACGTAACGAAAGAGGATGAAATGGGCAGGGTCGAAAAAATATGCGATGCGTCACTTGTCTATGTATCACTTAAGGATGGAAGACCACACCCTCACAAGCTTTACATGGATAGTGATACGAACCTGAAAATTGACGGTTAAACGATAAATATAAAACAGCTTAGAATACATAAAAAATAAACACAAGGCCCCGGCTTATGAAGCAGAGTATATTAACCTATCACCTATATGGTTCGCAACCATTCGGGGCCTCACACATAATAATTAATTAAAAGAACATGCAAAGTTTCAGAACAGAATTAGAATTAGTCACTCACTCGGGAAAAGTCCTGGTAGAAAAAGACATTATTGATCTTGATAAGAAGATCCGTGAATTTCGTGAAGGAAAAATACATGAGGATAAGTTTAGGAGCCTTCGACTTGCCCGTGGGGTTTACGGACAACGCCAGCAAGGCGTACAAATGATCCGGATTAAGTTACCTTTTGGTAAGATGTGCGTTAAGCAACTTACTCGGATAGCTGACATAAGCGATGAGTACTCAAACGGAAATTTACACTTAACGACTCGCCAAGATATTCAGATCCATTTTGTGAGCCTGGAAAGAACTCCAGAGCTATGGGCAAAACTGGAACAGGACGACATAACCCTCCGAGAAGCTTGCGGAAATACGGTTAGAAACATAACAGCCTCAGCAGAGGCAGGAATTGATCCAAATGAACTTTTTGATGTTTCGACTTACGCTCATGCCCTATTTAGCTATTTGTTACGGAAGCCTTTTGGTCAGGAGCTAGGACGAAAAATAAAAATTGCATTCTCCAATAACGAAAAGGATAGGGCCTTTACATATATCCATGATTTTGGTTTTATTCCTAAACTGGATGAAAATAACAACCGCGGATTTAAAGTACTCGTTGGAGGGGGACTCGGCGCCCAGCCATTCCTTGCGCAAACAGCTTACGAATTTTTACATGAAGACAAACTCATTCCTTTTGTCGAATCTGCAGTCCGCGTGTTTGATCGTTATGGAGAAAGAGTCAGCCGTCACAAGGCGCGTTTAAAATATCTCATTAACAAAATTGGGGTCGCCGAATTTCTCAGATTAATTAAAGAAGAAGAAAAAGCGCTGCTTAATAAAGCTGTGAAAATCGATTCGACTGAAAATGGAAGTCATCCAATTCTTAAAACAACGTTGAGTTCGCCGCCGGTTAATGATGAAATTAAGTACAACACCTGGTTAAAGACAAATACATTCCCTCAAAAGCAAGAGGGTTATTTCGGGGTGTACGTGAAAATTCAGCTTGGTAACATCTCTTCACAGAAAGCGCGAGAATTGGCTAAAATCATTCGCCTATATGCTTCGGCTAAAGATTTCAGAATTACTATTAATCAGGGATTTCTTTTACGAAATGTTACAGCAGAAGAATTGCCCTTTGTTTTTAGTGAATTAAACAAGATAGAACTGGCGACTCCTGGCTTTAATTCCGTAGGAGATATTACGGCCTGCCCGGGTACTGATACTTGTAACCTGGCCATTTCAAATAGTACCAACATTTCTGTAGAACTGGAAAGAGTCATTTATAATGAGTACCTGGAGTTGATCTATAATCACGATATCAAAATTAAGATCAGTGGGTGTATGAACTCTTGCGGCCAGCATGGCTTGGCGCAAATTGGCTTCCACGGCAGCTCCTTTAAAGTGGGATCAAACGTTATTCCCGCACTTCAAGTGCTTTTAGGTGGCGGTACGGCTGGCGATGGCCTTGGGCGAATAGCTGAGAAAGTAATCAAGGTTGCGAGCAAAAGGGCTCCAGATGTGCTTAGACGACTTTTTGATGATTTTGAAACCAATGCAGCCGAGGGTGAATATTTCAATTCCTATTACGATAAAAAGGGTAAGGACTATTTTTATAAATTGTTAAAACCACTCGGTGACAATTCTAACTTACAGCCATCGGAGTATTATGACTGGGGTTCCGAAGAAAAATTTGAAACCGTGGTTGGCGTCGGCGAATGCGCGAGCGTAATCATCGACCTCGTTCAAATTCTTTTTTATGAGGCCGAAGAAAAATTGGCCTGGAGTGCTGAGGTATTTGCTAATGGAAGCTTTAGTGACAGTATTTATCATACTTACGCGGCGTTTATTCATTCAGCAAAAGGGTTACTACTTGACGCCAACCATCATGTCAATACTCATCATATGCTTATTGCCGACTTTGACAAACAGTTCGTGGAATCTGGATTGATAAAATTAGAATCCAATTTTAAAGACTTAGTTCTTCAGATCAATAAAAACGAGCCTAGCGAAAATTTTGCTCAGACCTATTTTTCACAAGCCACTCAGTTTTTAACTCTGGTTAAAGACTTTAGAAATTCAAAAAAAACAAATGAAATTACAATATGACACACGTAAAAACACCCAGATTGACCTTGGTAGGCGCCGGTCCCGGCGATAAAGACCTGATCTCCGTAAAAGGACTCTATAAATTGAAGAGCGCGGATGTTATTTTATATGACGCGCTTGTAAATACTGAGTTGTTTGAAAACGTATCAGAAAACATATTAAAAATATATGTAGGAAAACGACGCAATCAGCATTCCTATACACAAGGGCAGATAAACGATTTGATAGTGGATTTAGCATTTATATATGGTCATGTAGTGCGCTTAAAAGGAGGTGACTCATTCGTATTTGGCAGAGGCATGGAAGAAATACAACATGCAGAGTCTTTTAACATCGAAACAGAGGTTATCCCTGGCATATCCAGCGCTACCTCCGTACCTGGCATGGCCGGTATTCCGGTAACTAACAGAGGTACGAGCGAAAGTTTCTGGGTGCTTACTGGCACTACAAAAAATAATACACTTTCAGCAGATATAAAACTGGCCGCTAAAACAGATGCAACCATTATTATCCTAATGGGCTTGTCCAAACTTAAGGAGATTGTAGAAATATTCATTAACGAAGGGAAAGGCAAGCTGGCCGTCGCAATTATTCAGGATGGCTCCTTACCAACCCAAAATACTGCGATAGGAACAATCGATACCATTATTGACATTGCAGAGGACGAAGACATTCAGGCACCTGCCGTGATAGTCATTGGTGCCGTAGTCGGACTGAACAATTTATCAAAACTTTCAAAGTATAATATCCGATCACTATTAAATTAATGCTTACCAAACATAAAATATTTACCATGGTCTACTTTGAGCGATGTTGGAAGTATGGCTCTGCCGATACATTTCGGTCTTGTTAAGCTATTCATACTTATTAATCACTTAAAAATCAGTCAACGTAAAATTTTATGAAAACAACATTACAATTATTTGCCCTTTTTCTTACATTTTCTTTTTCAGCACAAAATAATTTATTGCAAATAGCAGGCGAAATTCATGACAAAAAAACGCACGAGGTTCTTATAGGCGCTATAATCCAAATAAAAGGGAGTAACGTAGCAACTACCACCAACGCTGAAGGAAAATTTACAATTAAAACTTCATTAAAATTCCCTTTCATAATTTCAGTAAGTGTGCTTGGCTATGAACCGCAGGAATTTTTAGTAGAAAACGAAAAAACAAAAATTAATCTCCAGCTAAATGCCCAGGTATTGTTACTAAACGAAATGGTCTTAAGTGCATCCAGGACGGAAGAAAGCATCCTGAAATCACCTGTTGCTATTGATAAGCTTGATATTATCACCATTCGCGAGACGCCAGCACCTACGTTTTACGATGCGCTGGAAAATGTTAAAGGCGTACAAATGACAACCGGCAGTTTAACTTTTAAGGTTCCAAATACTCGTGGATTTAATTCCCCCAATAATTTCCGTTTTACTCAGCTTGTAGATGGAGTTGATATTCAATCGCCAACGCTTGGCATGGCGCTGGGAAACACCATTGGCCCGAATGAGCTCGACATCCGCAGCGTAGAAATTATCCCTGGGTCATCTTCGGCACTGTATGGTGTTAATTCCATAAACGGGCTCTCTAACTCTTTTACCAAAAGCCCCTATTTTTTTAAAGGTGTAAGTGTATATCAGCGTACCGGCGTTAACCATGTTGATAATGTAGATCATGGGCTCAGTTTCATGAGTGAGTCCGCATTCAGGATAGCTAATACTTTTGGATTTAAAGATCAGTTTGCCTATAAACTTAATGCCTCCTATTTCCAGGGTGTGGATTGGGTATCTTCTAACGTCACTGACCAAAACACATATGACCTCACGTCATCCAATCTTAAATTTCCTGAGTTTTCTTCCCCAAACTCAAATCCTGCTTATGATGGCTGGAATAGCTATGGAAACGAAAGTAATAATAACATCCCTGTAACTATTAATTATCAGGGTAAGACACAAACATTAAACGTCCGCCGTACTGGTTGGAATGAAAAAGATCTGGTCGATCCAACAGTAAAAAATTTAAAACTGGACGGGGCTTTGCACTACAAAATAAACGAGAGAACAGAGTTGAGTTATAAATACAGGTATGGGCAAATGGATGGTGTGTTTCAGCGCGGTAATAAAATCCAGCTTAAAAATGCCACCCTTCAAAATCACGCTATCGAAGCAAAAGGCCGGGACATCACCTTCCGGATTTATACCTCTATCGAAAACACCGGTGATTCCTATAATTTAAAACCGCTGGCGGATAACCTAGACCTCTCTTTTAAAGATAATAAAATATGGGGGAACGACTATAAAACTGCATTGCAAAATGCCGTGAATTCAGGAATTGATCTGGCAACTGCTAACAGGCTGACGAGGGAACAGGCCGATGCCGGCAGATACACACCAGGTAGTGATGAGTTTAACGCCATGAAAAAGAACATTATAGGTATTAATAATTGGGATCATGCCTCTTTAATTAAAGACGCACCCTTAACTGGCGGTGCGGCTCTGTGGCAGAAAAGTAGACTTTATCATTCTGATCTGCAATACAATTTCAGTAAGTATACCGGCAAAGTGATCGACATTCTCGCCGGCGTGGATTGCAGAATAAACGATGTGATCCCCGATGGGAATAATTTTGTCGACTTTGATAAGCCCTTATCTGTTCGTAATACACCGGGGGGTAAGGATGTTTACTACAGTAAGGTAGGTGGATTTGTGCAGGCCACAAAGAAGCTTTTCAAGGATAATCTAAAGCTAATAGGGTCATTACGTTACGATAAGAACTTCGATTTTGAGGGTAAACTTAATCCCCGTGCTGCAGTTGCTTATACATTTCTAAAGCAACACAACATTCGTTTTTCTTATCAGGATGGCTACCGTTTTCCGGCATTGTTTGAGGCTCTATCTTTTGTAAACAATGGTGGGGTAAGACGCGTCGGTGGTTTACCGAAAGTAAACGATGGATTAGGGTTCCTTGAAAATTCATATACAAAAGCATCTATAGATAATTTTTCAAGCGTAGTCAACAATGACATTGCTGCTGGCCTTGCAAAAAATGACGCGATCCTAAAAAATGAAGCGTTGTTGGTCACAGCCAACCTACCACTGTTACAGCCAGAACATATTCAGGCTTTTGATGCCGGTTATAAAGCAGTTCTATTCAAAAATAAAATAGTAGTTGATTGGGATTTTTATTACAACATGGAGAAAGGCTTTTTGGGCCAGGTGGAGGTGGGAGTACCAACTACAGGTAGGGTAGGTTCAGACAGCGCAGCTTTTGATGCTTATGCGAAAGCACGGAACATCCGTTACCGTGTGTTCACCAATGCAAAAAATACTTACTTCAGTTATGGCTCTTCCTTTCGTTTGAGCTATAATTTCTACGAAACATACTCCATTTCTGGTAATCTAAATTACAACGATTTAAAGACCCTTGATAAGAACGACATTTTTATTACCGGATTCAATACACCCAAATGGTCAGCAAACATTCAGTTCGGCAATAGAGAGCTATCCAAACATTTTGGATTCAATATCGTTTGGAAATGGCAGCAGAATTACAAATGGGAAAGCCCTTTGGCCACCGGTAACGTACCATCCTTTAATACGTTTGATGCCCAGGTGACTTATCATCTTCCAAAAATTAATACGCTGATAAAAGCAGGAGGAACGAATATTTTAAACAAGCGTTATTTCCAATACGCTGCAGGCCCTACCATTGGCGCACTTTATTATGTGAGTTTAACCTATGATCTAAAATTCAAAGACAAACCCATTAAGGAGTAGATTAAGAGCAATTTCTAAAACGAATCTTAAAGAGGATAAAACAATAATGAATACACAGATAAAAAATAATTTATTTCCGGTCTTCCTTAAATTGGAAAATTTCAGAGTGCTGATTGTTGGCGGTGGAAAAATCGGCCTGGAAAAGCTAACGGCAATCCTGGTAAATAGCCCTGCTACGAAAATAACACTGGTAGCCACTCATGTATCTGAAGAGATTAGAGCTTTTCAGTCAAGATATCCCTACCTGGTTATCCACCAACGTTCATTTAGAGTTGAGGACCTGAAGGGAATTGACTTTGTTGTGGTAGCTATTAATAATAGAGTAACCAGTTTAGAAATTAGAAATCTTGCGCAACAAAAGAATATTCTGGCAAATGTTGCAGATACTCCAGAGCAATGTGATTTTTATTTGGGTTCTATTGTTCAGAAAGGACATGTGAAAATAGCTGTATCAACTAATGGTAAATCACCCACTATTGCTAAGCGGATCCGCGAAACGCTTGAGGACACATTTCCATCAGAAATTAATGATTCTATCGACAACTTAACTGTAGTCAGGCGGTATTTGAGCGGAGAGTTTTCTGATAAAGTAAAACAGCTTAATAGTATTACGGCTGTGCTGGCAAAAGACGGAATAAGGAAAGATATGAAGATCAGCAAACAACGGCTGTGGATTTATGGTCTTTCCATTCCTGCTTTATTGATTGCGGGTTATTTAATCTGCCACTTTTTACCGCCGAAAGTCATAGGTGGATATGTAAATAACTTTGCTCAAACACTCGATTCTTCCATTCTATTATATATTCTGGCAGGGTTTACAGCCCAGATGATCGATGGAGCTTTAGGAATGGCTTATGGTATTACCGCTACAAGTTTTTTATTATCATTCGGGATCAGTCCGGCAATGTCCAGTGCCAGTGTTCATGCTTCGGAGGTTTTTACCAGTGGTGTTTCCGGCCTAATGCATCTAAAATTCGGTAACGTCAATACGAAACTGTTCCGCAGACTTTTAATTCCAGGAATGCTGGGCGCGATCCTTGGTGCTTATATTCTGTCATCATTTGAAAACTATAGTTATATCATTAAGCCAATCGTATCAACGTACACTTTGATCCTTGGATTGATAATACTTTTTAAGGCCCTCAATAAAGATAAGCTCCGCCGTAAAATAAAAAGTATATTTCCTTTAGCAATGACAGGTGGCTTTCTCGATTCTATTGGAGGTGGTGGCTGGGGACCAATTGTAGCATCTACACTAATCGCTCGTGGAAGAAACCCTCGATATACATTAGGCTCTGTTAACCTTGCCGAGTTTTTTATTACTCTGGCAAGCTCCTTAACATTCATCACGCTGATTGGATTAACGCACCTGAACATTATACTGGGACTGATAACGGGTGGTGTTATTGCTGCGCCAATTGCCGCTTATTTGACAAACAAAATCCCAACTAAATTCATTATGGTTTTAGTTAGCATAGCGGTAATAATTTTAAGCTTAAAACGATTAATATTTTAAAAATAATATGATAACAACAGACATAACAATTGTGGGCGCAGGCCCCGTAGCACTATTTACAGTTTTTGAGGCAGGGCTTTTAAAAATGCGGTGCCATTTAGTTGACTATTTACCTCAGATCGGCGGACAACTGTCGGAAATATATCCGAAAAAACCAATTTATGATATTCCCGGTTATCCGAGTGTTTTAGCGCAAGAGTTGATTGATAATCTCATTAAGCAGGCAGAGCCTTTTAATCCCGGTTATACGCTTGGTGAAAGAGTTGAAAGTCTGGAGAAGCTTGGCGAACGTGATTTTGTGCTAACCACCAATCTGGGCACTAAAATCTATTCCAAAGTGATTGTAATAGCCGGTGGCCTGGGCTGTTTTGAACCGAGGAAACCTGAAGTGGAAGGACTAACAAATTTCGAAAATGGAAAAGGGATCAATTACATGATCCTGGATCCCGAAACATATCGAAATCAAAAACTCGTAATTGCAGGCGGTGGTGACAGTGCGTTGGATTGGACAATCTACCTGAGCGATATCTGCTCTGAACTGACGCTCGTACACAGAAGTGAATCTTTCAGAGGCGCACCAGATAGCATAAACAAAGTATTCAGATTAGCAGAAGAAGGTAAAATTAGGCTTCTTCTAAATACCAATCTAAAAAGTGTAGGCGGAAACGGCAGATTAAAATCTGTGGGAATTATAGATATGAAAACCACAGAACAAAATATAATTGATACCGACCATTTAATTCCACTTTTTGGATTAAGCCCAAAGTTAGGACCTATCGAGAAATGGGGGCTTAACATTGATAAAAATGCTATCGAAGTAAATGTTGATGACTATTCAACCAATGTGGAAGGCATTTATGCCATTGGCGACATCAATACGTATAAAAATAAACTCAAACTTATTTTATGCGGGTTTCATGAAGCGGCAATGATGAGTCATAGCGCATATAAATACATAAATCCAGGGTTAAAGTACACCATGAAGTACACAACTGTTAACGGAGTAAACGCGTTTTAAAATGAAAGTAATACTAAATCGAATCGATCCAGACTATGCCTTAGAGGCAGCAAACGAAGATGGCAACGTTGTTGCCCTTGACGCATCCCATGAAATTGGTGGTAAAGGAAATGGCATGCGGCCTATGCAATTGATTCTTGCAGCCCTTGGTGGATGCAGTGCCATTGATGTATTACAGATCCTGAAAAAACAAAAACAGGATATCGGTTCTTTCAGAGTAGAAGTTGATGGTAACAGGAAAAAGACCCGTGGCTATTCAATATTCAACTCCATTGAAATCCGCTTCATTATAGGTGGAAATGTGAACCCTGAAAAGGCAGAACGGGCAGTCAATCTGTCAATGGAAAAATATTGTTCGGTTGCAAAAACTCTAGAACCAACAGCAAAAATAACATATAAAGTAATCGTAAAGTAACATGGAAAGTAATCAACAATTTGAAACACAGGCAATCCGAGCTCAAATCGAAAGGAGTCAGTATAAGGAGCACTCGGCACCCATTTATCTGACATCGAGCTTCATTTTCGATACCGCCGAGGAAATGCGGGACGCGTTTAATGATCAAAACGATGCGTTTATCTATTCGAGATACAGCAATCCGAATGTAAATGAATTTGTAAATAAGGTTTGCTTGTTGGAAGGCGGTGAAGCTGGGGTAGCTTATGGCTCTGGAATGGCCGCCATTTACACTACTTTTATGGCTTTACTTAAGTCTGGTGATCACATTGTATCATGTTCATCAGTATTTGGGGCAACGCACACTCTGCTTACAAAATATTTTATCAAAATTAATATTACTCACAGTTATTTCAGCTACGATAATCCTGATTCAGTAGAAAACCTTATTAAACCTGAAACACGTTTTATTTATATTGAAACCCCAACAAATCCGGCAATTAATCTTCTTGACCTAAAACATATCGCACAGATTGCAAAAAGGAATAATGTTTTACTTATCGTAGACAATTGCTTTGCCTCGCCTTATCTACAACAGCCAATAAAATTTGGGGCAGACCTGGTTATTCATTCCGCAACAAAATATATGGATGGGCAGGGAAGGGTACTTGGAGGCGTCGTTGTAGGAAAAAAAGCGCTAATCAATGAAATATACCTTTTTGGGAGAATTACTGGTCCTTCTCTAAGTCCATATAATGCCTGGACTTTGAGCAAAAGCTTGGAAACACTTAGTATTCGTATGGAAAGGCATAGTCAGAGCGCTTTATACGTAGCAACAGCGCTTGAAAAAGAAACCGAAATTGAAAATGTTTCTTATCCTTTTTTAGCATCCCATCCACAGTATCAACTTGCTAAAAAACAAATGAGACTTGGTGGAGGCATTCTTACGATCACTCTTAAAGATTACGAAGCTGCAAAACAATTTATGAATAATCTAAAAATGATCAAGATCTCTCCCAACCTGGGCGATGTGAGAAGTATTGCTACGCACCCCGCCTCATCAACTCATTGCAAACTAACCGAAGAAGAACGCCTTTCCGTTGGCATCGCTCCAAGCCTTGTGCGCTTGTCCATAGGTCTTGAAAATGCTGATGATATATTAAATGATATTTTACAAGCACTTAAATCCAAATCATAGATGCAGAACGAAATAGAAAAAATAGAAGCCGAAATACAAAATCAAAGTGCAGTTGAGGCACTTTTGAGAATTGCTCAGTTATTCCCCGGGAAAGTGACCTTTTCCACGAGCTTAGGCTTAGAAGACCAGGTTATTACTCAAATGATACTTTCGAACAATTTGCCCATAGATGTATTTACAATAGATACATGGCGCTTATTCGATGAAACAGAAAAGACTCTTGAAAGAACAATTGCCAGATATAAAAAGCCGATCAAAATATATTATCCTGATAAAAACGCAGTAGAAGAGTTGGTAACAAAAAAGGGAAATTTTAGTTTTTTTGCATCAATCGCTAATAGACAAGAGTGTTGCTTTATCAGGAAAGTAGAACCCTTGAAAAGAGCTCTAGCAGGTTACAAAATATGGATAACAGGAATCAGGGCAGAACAATCTTCCTCCAGAACGAAAATGGACGCAGTTGAATGGGACGAAAACAACCAAATTATTAAGTTCCATCCCTTACTTAATTGGAACTTAGATGAAACCACGGCATTCATCCGACAACACAACATACCATATAATACACTGCACAACCAAGGTTATGTTAGTATTGGCTGCAGACCATGTACAAGAGCAATAAAGCTGGGTGAAGATTTCAGGGCGGGAAGATGGTGGTGGGAAAATGAAGATAAAAAAGAATGTGGACTACATAATATTAAAAACGAAAATAAAAAATGAGCAGAGAATTAGATTATTTAGATGAGCTTGAAGCGGAAGCTATTTTTATCTTGCGCGAAGTAGCTGGGCAATTTGAACGACCGGCACTTTTATTCAGTGGCGGCAAGGATAGTATTTGTTTGGTACACCTGGCTTTAAAGGCCTTTCGGCCCGGAAAATTTCCGTTTCCTTTGGTGCACATCGATACGGGCCATAATTTTCCAGAGGCAATTTTGTATAGAGATAATTTGGCAAAAACTCTGAATGAAACTTTGATCGTTCGTTATGTGATAGACACGATCAATAAAAGAAAATTACAGGATGGGAAAGGAAAATTTCCGAGCCGGAATGGTTTGCAAACATACACGTTACTTGATACGATTCAGGAATTTGAATTTGATGCATGTATTGGGGGGGCGCGAAGAGATGAGGAAAAAGCAAGAGCAAAAGAGCGTGTTTTTTCTGTTAGGGACGAATTTGGCCAATGGGATCCAAAAATGCAACGTCCTGAGTTGTGGAGCATTTATAATGGTAAAATTCACAAAGGAGAAAATGTAAGAGTATTCCCCATAAGTAACTGGACAGAACTGGACGTATGGAACTACATAAAAAGAGAAAACATTGAGTTGCCTTCTATTTACTTTGCGCATGAGCGTGAATGTATCCTTACAGAAAATGGTCAGTTAATGAATACAAATGCATTTATTCAACTGGACAACTCCGACAAAATAATCAATGCAAAGATAAGATACCGCACCGTTGGGGATATGACCTGTACGGCTGCTGTAGAAAGTAACGCGCAAAATGTTGACGATATAATTGAGGAGTTGAAAGGCGTGAAAATCAGTGAACGGGGCGCCACGCGCATGGATGACAAAGTAAGCGAGGCAGCAATGGAGGACAGAAAAAAAGGCGGATATTTTTAAATCAACAAATTAAATTTAGAACATGGAATTATTAAGATTTTTTACAGCAGGCAATGTAGATGACGGCAAAAGTACGTTAATAGGACGTCTGCTTTATGACAGTAACTCAATCTCTACTGATATTATAGAGACATTAACGCGTCAAAGCAAAATTAATGGAACTAACTCTGAAATTGATCTGGCTTTATTGACTGACGGGCTCAGGGCTGAGCGTGAACAGGGAATTACAATTGATGTGGCGTATAAGTATTTTAGTACCGGAAGGCGTAAGTTCATTATAGCAGACACGCCTGGGCATGTACAATATACCCGGAATATGTTTACCGGAGCTTCCAATGCAGATATTGCAATTATACTCGTGGATGCCCGTCACGGAATAACCGAGCAGACAAAGCGCCATTCGGTAATATGCGCTGTTCTTGGAATACCTCATGTGGTTGTTTGTGTTAACAAAATGGACCTGGTTGGGTACTCGCAGGAGAAGTATAAACAGATCGAAACAGATTATCGTAAGTTTGCAGTGCCATTAGGGCTTAAGGAAATTACTTTCATCCCGGCAAGCGCGTTAACGGGCGAAAATGTGGTAACCAGTTCAAAAAATTTAGCATGGTATACAGGGCAGCCCTTGTTATCTTTTTTAGAAACTGTTGAGCTTAAGAAGAAAAAACATACCGGTATATCACGCTTCCAGGTTCAGTATATTATCCGTCCTCAAACCGAAGAGTTACCAGACTATCGAGGATTTGCAGGCAGAATCATACAGGGCATTTACAAACAAAACCAGGAAGTTCTTATTTTGCCTTCGGGAATTAAAACTGCCATAGAAAAAATCGAAGTAAATCAAAAGGAAGTTGAATCCGCTGAAAAAGACACGCCCGTTGTTATTCATTTGAAAGACGATGTTGATGTGAGTCGCGGCGATAGCATTGTTCCTATGGACCTTTTACCAAAAACGAGCAAGGAAATCGTTGGAACTATTTGTTGGATGGATAATCAGGTTTTTACTCGGGGGCAGAAAATTTTACTGCAGCAAAATAGTTTCAGGACCAGGGCAATTTTGAAGGAAATAGTGAGCAAAATAGACATTCATTCTTGCCAGGAAACAGAATGGGACGGCACGCTAAAACTGAACGATATCTGCAGGGTTGTCCTTAGGACTGCTGAGTCCATAAGTTTCGATTTGTATGAAGAAAACAGGGATACCGGCGCATTTATCCTAATAAACGAGAACACTAACAACACAATTGCAGCTGGTACGATAAGTGGCTTTATCAGTTCAAATTGACAAATAATTAAATGGCATAATAAACATAGACGATATGGCAATTAAAATAACATCTGAATGCATAAACTGTGGCGCGTGTGAACCCGAGTGCCCCAATAATGCCATTTATGAAGGAGGAGCAGAATGGCGCTTTTCCGATGGCACACAGGTAAAAGGAGCATATAAAGGACAAAACAGCGGAATTGAAGCAGACGCCGACGAGCCGCAATTACCAGCAAGTATAGACTTTTATTTTATTGTAAGTGATAAATGCACAGAATGTGTGGGGTTTCATCATGAACCCCAGTGTGCGGCAGTTTGTCCTGTAGATTGCTGTATTAAGAATGAAGAGGCAGTGGAAAGTAGCGATCAACTATATTTAAAGAAAGACTCCTTACATCTTAAGTAAAATATCCAATCAATGGCGAATTATCTTTTTGCAGGAAAATCTTGGGATAAAGGTTTTTTTATAAGGAAAAGCGCTCTGCATACGACTGTAGTAGAAGCGTTTGGTCAGTTAGTGCCTTATTATTTACACACTTAGCTCTTAATGTCTGTTAATTGTCGTTTTTCTATCCCAATTTCGTCACTATCAAAGTAAGGTTCAATTAAGCCCATAAATTCAAAGATCTTAATTAAATCTTCCGGGTCAAAGTTCGACCCTTTACCCATTGGTTCCACAATAATAACTCTGAACCCCGCAATTAGCGGGGTTTTTTGTTTTCTGGCTGGACTCCTGGCTGGACTTTTTTAGGAAATTGCCGTTTTTAGAGGGTTTTGGGCTGAACTTGGTCTATTTTGCCTGTTGAAAACTTATCTGTCCAGGGGTGTTTTTCGGCCCTGGTTTATGGCTTCCTGGATAGAGTCAATCCGCCGTTTTTCTAAAAATTAGTGCAGCTGAAAAACAGCCGAAGCTGCAGAGTGAAATAAACGTACGCAAGGCATGGAAAAATTCCCAGCGGTCACGGATGCCTTCCCATCGGGAAGGAACAGTTTCCGGTGTCCACTCTTTTATTTGATTATCTATAGGAACTTCAACCAATAAAGTAATAAGTAAAGCTGCTATGATAAAAGTAAAAGCGATAATACTGAGATAAAATCCACCCGATCTTTTGGAAGGATAAAACCAGAGGGATAGAAGCATAAACAAAATAGAGGAAGGCATTATAATTCGCATGGGAATAGCAAGATTTCCAATGATGGTCTGTCCGATATGTATAAATTCTGCTGCGGAAAAGACTTCCATAGATCTGCTGAGTGAAAACCAGGTTCCCCAGAATACGCCGGTAACCAGCATCAGGAGAATAATTGTTGCAAATTGAAAAATTTTAAATTTCATACTTACGTATTTACTAAAAGATTTAGCCAGTATCTTTTCCATACTAATTCATAATTTCAGATAATGCTTTTGGTTCTCGCTGGTTATCTGATAAACCTGTATTTTTTCCCTGGCAGGGCCGACATTTACTGATCCGGTCTTAACATTAAATTGTGATCCGTGCCAGGGGCATTGTACGGTCCCGCAAATCATAACTCCATCGGCCAAGGAACCTCCGCGATGTGTGCAGCGATCTTCAAAGGCTACCAGTTCAGATTCAGTTCTGGCAATTACTATTCTCTTATTGTTTACATGAATAAGTTTCATTTGATTTACTTTTAATTTATCCAGGCCATTTAATTCCACTGTATTCCCGGTGGCTATTTCAACAACTTCTTCGCTCCATTTTGTTGCCCCCGCGTACCGATGATCAATCCCGATCTGGTTCCTGTGAACAAGCGTTCCTCCCAGCCATCCAGACACAGAAAGAATTATAACTCCCAGGCCTTCAAAGAAAAGAATTACAAAGAAACTTATATCGTTATTTCGGCGCATCAGAAGGGCCATGGTGAAAATCAGGAGCATCGAAATATTTAAGAGACCATGCCTAGTAGCCCTTTTCATTGCCGAACTATCCGGGGGAATCCTTGAGAAATAATCTATTAATCCAGGTATAGCGGCTAACAAGGCTGAAATTACGCCGCCAGCTTCCAAATATTTTGCCATTTGACCAAAAAAAGGATTGCCGGCAAAATAAAAGATCAGATCGGAAATAAAAGTTCCTGTGAAAAAGGCAATAGGAAAAGAAACCAGTATGGGATGAATGGGATGACCTTTAATGCTCGCCTTGCTTTTCATAACCGTTATTTAGAAAAAGCAAAAACTAACAGGAAAATAAACCCTGTCACTGCAATTAAACCGTGACCGAGAGCCAGCCATTTAGGTAATGCCTTGCCTTTTAAATCTTTCACAATCAGGACTAAACCTCCTGTAGCAGCTACCATAAAAAGAACTATGCTTTCCATTAATCCCGGACCGTGTTGTGAATTATACATGATAAGCAGGATGAGAGCCGCCACCACGAAAAGACCGTGGATGAGGGCGACAAATTTAGGTGTTTCCTTTTTTTGAAGCACAAGGGCCAACAGATACATCCCCATGAGTGCACCAAGCGCAAACAATCCAATTATTACGTAAAGTGTATTCATATTCTGGTTTATTTTTTTGATGGCAAATTAGTGATCGCAGGGCCTTCCAATACCTGGCCGTCAATACTAAAACGGCTTCCGTGACAGGGACAGTCCCATGTTTTTTCAACAGGGTTCCAATTAACAATACACTTCATATGCGTGCATACCGCAGATACAATGTGAGCGGTACCTTTTTCATCTCTATACACAGCGACTTTTTCACCACCCTTTTCTATAACTTTTCCTTGTCCCGCTAGTACTTTCTCCAGAGAATCTGCATCTATATTCCAGGGAGTATCTTTGACGTATTGAACGAAATTGTCAACGTTCTCCTTAAAAAATTCTTTAAATGATTTAACAGGTGTGAACCGTTTCAACTTATAGGTTTCTTCCCAGGGATTAGTGTTTCCAAGGATCTGGTCGCTTACGATCATTGAGGCCAATACTCCGTAAACCAAACCGTCGGTGGCAAAACCGGTTAGAAAATACATTTTGTCGCTGTGCTTACCTATATAGGGTAAACCATCAGCAGGACGATAATGCTGGCCGGCCCAGATAAAGCGTTCAGTACCGACATCAAAGCGGAATTCCAAATATTTATTAAGACCTTCTACATAATCGCTGGTATCTTCTCCCTGTCCGGTTTTATATTTATCCCCAATCACCATAATATAATCTTTGCCTTCATTTCTATAGGTTCGAACGGAGTGTTTAGGGGGATTTAAACCCCAGAATATCCCTTTAGGAAAGCTACCTGATCTTAATTCAGCTGCAACTCCAAATTCCCGGTATGGCCCAAGGGCCCCCTGAATCATCCAGACCCCTTTTGGCGTATGGGTTGCCATAATAACCTGTTTTGCTTTTACAGAACCATTTTTTGTTTTTACAACTCCATTGGCTTCATCAAAATCTTCCATTTGACTGTTTTCATAAATTTCACATTTGGCCGAAATATTTTGAGCCAATTGGATTATATATTTTAATGGATGAAATTGAGCCTGCCCGTCGACGGATATAGCTTTCTTAACTTCAAAAGGCATTCCGGGATTCTCAGATAATTTCGGATCAAGTCCCGCTTCGGTAAGAGCTTCGTATTCGTCCTTTATAAAATCCTCAATATCTTCATTAAGACTTTCGGCAAAGAAATTAAATGAAGTACGGTAAAAATCACATTCAATATTAAATCTTTTTATGGTCTGTTCGATCAGATCAAGAGCTGCTGAACGGGACTTAACGACAGCTTTCATTACATCAGAACTCCATTTTCTTTTTATTACCGAAAGATGTTCGTCAACGGTAACATAAAGATTCCCGGTTGAGTTTCCGGTTGTTCCTAATCCAATTTGAAGGGCTTCTAACACGATCACTTTTTTACCTGCGTCACTAAGCAGCATAGTAGCTGTTAAACCTGTAATCCCTCCACCGATTATCACGACGTCTGCCTCTTTATCACCACTTAAAACCGGATACATCATGGCAGCTTTAGCCGTATTTTCCCAAATGGATGCTGTTTTCATTTTAATGTTTTATAAAATACTCTTTTGTTTTGGCCGTTACGTAATTCATCGCTTCTTTCACAGTGATGTTCGGTGGTTTGGTTAATTCATCCGGGTTGACAAATGAATTGATTATACAGGGCTGATCGGATTTTAACGCTAGTTGAATTGTTGATTCTAATTCCGAATGTTCCCTTATCGTGAACCCCTCTCCACCGCAGATTTTTGCAAATGCAGCGTAATCAGGGTTAAGAAGATCCGTTTCATACTCAGGATTTCCGCTTCTGGCTTCCTGTTCCATTTGTATCAGCCCAAGCTTTCCATTATTGAAAATAAATACTTTAATTGGTAGCCTATACTTAACTGCTGTAACAAAATCGCACATAAGCATAGCGAATCCCCCATCACCGCATAGAGCGATGACCTGCTTTTCAGGATACATCAACTGAGCACCAATCGCAGCGGGCAATGCAAAGGCCATTGATGCCAGATCACCCGAAAGCGTAAAACGCTGTGATCCTTTGATCTTAAAATTTCTGGCTCCCCATACTGTTACTGCGCCTGTATCGCAGCAGATTATTGAATCATCATTTGCCAATGTGCCTATTGTGTTTGCTAGGGCTTGTGGATGAATCGGATTGTCATTAGAAGACTCAATCTTATTTTGTTCTTTAAGCCATTTTATTTTATCAGCCTGGCATTCTCTCTGGAACGAATGATTTTTATTGTTGGAAATAAGTGGCAAAAGCTCCAATAATGTTAGCCTGGCGTCTCCGGCCAAAGGATTTGTAACGGTGTGCCTTCTGCCAATCTGTTGGATTTCCCGATCAATTTGAATAGTTGGAATAGCGTTGTCCGGATAAAAATCATGAAATGGAAAATCGGAGCCTATGGTAATGAACAGGTCACAGTTTTTAGCTGCGTTATAAGCAGGTTCTGTACCCAATAACCCGGTTCCTCCCAGAGTCAGAGGATGATCGTCCGGTATAATATCTTTTCCGCGGAGGGCTTTAATTATGGGTGCATTTATTAATTCCGCAAATTGCAACAGTTCTTTAACTGCTTCCCTCGCTCCAATGCCTGCCAGTATACATGGCTTTTCAGATCTATTAATGAGATCTGCTGCTGATTTCAAATCATCTTTGAATGGCACGATCCGTGTTGAATTATCTATGATTTGTTTTTTCTTTTCAAAATTTTTGACTTTTTGAGTTGAGATATTGCTCGGAATATTTAAATGTGCGACACCGTTTTTCGCTATAGCAGTTTGGCAGGCAAGCACTGCCAGCTCGGGCATTTGTTCAGCATTTACAATTGCCTGGTTAAAAACAGTGACGTCTTCATAGAGCGATAAAAGATTAACTTCCTGTTGGTAGGCAGTTCCTAGTAAAGAGGTTTCTACTTGCCCGGTAATAGCTAAAACCGGAGCCCGGTCCATTTTCGCATCGTAAAGTCCATTTAACAAATGAATAGCACCAGGACCAGCGGTTCCAGCGCATACGGCAAGTCCTGATGTTAGCTTGGCTTGGGCAGAAGCGGCAAAGGCGCCTGATTCCTCATGCATTACGTGAATGAATTTAATCTTATCCTGCTTCCTGATGGATTCTATAAGCTCATTAATGGCATCTCCCGGAATACCAAAAATATATTTTACGCCATAGTCAGATAAAATCTCAAGAAGTGCGTCGCATACGTTCATGATCTGTAATTTACGTTTTCAAACTCTTTTTCATATTCGGAGAAAAAAGGGATCTTCCTTTCAAGACATAATTCTTCCGGATCAATATTTTTTTAATGTTTCCAGCATAAGTTGAATACAGTCTTCGACATCGCCAATGTGGACTATTTCCACAGGTGTGTGCATATATCTTAACGGCGGTGATATTAATGCCGAAGAAATACCGCCACTTGAAAGTGCCATAACCTCTGTGTCGGTTCCCGTTTCCCTCGAAACCGCCACCAATTGGTAAGGTATATCCGCTTTTTTTGCAGAATGTTTTATAAGTTCCAGTAAGTCCTTCAGAACGGCGGGAGCTATTGCAAGAACTGGTCCTCTCCCACAAACCGTCTCACCGTGCCTTTCCATTTTAGTAAAAGGAGTATTTGTATCATGGGTTACATCTGTAACAATTGCAACATCCGGCTTAAGCCTGTCTGCAATCATCTTGGCACCGTATAATCCAACCTCCTCCTGAACGGCATTCACGAGCATGAGGCAGAAGGGGAGTTGTATGTTATTTTCCCTGATGAGCCGCGCAACCTCCGCAATAATCAGACCTCCTATCCGGTTATCCAAAGCTCTTCCAAGAAAATATCTGTTGTTTAATATCCGGAAATGATCCAAATAAGTTATTACATCACCTACTCTTATACCCATGTCCAGCGCCTCTCTTTTATTTGAAGCGCCGACATCAACAAACAAATGCATTTCATCCGGAAAAAGGTTAGGAATGTCGCGTCGGATATGAATAGCAGGCCAGCCGAACACACCGTTTATGAGACCCTGATCAGTATGAATATTTACGTGCTTGCCAATAGCAACCATCGGATCGGCCCCGCCATTAGGGATCACATGCATGAAACCCCTGTCGTCAATATAATTAACTAGCCATGAGATCTCATCTGCATGTGCTTCAAGAACTACTCTCAACCGCGCTTCAGGATTAATAATCCCTACTGTATTAAGATACTTGTCCTGGAAATACTCATCAACAAATGGTTTTACATAGTCGAGCCATATTTTCTGACCCTTCGCTTCATAACCGGTAGGCGAAGAATTATTAATATATCTCTCCAAAAATGCGATAGAACTTTTTGTTAGTATTCCTGGCATATTCCTAATAAAATTAAAATTTTTGTCGACGTCAGGTAGATTACATGTAAGTTCTATAATAGCCAAGAGCTATTGCCAGTATTAATAAGATGATCATTACCCAGAAAAAAAGCCCTAGAGCAATGAATGCACCATCAGGCGTCGTTCTGCCTTTATTATCCTTAATGTCTATCGGAGGTATCAGGGCAAGAATAAGAAAAATGAAAAATAATGGTGTAAAAATAAGCGGAACCCAGGTTATTCCATAGGTTGTTGGTCCGAACGGTGATATCCAAAGCTGCCCGGACAAGGTGACCAAAAACAGAATTAGAAAAAAGATCCAAAGACCTCTAAAAGGGCGTTTGGAAAAAATGGAAAACAGGAGTGTAATAATAAAAGCTATAAATAAAGCTGCAGGGATGGTGTAATAATTCATTTTAGACCGTTTTTTGTTAAATGAAAGCAAATTAAACTCCATGAGATAGCAGGTATAAAATTTTTATATACTTGAAATTAAGGCAGCTTTAGGACAAGTGCTTTGATAAAGGCACATATTGTTGGATCTTACTTTATTAAAGAATATTCCGGAACGGTTTCCTTGTAAAAAGTGATGAAAAATATCACCATCTGTAGAATTTATTTCACTTAAAATAAAGGCTACAAATTTTAATTCTTGAGATTAAAAGAAACCTTAACATGGCATGATTTTCACTTGCTTTTCAAAATCTATTCACGTTTTCCCCAAGGAATTTTAATGTTTAACTATTTAAATATTTTCTAAACTATGACACAATTAACAAAAAAAAGAAGAGATGGAAACGGAGGCTTATTTCCATCATTAAGAAATGATTTTTTTACCAACCGTTTTTTTACACCGCGCCTGTTTGATTTCGACGACGATTTTTTTGCCGGTGCAATTTCTTCTCCTCCAGCCAACATTACTGAGACTGACAAGGAATTTAAGCTTGATTTATCAGTACCGGGCATGAAGAGAGAAGATTTTAAGGTTGACATCGACAGCGGTGTTTTAACGATCAGCAGCGAAAAAGAGGAGGAAACAAAAGATGAAGGCAAAAACTTCCGACGCCAGGAATTTTCCTACAGCAGTTTTAGCCGCACGTTTACCTTGCCGGATAATGTGGATGAAAACAACATCAACGCAAAATATGACAACGGTATGTTGCAGCTTACTATCCCGAAAAAAGAAGGAAGTATGTCAAAACCAAAAAAAGAGATCAAGGTAGCTTAGCATTAATCTGGATAAAGTTCCCTGGTAATTAAATGAAAACACTAATCTTAATAATTATGGCGGTAGTTGCAACCAAAACTCTTACTGTTAAAAGCCCGGCTTTTGCAAACAACGATTTGATCCCTGTCAAATATACGTGTGAGGGATCCAACATTAATCCAGAAATCAATATTAGGGATATACCACAGGATGCAAAATCGCTTGCCCTTATCCTGGATGACCCTGATGCGGCGAAAGGCACTTTTGACCATTGGGTCATGTGGAACATACCTGTAAAGGAAAAAATTGAAGAAAACAGTGCTCCGGGCGCACAGGGAAAGAACGGCAAAAATGAGAATAAATATGCAGGACCCTGTCCTCCTTCGGGAACCCATCATTACCATTTCAGGATTTATGCACTTGATACCAAGCTGGATCTTCCACTGATCACCGATAAAAAAGCCTTGTTAAAAGCCATGGAAGGACATATTCTGAGTTCCGGTGAATTGATTGGGATCTACAAAAAATAAAACAACTAAAACAAAACATATATGAAATAGCCATGAGCGGAAATGCCCGCAAACACGAATGAGTTTTACGTAGCGAGACGTATCTTTGTGAAAACAAAAACCGTTAAGTCATGAAAAAAGAAATTCGGTATCAGCAGGTCATAGAT
>Ga0208492_1000573_pt1 | contig 30095 bp, 25 predicted proteins | sample Subbioar_CSW14AB_FD_184820 | JGI IMG/M metagenome (GOLD analysis project Ga0208492, IMG submission 184820) | Serpentinite rock and fluid subsurface biosphere microbial communities from McLaughlin Reserve, California, USA - CR12Mar_CSW14AB (SPAdes) | ecosystem: Environmental > Terrestrial > Deep... | reverse complement strand
CCCCGCGCGCAGACGCACTCAAGCCTGGCGAGGCTTTGCGAGCCACCGCGGCGCAGCCGCGGCTCGGGCTTGAATGCGTCGAGCACGGGGGTACGCTCGCTGACCCGAGCAAGAGGAATCGCCCGGAAAATCCCCACCGGGAGCCTTCGCCTGTACGTGCGCGTGTCGCGTGTCGCGTTCGCGTCCGCGTTCGCGTTCGCGTTCGCGTCCGCGTTCGCGTTCGCGTCCGCGTTCGCGTTCGCGTCCGCGTCCGCGTTCGCGTCCGCGTTCGCGTTCGCGTTCGCGTCCGCGTTCGCGTTCGCGTCCGCGTTCGCGTTCGCGTTCGAACAGGCCTGATTCCCCCCGAGATCTCCAGACGCACGGCACCACGGGTGCGGGCACCGAGAGTGCGCTACGCTGGCCGACCATGATCAAGCGCGCCGCCAAGACGCTCGGGTTCGTCCTCGTTCTCGCCGCCGGGTTCCTCGCCGTTTCGGCCCAGACCAACTCCATCAAGAGCTCGAGCGCGTGCGGCACGTCGTCGGGCAGCACGACCAAGCCCTCGCTCCCGCGCTGAATGATCCGCCGTTTCGGCGCCATTGGTGACGTGCACGCGGAGGATGTGTTCCTCTCCGCCGCCCTCGAGCGTCTCGCGCGCGAGACGTGCGACGTGATCCTCGCCGTGGGTGACGTCGTCGACGGTCAGGGCGATGTCGAACGTTGTTGCCAGCTCTTGCGCGATCGTGCGGTGGTGGTGCGCGGCAACCACGAGCGTTGGTTGCTCGGCGAAAAGGCGCGGACGTTGCCCCACGCGCACCTTCGCGAGGATCTCTCGTTCTCGACGCTCTCATGGCTCGAATCGCTTCCCGCGACCCGTACGCTCGAAACCGTCGCCGGCGCGCTCCTCTTGTGCCACGGCGTCGGTGACGACGACATGGTCCGGTTGCTTCCCGACGACGAACCGCCGGCGCTCGCCGGCAACGAGCCGCTGCAAAAGGTCCTCGGTCGCAACTACGACGTCATGGTCTGCGGTCATACGCACCGGGCAATGGTGCGCACGATCTTCGGGCTGCTCGTGGTCAACGCGGGCACGCTCGACCGTGGCGACCAGCCCGGGTTCGTGCACGTCGATCTGGAGGCGAAGATCGCGCGCATGTTCGTGATCGATCCCGACAGCGCACGCGTCACCGAGGCCGAACGCATTCCGTTCGGTCACCCCGGCGACGACGTGTGGGGCGCGGGTTGGTGAGCTGGATCACACCGCCCCGAGCGCGTGCATGACCTCGTCTACGCCTGCGCGCATCGTGCGCGCGCGGCGGAGGAGCTTCACGCAGAGCGCGTCGAGCGGCGCGGCTTCGGGCGGGAGATCGACCACGAAGCTCGGGCTCGGGGCGATCACCGTCCGTTTGCGCACGATCACTTCCTGGGCGGTCCCGGCGAACGGCAGCGCCCCGGTGAGCGCCTCGAAGAGGAGCACGCCGAACGAGTACCAGTCGCTCGCCGGCGAAGGCTCGTCGTCGGGCGCCATGTACGCCGGCGCGCCGGCGATCTCGGCGCTCTCGTCACCGCGCTCCACATCGGTCAACAGCCCGTAGTCGACGAGCACGACCCGGCCGGCCGGCGTGATCAGCACGTTCTCCGGTCGAACGTCGCGGTGGACCTTGCCCGCGCGGTGGAGCGTGGCGAGCGCGGATGCGAGCTGGGCGAGCGCGGGCCACAGGCGCGCGAGCCCGTCGGTGCGAATCGGGAGGAACGCCGAGACGCCTCCCTCCTGCACCTGCTGCCCGAAGGCGAGCGGGATGGTGGCGCGCACCCGGGAGGAATCGACGGGCGGACGGGGCGGACGCAGGCTGGGGAGCAGCTCGACGCCGTCGACGCGCTCCATCACCACGTACGGCCGCCCGAGGTGCACGCCGTGGGCAAAGAGTCGGAGCAGGTTCGGATGGGCGAGGGCGGCGACGGCGGCGAACGACGCTTCGTCGACGCTCGCTCCCAAAGGCAGCACTTTCAGCGCGACCCGGCCGTGCTCGGGGTGCTCGGCCGCGAACACCGTCCCGAAGGCCCCGGCGCCGAGCCGCGGGCCGAGCCGGAGGCCGGGGATGGTCTCGGCCCAGGCCGCGAGCTCTTCGGACACCCTCGAAGCGTAGGCGATCGGCCCCACGAAGTGCGCTAGGATCCCGGCGCTCGCGAGATGATCAAGTTCCGCCACCTGCGCAAGGCCTTCGGCCCCAAGGTCGTGCTCAGCGACGTCTCGTTCGACGTGAACGACGGCGAGGTGTTCTTCATCATCGGCGCGTCGGGCGCCGGCAAGAGCGTGTGCATCAAGCACCTCGTCGGTTTGATGAAGCCCGACCAGGGCGAGGTCATCCTCGACGACGAGGACATCGCCCAGCTCACCGAGGAGCAGTTCTATCGAATCCGCAAGAAGGTCGCGATGGTGTTCCAACACTCGACCTTGTTCGACTCGATGACCTGCGCCGAGAACGTCGCGCTCCCCCTCCGCAAGCACAAGAACATGAAGGACAAGGAGGCGCTCGCCGAAGCGGGCAAGCGCCTCGACCAGGTCCACATGCGCGAGTTCGGCGACCGATACCCTGCCGAGCTCGGCGACGGCATGCGCAAGCGGGTCGCCATCGCGCGCGCGCTGACGATGGATCCGCGCTACGTGCTGTTCGACGAGCCGACCACTTCTCTCGATCCCGTCAGCGCCCGCCGCGTCGACCGGCTCATCCGCGAGCTCTCCGACAACCTCGGCGTGACCAGCATCGTGGTCTCGCACGACCTCGTGTCCATCTTCTCGATCGCCGACCGTATCGCCATGGTCTACCAGGGCGGCCTGCGCAAGGTCGGCACGAGGCAGGAGTTCCAGACCGTCGACGACCCGGTCGTGCAGCAGTTCATCACCGGCACGGCCGAAGGGCCCATGATCGTTTGATCATGGCCCACACGCCTTGCGCGGTCACGAGCGATGGGGCACGGTTCCCGGAACTTACCGTTCCCTTCTCGTCGGAGTGCTCTCCGTGCAGTCCCCCATCGACTCGGTCCGCGTGATGAGCGTCGATACCTCTTCCTCCGTGCGGCCGAAGGCGCCCGCCTCCTTCGTGCGACGCCACTGGATGAAGGCCGCCGTGTCGCTGGTCATCGCGGGCGCGTTCGCCTGGGTGCTGCTGCGTGCGGGCCTGCCGATCGTTCCCAATCGCGGGGCCTTCGCGAGGACCAGTTGGGCGCTCGTCGGCGTGCATGCGGCCGTGCTCGTCACGATGCACTTCGTGCGTGCGATCCGTTGGCGCCACCTGCTTCGGCCGCTCAATCCCGACATCCGTCGCCGTCGAATCGTCGCTGCTTCGTGGCTCGGGTTCGCCGGGATCCTCCTCCTGCCGCTGCGCGCCGGCGAGATCGTCCGGCCCTGGCTCATCCGCGACAAGAAGCAGATCACGTTCTCGGCCGCGTTCGGGACGATGGGCGCCGAGCGCGTCATCGATGGCCTGCTCGTCACCGCCGCCTTGGCGGGCGCGCTGATCTTCGTCCCGCGGCTCGACCCGCTGCCCAAGACCTTCGGCGACCTGAAGATTCCCGTCGCGGCGATTCCGGCGGCCGGCTACGCGGCGCTGTTCTTGTTCGTCACGCTGTTCGTCTGCATGGCGGTGTTCTACTTCGCCCGCGACTTCAGCAAGCGGGTGATCCACGCCACCGTCGGTCGCATCAGCCAGAAGCTCGGCGAGAAGGTCGCGACCGTCGTCGGTGGCCTCGCCGAGGGGCTGCACTTCCTCGCGAACGTCCGGTACGGCCTTCCGTTCATCGTCGAGACGCTCGTCTACTGGATGCTCAACGCGGTGGGCATCTGGGTGCTCGGACTCGCGTGCGGCCTTCCGATGACCATCGGTCACGCGGGTGCAGTGATGGGGGTCGTCGCCGTCGGAATCCTGGTCCCGGCGGGGCCGGGCCTCTTCGGCGCGTTCCAGGCGTCCGGCTACGGCGCGCTCGCGATGTACTTCGCGCCGACGACGGTCACCTGGGAGGGCTCCGTCTTCGTGTTCCTCCTCTATGTGGTGCAGTTCATCTGGCACCTCGTCGCCGCGGGCATCGCAGTGGCGATCGACCCGGAGGTCCTCAAGGCGGATCCGGAGATCGACGAGACGGTGATGGAACGCGTCGCGTGATTGCCGCGCGCTGCGAGACGTGTTGTCTCACGGCGTGATGCTCACGGTGCGGCGATGGATCGGGTTCTTCCGCGTCGAGGGCGCCGGTCGCGGCGACAAGCTCGACGAGACCGATCGCGCCGCACTCGTGCGCGACCTCGCGCTCGCGCGGCAAAAGCGCGAGGCCGCGCGGCATCTATTCCACCATGGCGCGCGCGCCGACGCGCTCGCCCTCGCGGTGGCTTCGCTCGCCAGTGCGCGGCGTGCGGCGGAGAAGGTCCCCGCCGCCGAAGATGTCGTCACCCGCGCCGCGTCGCTCGCCCGCGCGATCGAGGTCGAGCCGCTGCCCGAGCTCGACGACGACGTCCGACCGGCGCACGACGATCTGCTCGAAGAGTTGCTCGACGCGAGTCTCGCGCTCGAATCCGACCTCGCCGACGCGACCCTCGTTCCGCGCGCGGCACGCACGCTGCGAGGCGTTCGACAAGGCGTAGCGCTCGCGCTCTTGGTGGTCGCGGGCTTGATCGCGTTCCTGCTCCTTCGCAAGCGACCTTACGCCGTCGAGGCTTCGGCGACCGCCGAGCCCGCGCTGGTGGCCGATCACCTGATCGACGGCGACCAGCAGACCGAATGGGCGCTTCCCGATCAGACGGCGGGGTTCGTCGACTTCATCCCGTCGCGCCCGCGCTCGGTGCGTCGCATCCGCATCCTCAACTCGAAGAACCTCCCTGGTCCTGACCGCGGCACGCGGGAGTTCCGTGTGGAGGTGACGGCCAACGGAAAGGTCGAGAAGCTCGTCGACGAGTCCTTCACCGCGTTCTCGCGCGAGCCGCAGTGGAAGACGATCGAGCTCGGCGTCGACCACGTGCAGCGCATCCGGGTGGTGGTCAAATCGTGGTTCGGCGCGGGCGGTGGCCTCACCGAGGTCGTGGTGGATTGAGCCGATGTGGCCGCTGACGCCGCTGCGGCTGACGTCCGCCACGCGCGCCTTGGCGCTCGTGCTGCTCGCGCTCGTGTTTGCGACGTGCGTGTGGTGGCCGATGATCGCTGCTGCACCGAAGACTGCCGATCTCGACGGTCGCTACTTCCTGCAGCAGTGGGAGTCGGGGAAGGCCGCGTTTCGCTACGGGGAGTTCCCCTTGTGGAACCCCTTCGATTGTCGCGGCGTGCCCATGTGGGACCACCCGGAGTCGACGACGGGCTCACCGTTGCTCGTTCTCTTGTGGTGGGTCCCGGGCACCATCACCTTGTGGATCTGGAACATCGTCCATTGCGCGGGCGGGTTCCTCTCGATGTGGCTGCTCGCGCGGCGAGAGGTCGGGCTCGGGCGCACGTCGTCGTTCGTCGCCGCGTCGCTGTGGGCCTTCGCCACGAGCCACATCAGCCAATACGCGGGCGCGCACAGCTCGCTGGTCGATTTCTGGCTCGCGCCGCTCCTGGTCTACCTCTGGCGGCGCGCCGAGCACCACGTCGACGCAGCGGTGAAGCTCGGTCTGGTGATCGCCTTCATGGTCTACGAAGGGGCGACCTATCCCCTGCCGTTCGTGATCGTGATCGTGGTGCTCGAGACCTCGACCCGGCTCTGGCCGCTACGCCGCATCCCCGCGATCCTCAAGGCCGGCGTCCTCGTCGGAGTCGTCGCGTTCGGGGCCGCGGCGGCGCGCCTGTTGCCGGTGGCCGATCAGCTCGTGTCGAAGAAGCGGCAACACATGTTGCCCGACGTCGACGTGCTCACACACTCGTTCACGCTCCGCCAGATGTTCCTCTGGCGCGAGGGTCACTGGTGGCATCGGCTGCCGCACCAACAGTACGTGTGGGGCGAGTACATCGCGTACGTCGGGCCGCTCGTCTTCCTGCTCGCGCTCGTCGGCGTGCTCATCTCCGTGCGAGAGCGGCGGTGGCTCATCGCGCTCGCGGTGCTGACCACGCTGCTCATGCTCGGGCACTTCGCCCGGTGGGCGCCGTGGGATTTGCTCAACCGCAACGTGCTTCCCTACAAGTCGATGCGCGTCCCCTCGCGCTTCCGGCTGGTCTTCCAGATGTTCGTGGCGTTGTGGGTCGCGCTCGCGGTCGAGCGGGTGCCGCGCTTGCTCGAGCGGTTCACCCGCAGCAAGAACGAGCTCGCTCGAGGGGCGCGCGTCGCGCTCCTCGGCGCAGCGTTCCTGGGCGTCGGCGACGCGATGGGCCTCGGGATGGACATCATCGAGTGGATGCACCAGGGCGCGCCCGAGCGAAGCGTGGAGCGCTCACCGCGGTTCTACTACGGCGGCCCAAACCTCGCCGAATGGCTCGACCAGCCGCGCCAGAACCGCGCGTGGCTCGGTTGCCGCTCGTACGAGTGGCCCGCCAACATGGATGCACCGGTATGGGTCGGGGACGTCCCGCAGGCCAAGCCGCGACCGGGCTCGGAGGCGAGCCTCACCGTCACCAACGTCGCGCGCACGCAGAACAGCTTCACCTTCGACGTCGAGGCCAAGGAGCCGGGGCGCGTGTTCCTCAACAGCGCGCACGCGCTGGGGTGGCGCTCGTCGGTCGGCCGGGTGGTCGACGAGGGCACGCTCCTCGCGCTCGACGTCCCGGCGGGGACCCACCACGTGCGCGTGCGCTACTGGCCGCGTCTGCTCACGCCCGGCATCGTCATCACCACCACGACGCTGCTCGGGATCGGCATCGGCTGGGCAGCGGTCAGGATTCGTCGGCGGCGCGCGCAGGCACGCAGGGCAGCAGCTTCCGCCGCGCCGAGCGCGTGAACGCCTCGAACAGCGGGTGTCGGCCGACCGAGCGAGTGGTCAGCCCGCGAGTACCTCGGCGAACGTCGCACAAGCCGTGGCCACCTCTTCGGTGGTGATTCCGGCGAAGATGGGGAGGTTGACCACCGAGCGACAGAACGCGCGGCCCCGCGCGAGGTCACCGATGCGGATGGCGCCGCTGGTCGGCGGCTGCTGGTCCATGGTCTCGGGGTAGGTGCGGGCGGCGCCGATTCCGCGCTGCCCGAGGGCGGCGACGAGCTGCTCGCCGTTGTTCGCGCGCGAGGTGAACACCGAGAGGTAGCCGTTGCCGACGATTCCGGCCGGCGGCGCGTGGTACGCGACCTTGTCGCCAAGGGTCTGCGCGAACGCCCGGTACTGCTCGACGGCCTGCCGACGGGTCTCGAGGATGAACGGGAGCTCGTCGAGCGCACGCAGGATGAACGACGCCTGCAGGCCGCCCATCCGCGAGTTCCAACCGACGTGGGAGTAGGAGTAGTGCGTCGCGCGGCCGTGGTTGCACAGCGTGCGCGCGAGCTCCGCGTCGGCCGGGTCGCGCGCGAGCATCGCGCCGCCGTCCATCGCGCCCCCGACCACCTTCGCCGGGTAGAACGACAGCGTGGAGAGGCGCGCGCCCGAGAGGACGGGCGAGCCGAACGCCTCGACGCCGAAGCACTGCGCGCCGTCCTCGAGCAACGCGATGCCGCGCTCTTCGCAGAACGCGCGAATCTCCAGCAGTCGGCCGCTCGCCCAACCGAACAGGTGCGGGAGGATCGCGTGGTTGAAGCGCTCCTGATCATGCGCCTTGCGGAGCTCGTCGAGCGAGAGCTGGAAGTCGTCCGGGTCGACGTCGACGAGCACCGGCGTGGCGCCGAGCAACGCGATGGCCTCGTAGGTGGCCCAGAAGGTGAGGTTCGGCAGCGCGACCTTCATCCCGGCGCGGACGCCGAGAACCTGCAGCCCGATGATCAGCGCGTCGGTACCGTTCGCGCAGCTGACCACGTGGTTCACGCCGAGGACCGTGCCGAGCCGCTCTTCGAGGCGCTTGACCGTCGGTCCCCCGACGAACTCACAGCGTTCGAGGACGCCTGCCCAGTCCTTCTCGACGGGGGCGGCGAAACGACGGACGAGACGGCCGAGATCGATGAACGGAACGCGCGGGGAAGCCATGCCCCGGTGCTCTACTCCGACCGCGCGCGAAGCTCCAGCAGCGCGCGAAACATGCGCATTCCGTCCTTGAAGGGCCGCACCGTCGAGGGCCTCAGCTCGGGCACGGTCCGGACCGGAAGCTCGGCGATGGGCTCGTGCGCGCGCTCGGAAAAGTAGACGAGCTCGGTCGTCCAGAAGTAGTCGCGTGCGACGATCTTCTCGTGGTGCTCGCGGGCGAGGTCGCCGCGCACGAGGAAGGTCCCCTGCGAGTCGCCGGTGCGCATTCCGACGAGCGCGAACCGGGCCGCCCGAAACATCAGCGTCATGGTGGCGCGCAAGGGCGAAGTGGGCACGACGCTGTCTCGGTGCGCCTTGGACCCGATCGCAATGCGGCCGTTCGGGTTCGCCTCACGCCACCGCTCGAAGGCGTTCAAGTCGGAGAAACCGAACGGCAGGTCCGATGCGGTCAGCACGATCCACACCGACGACGGGTCCTCTTCGCGGGCGAGGAACTCTCGGACCCCGCGCGCGAGCGCATACCCGAGGCCGGCCGAGCGCTCCTGGAACGCTTGCACCCGCACCCCGTGGCGCTCGCCGACGAGCCTGGACGCGGCCTCCCACGAGGCGTCGCTGCTGCCGTTCTCCACCAGGGCGATCTCGTGGATCCCGGTCTTCGGCGGCCGACGGCCGAGCTCGGAGGCGAGGGTCTCGACCGTCGTGGCAATGACCTCCGCGTCGTTGTGCACGGGCACCACGTAGCGAAGTCGCGGGAGGGTCATCCCTCGCTCCGGCCGCGCGAGAGCGCCTCCTGTGCGAGCTGGACGGCGCGGGTGGCCTCGGGGATCACGGAGATGGCGGTACTCTCGCCCTGGAGGAAGTGGAAGAACGCCTCGAGCTGTCCGCGGAGAGGCTCCTCCTTGCGGACGTTGAACTCGACGAGGTCGGAGTTGCGGTAGTCCTCGGCGAGGGCGGCGAAGTCGGTGATCCTCGGCTCCGGTCCGCGACGCAGGAGGTTGCCCCCGTGCACGGTGGCCGTCTGGAGGATGAGGTCGGCGACCAGGACGCCCTTGCTGCCGGTGACGCGGAGGGTGCGGATCTTGGTCGGCGTGATCCAGTTCGCATGGATCGAGGCCGAGGCGCCGCCCTCGCTGCGGAGGAGGATCTCGGCGGTGTCGAAGACCCGCTTCTTCATCGTGTCGTGTGCGACCGACGCGACGATCTTCACGGGCCCGACCAGCATCTGCAGGATGTCGAGGTCGTGCACGGCGAGATCGATGAGGACGTTCGAACCGTCTTTGACGCTCTCGGGCCAGCCGCCGACCCGGGTGAAGCTGAAGTGGATGGGCGTACCGATGAAGTCGCTCTTGATGATGTCGAGCACCTTGCGAACGACCGGGTTGAACCGCTCGACGTGCGCGACCGCGACTTTGCAGCCCTTCTTGGCGGCGAGGTCGCGGATGTCGTTGCACTCGTCGACGGTGACCGCGAGCGGCTTCTCGACGAGGAGGTTCTTGCTCTTGTTCAACAGCGCTAGCGCGACCGCGTGGTGGCTCTCGGTCGGCGTGGCGATGACCGCCGCGGTGTAGTCGGCGTCGGGGACCTCGTCGACGCTGCCGTAGCAGCGGACGCCCGAGACGTCGGTCCCGGCGAGGGTCGGGTCGACCACCGCGCGGAGCGCGAAATGCGGGCTCTCTTTGAGGACCCGCAGGTGATTGCGGCCCATCCGGCCCACTCCACAGAGAATCACGTCGACGCGCTGCGGCTTGCTCATCGGGCCGCCACATTACCGCAAACCACGCGGATCGCACGCCGAAACCCCAACGTTCCCGAGCGGAACTCGTCCGCGGCTGGCGAGGGCTTGCCCCGAGCCCGCGGGTGGGACCTGGGCGGTGATGACGCGTGCCAGGTTCATTCCGAGCCAGCTCGCGGAGGCCAAGCTCAAGTAACGCTCAGCGGCCTTCGCGTTCGCGACGCGCGCGCAGGTACCGGATGTTGCTTTCGACGAACGCGTCGAAGCGCCGCCGTCGACGGGCGATCTCCTCGTCCTCGACCGAGCGGATCATAGCGATCATGTCGCGACCATCGGTGAGCCAGGTCTCGGGGTGACAGAGCGCGTAGATGCGGGGGCAGCCCTCTTCGAGCAAATCGGCGAAGGTCTTCTGGCGCCACTTCATGCCGCTGTCGGAGACGTAGACGAACTTCTGCGGGCCGCCGATGCGCGGATCATACGCGTCGACGATGTCGCTGCGATCGAGGCTGCGCCGCGGAAGCAGGGTCGGGTTGTGCTGCGCGATGTGACAGAGCGTGCGCCCGGCGACGACGGAGAGGATCTCGAGCCCTTCGGCCACGTCGTCGTACTCGTCGTAGTGGAAGCCGACCTGGTGACCGAGCGCAGCGATCTCACGCAGGATCTTGCGGTGCTCCGGCTCGAGCATGTCGTAGTAGGCGCCGGAGATCATGAAGAAGTAGGTCGAGCGCACGCCAACGGACGTCTCGACGCGGGCCATCACGAGCGCACGGGTTGGCGACAGATCGATGTCGTGGCGGAGCAGCACGACCTTTGCGGGATCGTCGGACGAAAGGGCGAGCGCATCTTCGAAGCTGGCGAACCGGTAGCCGTTCGCCTGTGCGCGTAGGAGCAGGCCGCGATAGTCGTCGATGGAGAAGCGATCGCTCACGAGCGGCGCGGGCAGCGTGCGCGCGCGGAACAGCTCGCTGCGCGGCTCGACGACGAGCACCTCGCGCACGTTCTCGCGCGTGATCGCGGCGCCATCAGGGAACTCGCCGGTCAGCGCGTGGATCTCGGAGGGCACCAGGCGGACGATCTGGACCCACGCCCGCTCGGCCAGCCCCGAGGCCTCCTCGACGAGCGACGCTCCGCGCGGCCCGATCGCAAAGAACACGGTTCCGGGGTCGGCCCGATCGACCTCGGCGTGGACGAGCGCGGAGCTCGAAAGGAGCACCGCGGTTCCGTTGGTCTTCTCGGAGTCTTTGCGGGAGAAGACAGCGGCCAAGCTCGCGGCGCCCTGGCCCGACAACCTGAGGTCGCCATGCGCGAACGCGGCATACCGTCCGGAGGACAAAAGCGCGGCGAGCAACTCGCCTTCGACCTGCGTGACATCGCTCATCGCTCCCTCGGCTTCGCCGGAACGCCCATGACCGTGACCCCCGGCTCGACGTCGCGCACGACGACGGAACCCAATCCCACGACGGCGCGATCGCCGATGCGCCGGCCCTCGCGGATGGTCGCAGACGGCGCGATCCACGCCCCCTCGCCCACCACGCTGCTGCCGCCCAACATGGCGTTGGCGATCACCATCGCGTTCTTGCCGATCCGAACGTTGTGCGCGACGTGCACGAGATTGTCCACCTTGGCACCGTCCGCGATCACGGTGTTGCCGAGCGTGCCGCGATCGACACACGCGTTCGCGCCGATCTCGACGTCGTCCCCGAGGACCACGCCGCCGAGGTGGGCGATGCGGAAATAGCTGCCGTCCTCGTCTTGTTCGTACCCGTAGCCCTCGGTACCGAGCACGGCGCCGCTGTGGACGATGCAGCGACGTCCGATCTTCACGTTCCGGTAGATGGTGACGTTCGCGTGGATGATCGTGTCCTCGCCGATCTCGACGTCGGAGCTGACGAACGCGCGGGGATGGACCTTGGCGCCGGCGCCGATGATCACGTTGCGGGGCGTCTCGTCGAAGTCCTGGGTCGCGGTGGCGAAGAGGCGCGAGAGCCTGGCCATCTGCAGCCGCGGACGGGTGGTGTGGACGACGTTGCGGCCAGCGGGGAAGACCTCGGGCGCCAGATCGGTGATGAAGGTGGTCGCGCCGTGCGTGGCGAGCACCGACGGGTCCTTCACTCGCGAAGCGAGGATGTAGGTCATCTCGTCGGGTCCGAACTGCCCGTCGAAGGCCCGCAACCCGCGAACCTGGGCCTGCTCGTCGCCCACGAGGCGCGCGTCGGGCAGCAGATGGGGCCGAAGATCACCGAAGCGCATGATCTTGGCGGGTACCATGCGTCCGGACCTCCGTCCATCACCGCGGGGCACGCGGTTTCCTTGCGCAGGGCGATCGGCGATAGCCCGACGTCCCGCCCAATGACGCTCGCCGCATCTGCGCTCGCGCGCGCACGCCAGGCGCTCCTGCGTCACTCACCGCTCCCCGGTGCCAACGACGGCCTCGATCACGCGTCGGGGTGCTCGCGGGTCTGCTCGTGCAGCTCGTCGGCCTGACTCGTGCAGAATCTTCACCATGGGAGCCGTGTCCTTCCTCCTCGCGATGCCCAAGCATCCTGCCGATGCTCGCGTTCTCCGAATCGGATCGGAGGTGCAAACCGTCGGCTTTCCGCTATGGTTGTGCGCCATGCTGGCAGGAATGCAGCGCGTCGACGTCATTCTCTGCGGTGTGGGCCGCATGGGCCGTAACCACCTGCGCGTGTTGCAGGACACCCCGAACTTCCGGTTGCGCGGGATCGTTGATCCGGTGCGCCAGGACACGACGATTTGTCCGCCCAACGAAGCCACCCGCAGCGTCGAGCTCGCGCAGCAGGCGATCGTGATGTCGTCTTCGGAGGCCTGAAATGGCGACGCGAGTCCACGCAACGGCGCTCGTCGAAGAGGGCGCCGCGGTCGGTGACGGGACGCAGATCTGGCTTCACTGCCAGGTGCGTCGCGGCTCCAAGCTCGGCAAGAACTGCATCCTCGGCAAGAACGTCTACGTCGATGCCGACGTCGTCATCGGCGACAACGTGAAGATCCAGAACAACGTGTCGGTGTTCCACGGGGTGACCGTGGAGGACGGCGTGTTCATCGGGCCGCACGTCTGCTTCACCAACGACATGTTCCCGCGCGCGATCAACCCCGACGGCTCGCTCAAGAGCGCGACCGACTGGGTCGTGAGCAAGACACTCGTCAAGCGCGGCGCCGCGCTCGGCGCGAACTCCACCATCGTGTGCGGCCACACCGTCGGCGCGTGGGCGATGGTCGCCGCCGGCTCCGTCGTCTCGCGCGACGTGCCCGATCACGCGTTGGTCCGCGGCAACCCCGCGCGGGTGGTCGGCTACGTGTGCGCCTGCGGCCAGAAGGTCACGTTCACGGGCGACCGAGCGGCCTGCGGGTGTGGTCGCGCGCTCGTGCGTGACGCCACCGGAGTCCACCTCGAGAGCTGAATGCTTCCGGCGCCGCGCTGCGTGGTCCCGGGGCTCTCGAAGCGCCCCCCGCGTTCGGGTCGGCACCACGTGCTCTTCGTCGAGAACGGCAGCCGCGACCGCTCCTACGAGGTCGCGCGCACGCTCGCCGGCGAGCGCCACGCGAGCCATACTCGGGCATCTTCCCGGGACCGCCGAAGGCGGGACCGGGGCCTCCTCAGCCGCGGACGCCGAACGTGACGGCGATGACCCAGCCCATGGAGATCACCTCGGCGTGCGGCTCGACGCCGCCGACGGCGCGGATGAGCGCCTCGAGGGTCGGGGCGGTGCAACGGAACGGGTGGATGCCCTTGCGGGTGAATCCCTGCACCCGCGCGACCGCCTCGAGCGCCGTCGCCTCGAGGAACTTGAGCGAGGTGGAGTCGTAGTTCGGCGTGGTGAGCAGGATGCGACCGCCGGGACGCACCACGCGAATGAGCTCACGCAGCCAGTCCTCGGGACGGTCGCAGTGCTCGATGACCTCGGTCGCGTAGGCGGCGTCGAACATGCCGCTCTCGAAGGGGAGCTTCAGCGGCTCGGACCGGACGAACTCGGCGCGGGCCCCGTGCGTCGCGGCGCAGGCCTCGACCGCGCGCGGATCGATGTCGGTGCCGGTGTAGCGCAGCCCGGAAGGCAAATCGGGCAGGTTCAGGAACATGCCGCAGCCGACGTTGAGCACCCGCGCGCCCTGCGGCAGCGCTCCGAGGAACCGCTGCAGCTCACGGTCGATGGGCGCGTGATAGAGCGACCAGGGGAACTTGCGCCCGAGCGCGTGGTTGCTGAAGTACGTGGCCAGCGCCGGGTCGACGGTCGTGTTGCTCATCGGCCGCTCTCGCCGACCGCGCGGCACGCAAGGAGGATTTCAGCGCCCTTGCCGCTGGGGTTGGCCGTCGTGAGGTAGTGCACCGCGCGGAACACCGGCCAGGCGTAGAGGCGGCGGAGGGACGAAGCGAGGACCCAGTGTCCCGTGGCCTTTTTCGTGACGTACCCGACGGTGCTCGGGATCAACGAGGCCTCGAACGCCGCCTGCGAGCCGTCGCTGCCGAGCGGCTCGTGCTCGACGTGGCCGAATCCAGCCTCGGTGAGCAGCTCGCCCCAGCGGGCCGCGTCGTAGAGGTGATGGTGCGCGAACTGCGCATCGAGCGCGGCGCCGTATGCGCGGCCCACGTCGTCGAGCCCGACGCGCGACAGCGCACGTCGCAGCGGAAGGGTCTCGGTCCAGCGGGGCTCGGGGACCATCAGGTAGAAGATGCCGCCCTGGCGCATCGATGCCCGAATGGTGCGAAGCGCCGCCTGGATGTCCGGCACGTGCTCGAGCGAGCAGTTGGCGATACACGTCGAAAAGAAGTTCGCCGGCAGCGCGCGGGTGTCGGTGATGCTCTGGCAGATGACCTGCTGATAGGCCCGAGAGGCCTGGGCCCGCGCGGCCTCGCGCTCGTTGATGTCGATGCCCCACGAGTCGACACCGGGGTGCGCGAGGGTCGTGAACAGGCCGTCGCCGCAGCCGACGTCGAGCACCGGACCGATGATCGGAAGCTCCTTGACCCGCTTGAGCCGTACGCACTCCTTGATGGCGAGCGCCGTGGGGACGTGCGGAAAGTACTCGAAGAACTCGAGGAACGAGAACTCGGCCCCCGTCGGCGGATGCTCAGCAAGGAGCCGCGCGGAAAGCGGCGGCAGCGAGTCGGTGAGGCGCCGCGAAGCGCCGTTGACGGAGGTCGTCGGTTCGTCTGCCATCGGAAGCCCTCGTGTTTACCGCGCGGAGGCGGCCTGTCAACGTGCGCGCACGGCCGTGTCCCCCCGTCGTCAGCGGCCCTCCCGCTCCCGACGCGTGCGGAGATAGCCGATGTTGCCCGCTACGAACGCGTCGAAACGGCGCCTCCGGCTCTCGTGCTCTCGCGCCTCGACCGCGCGCACCACCGAGACGAGATCGCGTCCCTCGGTCAGCCACGACTCGGGGTGACAGAGCGCATAGATGCGTGGGCACCCTTCTTCGATGAGGTCGGAGAGGGTCTTGTGGCGCCACCGCATGCCGCTGTCGGACACGTAGACGAAGGCTTGGACGTTGGGGATCCGCTTGTCGTAGGCATCCACGACGTCGGCGCGCTCGAGAGCGCGCGGGGGCAAGAGCGTCGGATTGTGCTGCGCGATGTGGTGCAGCCGCTTGCCCGCGACCACCGAAAGGATGTCGAGCCCCTCGGCGATGTCGTCCCACTCGTCGTAGTGGAACCCGACCGTATGCCCGAGCTCGAGGACCCTGCGCACAACCTTGCGATGCTCGGGCTCGAGCAGATCGTAGAACGCGCCCGAGAGCATGAAGAACCAGGTGGACACGACACCGGCTCGCGCCTCCACCTCGGCCATGCGCAGTGCGAGCGTGGGCGAGAGGTCGATGTCGTGACGAAGCAGGATGAACCGGCCGTCGTCGGCAGGATCGAGCGCGAGCGCCTGCTCGAACGAGAGGAAGCGATAGCCGCGCTCCAACGCGCGGGCGAGCAGGGCAGCATACTCGCGGGCGGTGAACACGTCGCTCGCCAGGTCGTCCGGCAAGACCATCGCGCGGGCGGCCTCGCTGCGGGGCTCGAGGGCGAGCACCTCTCGAACCTCGGCAGGCTCGATCACCTCGGGTGGAGGGCTACCGCCGGTGAGCGCGAAGACCTCGGAGGCGACCAGCCGTACGCGGGTGACGTAGGCGCGGTCCGCGAAGCGTGCGGCATCGGCCGCGAGAGACTCGCCCGGGGCCCCGAGAACGAACAGCACGTCGAGCTCGCCGAGCAGCGCGTCGAGCTCGCCGCGATCCGTGCTCTCGAGGACTCGTCGGCGCGGGAGGTGGGAAAAGGATGACGAAAGCCGATCGAACAGGCTCTGCTCGCGTTCGTTCATGCAGAGCTCGGTTTGGCTGGGCGCGAGGCGATGCGCAATCCGCGGACCTCGGCGTCGTCGTCGCCGACCACGCGCGCGTCGGCGAGCAGGTGCGGACGGAGGTCGCACAGGTGCATTCGGCGCGGGTATCATAGGCCCTACGCGTCGTAAATCACGGCTCAGGCTTGGTTCTCCTCCGCAGGGGTTTGCGCTATAGGGCGAACCCCAAATGTCCGCCGGGATTCTCGACACCGCGCTCTCCAACCTGCGCGAGTACTTCTCGCTGCGCGCGGCCGAAGAGCGCGCGAGGAGCCTGCCGTCCGAACGGCGAACTGCAATCGCGCGGGACGTACGCCTCTCGGCGCAGCGTCGAGTCGCCGCGCACACGCTGGCGCAGACCGGCGCGATCGCGGAGGCCTTGCGCCTCGTCCGCGACGCACAGCTCCTGTTGGTCCAGCACGAAGACCTCGTCGGCAAGCCCGACCAGGCCGTCGCCGAGGTCCCCGAGCTCCCGCTGTTCGACGAGGAATGCACCGATGCGCACAACGCGCTCTTCGAGCGACTGCTCGCGTCGCAGCTCCGATTGCAGGTCGAGCTCGGTGCGCTGAGCCTCGAGCCCGCGGAGCGCGCGATGCAGCGCACCTCCCGGCGTGCCGCTGCGATCGGGCTCGCGGTCGTGGTCGTCGTCGGACTGGGCTGGTGGGCCCGTCGCACCCAACTGGTCGCCGAGGCGAGCGGCTCGTGGTCGGACAAATACCCGCCGTCGAACGCCGTGGACGGCGACGAGAGCACGCACTGGCTGTTGCCCGACCGGAGCCTCGGCTGGCTCGACGTGAAGCTCCTGCCAGCGCGCAAGCTCAGGACGGTCTCCGTGCTCCCGGGCTACCAACCTCCGACCTACGGCGTCATCGACTATCGACTCGAGGCGTACGCCGGCGGCAACGTCGTCAAGAGCGTCGACGGGACGTTCAGCGTCCCCTCCGGCGGAAACAAGCCGCCGTGGGTCGCCATCGCCATCCCCACCGACGTCAAGGTCGAGAAGGTTCGACTCGTCGTGAAGTCGTACCACGACATCGGCGGCAGCATCGCCGAGGTGAAGATCCCGTGACGCGGCTGCAGCGCCTCGTCGCATTCGTGCGCGACGCCCTCGTCCACAGCGCGCCGCTGCCCACCGAGGGGCCGCGCTCACGGGTCGCGGTGCTCGCCGTCGTCGCGGTGAACATCGTGGCGCTGGTGTTCCTCGTCGAGAACACCCGGCGAACCCTCCGCCCGTTGTTCAGCGAGGCGCCACCCCCGCCCATTCGCGCGGAGGGACCGGGCGACCAGCGGTTCGAGCTCGACGAGAAGACGCGCAAGAGCATCTTCGCGGAGCTCGCCGCGCTCGAGCTCTCGGAGCGCAAGAGGAACATCGATCAGAACACCTGGAACGGCCACCTCTGGTCACGCGAAGACGATCGCGGGTGGCAGGAGCGGGTGCTGGCGCGGAGCCTCGCGCGCAGGCACGGCGTATCGATCTCGCAGATCTTCCTCGTGCTCGAAGAGGGGATCCGATCGAAATGGCCTGCTCCCGACGGCAAACCCCTGCCGGCCAACGCGGAGCCGCTGAAACTGAGGACCGGCTGGTGACTCCCCGCGCGCCCAAGCGTTGGACGGACGTCGTCCTCTCGTTCATGACCGTGCGGCTCGCGGTGTGGGTCGCGCTCGCGCACGCCATCGTGCCTGGTTGGTTCGATCAGCCGTGGCACCTGCTCGAGTACATGGACGACCACCAGCACCACGCGCTGGACGTGGTCGGTCGCATCTCGTACCTGAAGTACCACCAGTTCCCGCTGTGGAACCCCTATGGGTGCGGCGGCACGCCGGGGATCGGCGAGCCCGAGGCGATCTACCTCTCGCCGGACTACCTCGTGCGCGCGCTGTTCTTCGGCGTCGAGCGCGGACGGCACGTGGTGCTCTTGCTCGGGTTCGTCCTCGCGCTCGAGGGCATGTTCCGGCTCGCGCGCAAGTTCGACGCGTCGGCGCTCGCCTCCGCCTACGTCGCGCTCCTCTGGTCGACGCAGCCGTTCCTCCAGACCGCGGTGCAGAACGGCGCGCACAACTTCCTCATCGGCTTCGCGCTCACCCCGTGGGCTCTGCTGTGCTTCCACGAGGGGCTGACGTCGGTCCCGTGGCGCCTGTTCGGCGGGTTCGTCGTCGCCTGGATCCTGCTCTGCGCCGGCACCTATCCCACTCCGTACACGCTCTTCGTGCTGTTTCTCTCCACGCTGTGGGTCACCGGCACCGCGCTCGTCCGCGGGAAGCAGGGCGAGTGGATGCGCCCGTGGACCACGCTCGTGACCATGGGCGTGATCTCGTTCCTGCTCACGGCGCCCAAGCTGTTTCCGCTGTTGTCGTTCCTCGGCAGCAACAAGCGCACGTGGTTGGTGGTCGAGACCAACGCGGCGGGAACCATGTTCAACGAGCTGACCACTCGATACCCGTGGCTGCTCGTGGCGGCGTTCGTGGCGCTGCTCTTCCTCGATCGCGCCGCGGCGTTCTTCGTCGCCATCGCCGCGCTGTTCTTCGTGGTGTCCCTCGGCGATTTCGATCCGCTCGCGCCGTACCACCTGCTGCGGAGCCTGCCGTTGCTCGGTCAGCTGCGACAGCCCGAGCGCTACCTCCTGCTCACCCTCCTGTTCCTCTGCCTCGCGGGCGCACGGGGGATCACGCTCCTCGAGGACGCGTTGCCAGCCCTCGTCCGTCGCATGTTCGGTCGCGAGCCGGTGCCGCGCGCCATCCATGCGGGGCTCGTGCTGCTGAGCGCGGGCCTCGTCGCGCTCGCCCTCTATCCCCGCGCAAAGGCGACGGCGACCGAGTCGACGGTGTCGGCAGGCGCGCTGTTCACCTTCGAGGCGCCGCGGAAGATGGACCAGCCGTTCCGCCAGGCTCGCGGCAACCGACGCGACATCCACGTGTTCAACTACGCAGGGCTCGGATCGCTCTACTGCATCGTCGGCATCCAGATCCCGGTCTCGCCGGCGCTGCGCGCCGACCTGCCGGCCGAGGAATATCCGCTCGATCCGACCAAGGCCACCGTGCAGCGCCTCGAGTGGACGCCCAATCGCATCGAGCTCGCGGTCGACGCGAAGGAGCCGACGCGGATCATCGTCAACCAGAACTGGAACGCGCACTTCCGCGCTTCGGTCGGGCGGGTCGTCTCACACGAGGGGCTCCTCGCGGTCGACGTGCCGGCCGGAACCCATCGGCTGCGGATCGCCTATGTCGATCGTGGGTTCGACGTCGGACTGGTCATGGCATCCGTCACGCTTCTCGGCTTGCTCGCGTATTCCGGCTGGTATCTCCGCCGCCACGTCGCTCATCTGCTCTCCCGCTACCGAACGTTGCCGTTCTGGCCGTAGACACCCGACGGCGCCGCGCGCGTTTCGGCCTTCGCGCCGGCGCTTGGGCGGACCATCTCGCGCCTCAGTCCGGGGGCGTTGCGCGCGCCGTCACGGCTCCAAGGACTTGATCACGCTGGGAGGGCACCGCAGCGTGCTGCCGGCCTTCGCCTCGTGCGCGCGGGCGTCCGCGTCGAGCTTGGCCGCACGCTCGATGCGCGCGAGCTCGCCCCACAGGCACCCGCGCGTCGCGCCGTGTTTCTCCGCGAGCGTGCGCATGCGCGTCAGCGGCACCGCATCCGGTGGCTCCCACGCGGCAACGAATCCCCGCCGGAACTCGAGCCCGCGGTCACCCGCCTCGCTCGGCCGTGGCTCGCTGAGCGCAGGTCGCAGTCCCAGCCAGAAGACCGAGGCCACCACCACTACGCGCAGGCCGGCCCGGCGCAGCGAGTCGCCCGCAGGCCAGAGCGCTGCGAGCAAGACTGCAGCGGCCAGGCACCCGAGGACCGCGTGGAACCAGGTCGCCGAGTGCACCCCGAACACGTGCCCGAGGTGGTAGGGCGAGAAGCCCGCACGCGCGAAGGGGATCGCGAAGTCGGGCAGGGGGCGCACCAGCTCTTCGGGAACGGTGTTGTACATCAGCGCCACGAAGCCGATCTGCACCACGCTCGCGCACGCGAGGCCGCCCGCGACGCCGCGCAGCCAGGGCCGCGCCGCGGGGTACCGCTGGCTCATCCGCTCCAGCCCGAATGCGGCGCCGCATGCGAAGAAGGGCGGAGCCGCGCCGAGGAGACGGGGGCCGATGGTCCATCCGCCGCGCCAGACCACGGCACCGCTGACGGTCACCACGAGGATCGCCATGGCGACGATGGCGACGGCGACGGCGACGCGTTGGTGACGGTGCGTCGCGCGTGGTCCTTGGGGGTGGAGCAAGACCGCCGGGACGGCGAGGAGGGCGAGCCACATGAATGGGCTCGTTCCGATCAAGCCGAAGGTCGGGCTCACGACCAGATCGATGCAGTGCTCGAGGTTCGGAGGCTCGATGCCGAAGAGGCCGCGGACGTGAAACGCCTTGTAGGAGGCGTTCTCGAGCATCTTGTGGCCGGGGGTGAACGGATCGCCGTACGCCCGCCATTGGAAGAGCATCAGCACTGCGACGTCGATCGCGCCGCCGAGCCCGAACGACACGAGGCGGGTCGGTCGGTAGAACGTGAACAGCGCGTAGACACCGAGCACCGCCGACACGACGAGCCCGTGGTACTCGAGCACCGTGCACAGCCCGGTGAGCAAGCCGGCGAAAAAAGCCCGCTTCATCGAGCGGCCGCGTGCGTCGGTCGGGTGCTCGAGCCGCTCCTCGGTGATGATCGCGAACGCCGAGAACGCGGCACACGCGAACGCTGCGTGTGAGACGAACATCTGCGCGTAGGCGAGGTAGTTGGTACCGAGACCTGCCGCGAGCACCGCCGTCATGCGGAACACGACGTCCGGGGCGAAGCGTCGAAGGAACCGCTCGAACCAGACGAGAAAGAGAAAGCAGGGGATCTGCGTGGTGAAGAACCGCATCACGAACGTGGCGTCACGGAGCCACGCGGCCCTCTGCGGCAACGGCGCATCGACGGCAGGGGGAGTGCGCCCGAGCAGTCCCTCGACCTTCACCCAGGCCCAGTAGGGCACCACCCCGAGGTAACTGATGGCGGGGCCCTTCACCGAGTAGAGGTGCTCCTCCTTGGTGACCTTGTCGGGCGCCTTGGCCATGTCGTTGATCCAGCCATGTCGCTGGACCATCCGATCGATGCGAAGGGTGTGGTCCTCGACCAACGCCATGGTCATGAAGGTCCGCACGTTCTCGTTCGGGTTGTTCACCGCCGCGACGTACGGAAACACCGACAGGATCACGACACCGGCCAGGGCGAGGCACAGCGCGACACAGCGTGACGGTCGCAGGAGCCCGGCCACCGCGCGCCTCTAGCATCCCTCAAGCGGCGCGGCGACGACGGATGCCCTGGAGCACCGGGGCCGCGAAAACCGCCAGCGAAGCGAGCACTGCACCCACGGTCAGCACGAGCCCGACCACGAGCCCGCGGGGGCGGTGGCGGAGCATGATGTGGTGGTCGCCGGCGGGCACCGCCAGATCGAGGGTCATCGAGGGGTTCCGCTGGACGCGCCCGATGTTGGCTTGGAAGTCCGGCGAGAAGGTCTGATTGAAATGGACGATCGTCGGGGCCGGCGCTCGCACGTCGAGCACCCACCCACTCTGGCGCACCTCGGCACGAGTGACGCTACCGGCGTCCATCCAGGCCTGCGGCACCTCGCCCATGCGCAGGCCCCGCGGCGCCGGCAACTCGAGCGACAGGGAGTAACAGCTGTCGGTGCCCACGTTGCGCATCGGGTTCTCGGCCTTGCGGGCGAGGTCCTCCAGCCCCGGTTGGAGTTGGTAGGGACGTGTGACCGGGTCGGTCGCGGGCAGCGGTTGTTGCCGCGGCAGGTCGGCGTAGAGCTTGCGGGCCGCCGCGAGCGGAGCCCATGCCGCGAATACGCCGACGACGAGCATCAGCGCGACGAGGTGCGGTCTTCGCACGGCTCGGATGGCCTCGTGCAGGGCGACGGCGGCACCGCCGGCGACCGCGAGATCGACGACGAGGATCCACCGCGAAGGCACGTTCAGTTGGTGGAAGAGAGGCACCTTCGACAGCAGGCTCCACGGCGCGTAGGGCGAGCTCGCCCCACGGGCAAGGACCATGCTGGCGAGCAGCAGCGCGACCAGATCCCCGCGGCGTGGCTTCAGGAGCAGCGCGGTCCCCGTGCCGGCGATGCCCATGCCGATGATCAGCGGACCGACGTAGCCGCGGTACTCGTCCGCGCTGTACATCAGCCCGGGGGGGCGGTTGATCTCGGATTCGCCGAGCATGGCGAAGAAGTGCTGCCATTGCGGGCTGTCGCGCTCGACGAAATGGCGCGGATGGAGCGACAGGAGACTGAACATCGGCACGAGCTTCACGGCCGCGAGGCACAGCCCGAGGGCCAGCGTGATGCCGAGCACACGACCGACGGCCCCAAACCCCCCGTCGACGGCCAAGACTCGGGGGGCCTCCGACACCAGCAGCGCGATCGACACGAAGGCGATCGGGTAGAGCCCACCCTCGAGCCCGACCACGCCGAATGCGATCCCCGCGCCGACGGCTGCGCGCAGGTCCTTCTCCCCCAGGCGCGCGAGCGCGAGCACCCATGGCAACAGCGCGATCGCCGCGAAGTGCACCCGGAAATTGCCGTGGAAAGCGACCCCGCCCGATGCAGCGAAGACCACACCGACGAGGAAAGCCGGGAGTCGATCGACGAGGAGCGCCGCACGGCCCCAAGCGTAGCCACCGGTCACCGCGATGACCGCGGCGACCAGCAGGTAGCCGCGTACCATCGCGTCGCCTCGCACGCGGAAGAGCCCCGCGACGAGCGTGCCGAGGACGGTGGTGTCCGGGTTTCCGAGGAATGGAGCTCCGCCGCATTGCGAGCGGTCCCACAGCGGAAAGCCGTCGCCCCGGAGGAACGAGGTGCGTGCGACCTCGAATGCCCGCACGGCGAGTTGTCCCTCGAGGCCGGGAGTGGTGCCGTTCGTGTAGCTCGCGCGCAGGGCCCGCGCGACCAGGACCGCCGCGACGAGCACGACGAGGCGGATCATCCACCGCGTGATCGCGGCGCGCGTCGTTCGGCGCATCGCCATTCCAATACACTCACGGCGTGCGATCGTCGAGCTTGGGAGGCTCGGGGTTGTCGTCGCAATCGAAGGCCAGCGCGATGCTGGTGGGCGCCGGAAACGCAAGATGAAGCGTCGCTGGCCCCTCGGGGGCGTTGCGTAGATCGATCGTCGAGACGGATGTCCACGCGATCGGGTAGTTGGTCTTGCCGATGGTCAAGACGGGGCTCACCGGGATGCCGCCGCTGACGCGGGGGTGGAGGAACTTCTGGCACGAGCCGGCCAGGCTGATGTCCAGCTCTGCGTCTCCTTCCCGCTCTTCGATGCGAAGGCCAGGCCATGGTGCGCCGATCACCCAGGTCGGAGTCGAGACGCCCTCGAACGCGGACGCCGACACGATCGTCGCGATGCGACCTACGGCCTTCGGGCTGGTCGACGAGCACGACCAGTCACGCGTCAGGACGCTGCGCGTGCAAGAGGTGGTGGTGCCTGTCGGGCGATCGGTTCGCTGTACGGCTTGTCGATCTCCGTAGAGGCTCGTGACCTCGAGGGTCTTCGGTGCCGCGGGCTTGGATGCGATGCGCACGAGCACCACCACTGCAAAGAACACCAGGACCGCTCGTGGCGCTCGATCGCCGACCCACGCGCGCGCACGCAGGGCTCGCGCTCCGAGCGGGGCCGCCTTCTCGCCGAGGCGGCGGACGCGTTCGGGAAAGACGCGGACGACGAGGAACGCGAGCAGGAGTGCGAAGCCGAGGCCCGTGCCGACGCGGCCGAGGGTCGTTCCCGGTAGCAGGCGCGTGGGCCGCAAGACGACGTCACCGTTCGTGACGTGGATCGCCATCTGCTTCGCGTTGCCGTTCGGGACCGCGGGGATCTCGGCGATGGGCAGCACGCGACCGTCCTCTGTCGCGCGGAAGCGGGGATACCAGCCGATCGCGAGCCGCAGGTCGGCGCCTTCGGGTCTCGCGCCGGTGATGCGCAGACGGACCTCGTCGTCGCGGAAGGCAAGGACCTCGACCCGTACGCCTGGTGGCGGGCGCACGATGCCGGGGTTCTCGGGATCCTTGAGCAGGTCGAACACGCCGATCCGTTCGTCGAGCACCCATGGCGGCGGGCGCGACGTACCCCGTTCGACGACCGCGTACCGGGCGCCCCACGCCCGCTCCTCGTCGGCGCTCGGATTCTGCATCCGGTTCTTGAGGAAGATCGGCCCGGCATACTCCGTGTGCAGCACCGGAACGCCGCTCGCGACCGCGAGCGAGAGGGTGTGTTCGGCGTCCATCTTCGGCACGAAATGGACGCGAAACGGCGAGGGCTCGCGTTGTCGCCGATCGGCGAGCGCTCGACCGAGGGCCTCGAACGACTCTCGCTCCTGCAGGGTGCGATCCGGCCGCCCCGCGAGCAGCCGCTCGCGCCCGTCGCGTACGACCCGTCCGAGCGTGGGCCCGAGGAGCAGTACGACCACGAACGCGACCACCGACCGCGCAGCGATCGATTCGAACGCGACCGAGCGTGGCTTCGACGCGCGACGGGCGACGACCTCGATCACGAAGGCCAGCGCCGCGCTCGCCGTGAAGAGGAACACGAACGCGAGGCGCGCCCACTGAATCGTTCGGCCCGCCTCGGTCCGCAGGAGCCCGAGCTCCGTGAGAAACGGGCTCGCATCGATGAGGACACCCGCGAGGCCGGCGGCGGCGATCGCTCTCAGCAGCACGTCGCCGCGGAGCACGGCAAGAACCGAGGCAAACGCGGCAGCCGTGACCCCGAAGACCGTCAGTTGCCCGACCAGAACGTCGAACGACGCCGTCCCTTCGGCGAGTCGGGTAGCGAATCGAAGGCCCCACACCGAGAGCGCAGCGCCGCTCGGAATCCAGAAGAACGCCGCGAGCAACGGTCCGCAGACGATCGCGACGACGAACGACGGCAAACGGCTGCGCATCCGCGGATGCAGGACCACGGCGATCGCGAGCGCGCCCTGCAGCAGACCGAGCACGAGTAGACCGAACGCGTGGGTCAGGCACGCCGCCGTGGCGAGCGCGACGGCGGCGAGCACGTCGGCCGTGCGACCGCGACGCGCGACGTCGATCGCTCGTGCGGTGGAGAACACCGCGAGGTTCAGTGCGAGCAACGCCGGCCACACGCCCCACAGCAGGTGCCACGACCAGAACGGCGTCAGCGGCTGCTGCGTCGCGTAGTGGCCGCCGATCGCCGGCAGGAGCGCCACTGCGAACGCGATCGAGCGACGCGCGAAACGTCGCGCGAGTGACCAGGCTGCGAGTGACGTGAGCGTGAACACCGAGGCCACGCCCACCTCGTAGGCGCGATCGAAGTCGAGCCTTCCCAGGCTGACCACTCGGACCAGGGCGGGCAGGAAGTTCCCGAGCCAGCCGTAGAAGTCGACGAGCGGCTCACCGCCCTGCGAGAGGTGTGTCCAGAGCGGGAGGTGCCCCTCGCGAAGCGCGCGGACGAAGAGTCGTGCGCGCTCGACGTGAACCGCGTTGTCCTGATCGAGGAGCAGCCCGAGATCTGGCGTGCACAGCGGTCGGATGTAAAGCCAGGTCGACCCGATCAGCGCGACGACCGGGAGGCACGCCTGCGCGACCCTGAGCCGCGGGTTCCGCCTGACGACCCGGAGCCGAGGCTCGAGCAGCACGCCGAGCCCGTCGAGCGTCGCGACGATGAGCAGCACGACGGCGGCGACCGTCGCCACCGGGACCCGAAGTCCGACCAGCAGGAGCACGGCGGCCACGCCGAGCAGCGCCACAGCGCCGCGACGCGTTCCTCCGGCCTCGACCAATCGGGCACGCACGATTCCCGAGTACTACACATGACCGTTGGCGGAATCGGATTTCGAGGGATCCGCCGACGGTCACTGCTTGGGGATCTTGGGGGCCTCCGACGAGCCATCAGACCAGAGGGCTGCTTCGAGCCCGCCACGGGTGAGGAATGTCAGCTCGAGGTACACGTCGGCGACGCCGGTCACACCGGTGTCGACGGTCATCCACCCATGCTTGACGGTCACCGGAATGAGCTGACCATTGCCCACTCGGAGCCCGATTGCGCTGGGGAGGTCGTCGTGGGGCGCCATGCGGACGTGCACCCATCGGGACAGCTGCATGCGCCGGAAGCGAACACGGATGTTCGATTTCCCCTCGCGTTCGACGATGCGGAGCGAGCTCCAGCTGTCGCCCTGAGGCCAGAAGCCAGGGGCGGGCTCGCTCGATACGGTGTGTTGGACCTCGGCCTGGGACTCGTTCGGGTCGCCGCAGATCCATTTGCGCGTGCCCCAGCTCTGGGGGCAGGCGACGTCGTTCCGACGCACGCCAAATCGATCCTCGAAGAACGCGCGCAGCCTGGGACGCGCCGACGGCGCGCGCGGCAACGCGGTACCGAGCACGAAGACCGCCAGGGAAATCGCCATCGCGGCGGCCGATCGACGAGGCGTGGCCGCTGCCCGGAGGCGATCGACGAGCGCCCGACGCCGCGCTTCTCCGCGCGAGAGCCGCGCCCGGAAACCCGAGGAGAATCGCGCCGCCAAAAGCAGGCCGAACAGCCCGATGCCCACGAAGGTGCCTGTCCAAGCACGTGCTGAGCTCGGAAGGCTCCCGTTCGGGTGGAACACGACCTCGCCGTCGACCGCATGGACCTTGAGCTGGTCGTTCGGTCCGTCGGTGCGCGAAGGAGCCGCCTCGATGGTGAGCGGCAGTCCGTTTTGGAACGCGCGGAAGCGCGGGTAGTACGCGACGGCGAGCTGCACGTCGGCGCCGCCCGGCGGCGCGCCGGCGACGCGAAGGCGGATCTCCCGATCGTCGAAGCGGGTGGTGGTCACCGTGACGCCCTTGGGCCCACGGGCCATGCCGAGGAACCCGTCGTCGCGGTAGATGCGGTACCGGCCGACCCGTTCGACCTCCTTCCAGTTCGCGCTGACCGTCGCCGTCGCGTCGACGATGAAGTACTTGGCCGCCCAAGCGCGGACGCCGTCGAGGTCACCGATCTGCGGCCGGTTCATGAGGAACAGGCCCGGCGGGTTGTTCATCGCGATCAGCGGCACGCCCGTTCGGAGCGCGAGTGCCATGGCCGCGTGCGGGTTCGCCCGGGCGGCGAAGTAGCCTCGGTACGCGTCGCGATCGTTGGCGCGCAGCCGTTGAAGCGCGACCTCGAGCAACCGGTACTCCGGTTCGTCCTCGTACTTCACCACCTCGATCTTGCGCAGGGCGTAGCGTCCGCGGGTGATGGTGGTGCCCAGTGGGCCGAGCACGAAGACGAACACGACCCCGATGCCGATGGCCCGCGCGACGACCGTGCGGAACGACAACGAAGCGGCCCGGCGTCGATCGAGCATCCGATCGAGCATCACCGCGAAGGGCGCGGTGGAGGCGAACACGAACAGCAGCGTGGCGCGATGCCACTGCATGGCGCGGCCGGCAGGCGAATCCGCGAGCCACAGCTGCGAGACGATGCCCGCCTCGTCGAGGAGGATGGTGGCCAGCCCGGCCATGGCGACGCCGCGCAGCAACCGGTCGCGGTGGAACAGCGCAACGATGCTCGCGACCCCGCCGGCCAGCAGCGTCGCGGTCGACAGCGGCCCGATGAACTCGAGCAACGACTGATCGTCCTCGTGGGGCGGCCGCGGGAACCTGAGGCCGTACTCGGTGAGCACGCGCGACGCGGGGAGCACCCATGCCGAGGCCATCAGCAGGCCGATCGTGAGCGCGAGCACCCCGAGCCAGGTTCGTCGCGAAGACGCGGGCGGGGCGAGGAAGCCCGCGACGATCGTGCATCCGAAGAGCGTCAGGATGGAGAGCGAGCCGAACCCATGGGCGAGGCAGGACGCGGTCACCAGCAACGTGAGCGCAATGACGTCGCCGATGCGCCCGCGGCGAACGACGTCGACGAGCTTCGCCGTCGCGAACATCGCCAGCGTGGCCGCGAAGAACGAGTGCCACAGCCCCATGTGCAGGTGCAGGTGCCAGATGGGACGATCGCCGGTGAGGTAGGGGACGAGGTGTCCACCGACGATGAAGAGCAGGCCCGAGACGAACGCGGTGTCGCGCCGCGCGAAACGACGTGACAGGGCATAGACAGCGACGGCCGAGAGACCGTGCAGCGAGCAGAGGGTCCAGACGTAGGCCCGATCGAACGTGAGGCGACCCCACGTGAGCAGCCGGATGAACGGGGGAATGAGGTTGCCGAGCCAGCCATAGGCGTCGGTGAGCGGCTCGCCGCCCTCCATCAGGTTCGTCCAGTGGGGCCACCGGCCGTGGGACAACTCCTGCCAGAAAAGGCGTGCCCGTTCGACGTGTGTCGCGTTGTCCTGATCGAGGAAGGCGGATTCGTCGCCCTTCCAGATTGGCCAGAGCATCCACACCGAGGTCGCGAACAGGAGCAACGGCGGCGTCACCACCCGGAGCGATCGCACCACCCGCGATGCGCGCACCCGCCGATGCCGCAACCCCTGCTCGGCGAGGCCCCACGCGAGCGCAGCTACCAGTGCGTACGCCACCGGCCGCATGATCTCGAGGGAGCGGCCTGCGACCGCCGCGACCGCCGCGACCGCCGCGAGTGCGGCGAGCTCGAGGCCCGAGCCTCCCGCCGCGACGGCGCGATCGTTCAACCAGGCGATCTGGGGCCGCTTGCTACCCCCGTCGGGCATGGGGCACGGTTAGCACCCCCTCCCGCCTGAGGCGAGACGGCAAGGCCATCGACGCTGTATGATTGTCACGACATGGCGGCCGGCAAGAGCATCGAGGTCAAGGTCGGAGCGCTCATCCTCGTCTCGATGATCCTGCTCGGTGGGTTCATCGTGGTGATGGGCGGTCTGAGCGTCGCCCGCGTTTTCACGCTGTATGCGGACTTCGACAACCCCAACGGGTTGCAGATCGGCGCCCCGGTCAAGATCGCCGGCGTCAAGGTCGGCAAGGTCGACAGCCTCGAGTTCCGCGGAGGCAAGGTCGACCCGAAGGTCCCGTGGCGCGCGCTGGTCCGCGCGAAGCTCTCGATCGAAGAGAAGGTCCACGACTCGATCCACGAGGACGCTTCGTTCGTCATCACCACGCAGGGCGTGTTGGGTGAGCCCTTCGTCGCGATCCTCCCGGGCGACCCGGAGAAGCCGATGATGCCCAACGACTCCATTCGCCAGGGCAAGGATCCCCCACGCCTCGACCTGTTCCTCGCCCAGGCGTCCGACCTCATGAACATGGCGCACAAGGCGCTCACGCGTGAGGACGGCCCCATCCAGGACATCGCCAAACACGGCGCGTCCCTGATCAAGGGCATCGACCTCCTGGTGATCGAGAACCGCGAGACCATCACGCGGATCACCAAGAACACCGAGAAGCTCTCGGCCACCGCGATCGAGCTCGTCCAGGCGACCAAGGACAAGGTCGACGGCCCGCAGGTCAAACGCATCCTCCAGAACGTCGACGTCCTCACCGCCACGCTCGCGAAGGATACCGGCCCGCTCCTCAAGAAGACGCAGGACACGCTCGCGCACCTCGACGAGATCGCGCAGGACACGCTCGGCCCCGAGCAGCGCGCCTCGATCAAGAAGACCCTCAAGGAGGTCGAGGGCATCGCCATGTCGGCCAACAAGACCGCCGGCGACGTGCAGGCGATCGTCAAGAACATCAAGTCCGGTCAGGGCACCGTCGGCGCGCTCCTGATGGACGAAGAGATCTACGACGACCTCCAGGAGATGCTCCGCGACATCAAGCACAACCCGTGGAAGCTGTTCTGGCGCGAATGAGTTGTCAGTCGTCAGTCGTCAGTCCGAGAGCTGGTGAGACGATGCTGCTCGCGCGCAGCCCGGTCGAAGGTCGAAGGTCGAAGGTCAGCCGAGACCCGAGAACGTGAGCGGCGTTAGAGCACTTCTCACCCAGATCGATCCGATGGGATCCCGTTCCCCCCGGCTTGAAAGCCGGGGCCCTATCGCTCGTTTCGATTGAAGCCCGCTCCCGCGGGCTCC
>Ga0208492_1000572_pt1 | contig 30098 bp, 31 predicted proteins | sample Subbioar_CSW14AB_FD_184820 | JGI IMG/M metagenome (GOLD analysis project Ga0208492, IMG submission 184820) | Serpentinite rock and fluid subsurface biosphere microbial communities from McLaughlin Reserve, California, USA - CR12Mar_CSW14AB (SPAdes) | ecosystem: Environmental > Terrestrial > Deep... | reverse complement strand
CCCCTTGCGGATATCGGTGCGCTCACTTTTCGCTGTCAGAAAGATAAACGGGATACTCGCTGTATCGGCATTTTTATTGAGCAGATGGATCACGCCATAGCCATCCAGTACCGGCATCATGATATCACAGATGATCAGGTCGGGTTTTACGTTTTGCGCGAGTTCTACGCCGATCTTTCCGTTTTCGGCCTGGAGTACCTTGTAATTGGCAAGTTCCAGGATTTCCGCCGTATTTTCACGGACATCTTTATTGTCTTCTATGACCAGGATGGTTTTCATATGTTGTTATTATTTTTTTTAATTGGCATATGGTATAGCCATGTTAACTTCATTTGTGTTTGGTTTCTGAAACATAGCTATTTCACATTATCATCTATTTGCCGGCTATTTGAGGGTTTTCGTGTGGGACCGTGATATGAAAAGAGGTTCCCTTATTTAGCTCGCTCTTAAACTCAATTTTGCCGTTCATTACTTCCAGGTATTTCGCAACAATGTTCAGTCCAAGACCAGTACCTTGTATGTTGGTTGCGTTTTTCGACCTGAAAAAACGTTCAAACAAATGTTCCTGTTCTTCTTTCGGAATACCGATACCCTCATCAGAAACTTCTATTTTAAGTTCATGATCGGTCACACTTGTGCGTATTTTAATCGTCTTATTTTCGTGCGAAAACTTAATCGCGTTGGAAATCAGGTTCAACAAAATGTTGCGCATGATCTGTTTGTCAAAGCAGGCCCCCGGCAATCCCACATGCTTGTAATCCAACTTTTGGCCAGCTTTAAGGATGCCATTTACCTCGCTGATAATAGTACCTGTCAGCTCCGGAAGATTTCCCTCCTCCAGCCTTACGAGCACCTTACCCTCTTCCAGTTTCTCAGCAGAAAGAAAGTCATTCAGGATCAAGGTCATATTAGTAACCGCTGATTTGATCCGCTGAACATGTTTTTCTATCTTTTCGGCATTTTCACCATGCTCATATTTATTTACAAGCGAAATAGAGGATAATATCGTGCTTAACGGGGTGCGGAATTCATGCGAAGCCATTGTTACAAACCGTGACTTCATATCGTTGAGTTCTTTTTCTGATGCCAGTGCCAGGCTAAGCTGTTCTTTTGAATTTTCAAGCTCTATCAAAGCCTCGTGCAGTACTTTGGTACGCTCTTCAACTTTTTTCTCCAGATCCTGGTTAAGCCTTAAAATATTTTCTTCATGCTTTTTCCGTTCAGTAATATCAATGATAAAGGCAATTACAAAGGTTTCTTCATCTTTTTTATAATATGAAAGACTAATCTCCACCGGAAACTCTGTTCCGTCCCTGCGACGGGCATAAAGATCCATGTTTTTACCCATAGCCCGGGCATGTGGGTGTTTGATATAGTCGCTCCGGTCTTTTTCGTGTCTTTCCTTATATTTCCGGGGAACCAGCTCTTCGATCACTTTGCCCATCAATTCTCCCCGTTCATAACCAAACAAACGTTCCCCGCTCGGATTTGCCTTAATAATATTCCCAGCTTTATCGGCAATGATAATGCCTTCGGTTGCATGTTCAAAAAGAGCATTTAGACTTTCCATTCTAAATAGTTTATCAGACTCTAAAATACTCATTTTTAACTTTTTTGGATGATTAATTTGATTTTATCAAAATTCTGGTTTTCCATGAGTCTGACTTATGACTTAAATCAGGCCAGAAACTGATTTTTATCATATAACCGAAAGTCTGAGAACGATCATATTTTATCGTGATACCAGTCATAAGCCCTGCCGGGTTGTGGGAGTAATTTTAAGCCATAAAATCAACGATATGAAAACCATACTTGCGCCCACTGATTTCTCCAGAACAGCGCGTAACGCTATTAACTATGCTGCCGAAATTGCCAGGCGAACCAGGTCCAGGCTTATCTTATTACACGCGTATCATCAGCCGGTAATTATAGCGGAAGCACCAATTGTTATGCCGATGCCGGCAGATCTTGAAAAAGATTGCATGAAACGTTTAAAAAAGATCCGTTACGATCTCCTCACTAAGCACGGGCGACAGCTGGATGTTGAACTTATCTGCGTAAATGGCCTGGCCGTTGATATTATTGAAGAATATTCAAAAAAGAACAAAACAAACCTTATTGTAGTGGGAACGCATGGTGCAGGTTACCTGGAAGAAAAACTGCTGGGCAGTGTTACTTCAGCCCTGATCAAAAGTTCGATCACGCCTGTACTGTCTGTTGCAGCCAAAGTGAAGTTTAAAAGCATCAAGAACATTGTTCTTGCGAGTGACTATGAACGGTTGGAAAGCGAAACAGCGCTTGATCCTTTAAAAGAGCTTGCAAGTTTTTTTAAGTCACATATTTATATTCTGAACATAACCAGCGAAAAAAACGGGCTGCCCACTGTAAGCCAGGCGGTTCAAGGATTAAGGCTTGAACATATTCTTGAAGGCCATAGCCATAGCTTCCACTCGGTAACAAACAAAAATGTCGTCAACGGTATTAACGAATTTGTGAACACTCACCGCATGGACATGACTGTCATGCTCCCGCGCCACCGTAGTTTTATTCAAAGCATTTTCAAAAAAAGCAACAGCAAAGCAATGGCTTTTCACACGGAAACCCCGTTACTTACTATTCATGCAGAATTCACAAATAAATTCAAATAAAACCGACATATGAAAATCGCAATTAACGACAAACGGAAGATTTTTGCCATACAAGAAACGTTTAATAAAGCTTTCCCATATCTGAAGCTTGAATTTTTCACCAAAGGACATAAACAAGGAGGCCCTTCTCCTAAAAAATTCATAAAACATCCAAGCAAAACCCTTGGCGAATGCAGGACAATTCATAACAATGGCTCAATAACCATAACAGGCAATATGACCGTTACTGAACTGGAACAGCGGTTTGGTGATGTGTACGGTCTTGGCGTGCAGGTATTCCGCAAGTCGGGAAAAATGTGGCTGGAAACTACCGTGACAGATGGCTGGACCCTCGAACAACAAAACAAGCAGGGAGAAAGCCTGAGCACCTATCTTGCAGCCAACGTTCATGTAAGTGATAAAGATCAGCGGGCCGGCTGACTGAAATCAGCGACAGCAGTCAAATGAGCCAGTACCTTTATATCGTTAAATTCACCTAAGTCAAACAAATAAAAAAACAAAACAATGACACTTGTAAAATCAAACAAAAAAGAAGAATTGTTTCCTTCTTTGCTGTCGGACTTTTTCGACGCTGATAAATTTTTCGGAAACCGCTGGTTCGAAAAGGAATTTAATCACTCCTTGCCAGCCGTAAACATCAAGGAAGATGGGAAACAATTTGACATTGAATTCGCGGCGCCAGGTTTCGCCAAGTCCGATTTCAAGATCGATGTCGATCAAAATGTGCTTACTGTGAGTGCCGAGAAAAAGGAAGAAAAAAATGAAGACACAAAACGGTTCACAAGGAAAGAATTTTCCTACAACACGTTTTCGCGTTCATTTACTTTACCACAAACTGTGAATGCAGACAAGATCGACGCGAAGTATTCCGATGGTTTGCTGCATCTCCAGATCCCTAAAAAAGAAGAGGCAAAAGCTTTGTCGAAAAAACAAATCAAAATTGATTAAAAAGAAAAACCCGGTGTAAGCCGGGTTTTTGATTTATACCGATGTGACAAAATATATAGTCCAATTTACCGGTGAACCATTATTTTATAAAATCGGTATAATCAGTTAAACTCCTGACGATGAATAAAACCTATTATAAAACACTTTTCGGCCTTTCATTTGTGATGAGCATCCTGATCATAGTGATGAGCACTACGGGTTTTCGGACAACGTATATAAACAAGAATCTGAATCCCGGCGCGTCTAATGCCCTGGGCAGCATCCGATATACAGATTCGTGATCACTAATGAATGATCAGCAGTGGAACCTCTACGTTGAACGCAAGGCTTTTGGTTACACTTTCAGTAAAAAAGGATTGGAAAATACCATGTTTTTTAGGGTTCACCATTACAAGATCCGTTTTATGAAATTTGAAATAATATTCCAGCGCCTGTGAAACGTTGTCGTCTTTTATGTAAACGTTTTTGTGTTTTGTATTCTGAAGTCGTTTTTCAATAAAGGAATATGTGTCACCCCGGTTCCAGGCCACATCATCCCTATTTTTTTTAACCGTAACCAACTCAATTTCAGCGTCAAAAACAGTCGCGAAATACTTCGCCGTATGAAGCAACGTTGTTTCCTCAACCTTATCCATATCACAGGCAAAGCAGATCTGTCGGATGCGATGATAGGACGCCGCTTCCGGAATAATGAACAGGGGAATCGTAAGATCATGCGCCACCCGAAGCGCCGAACTTCCTAAAACATGCTTTTTCAAAAATCCACCTTCTCCTGTCATACCCATAACCACAAGCTCCGCCGAATATCTGGCGGCCACATCTTTTATAACACCAAAAGAACTCCCAACTTCCGAAATACACTCAATACCAAAATCATAGTTCTTTTTTATTATTTCCTTTTTTAGTTCGTTGAGTTGGTTTAAAGAGGTTTCCTGCAGCACAGAGATCATATCAAGAGGCGCGCCTGAATCATAACCTCCTACGGGTAATGAAACACCGTTTACTATTATAAGTTTAGCGTTAAAAAACTTGGCAAGCTCTGCCGCATAGTTCACCGCGTTATTTGCCGGTGAAGAAAAATCCGTTCCTACAATAATTGTTTCCATTGTTTTTACGGTAAAAGTAGCTACACAAAAACATGATCCGGATGAGATAAATCGCCATTATACATGATTTGTGTCATAAACCCCGTTGGTCTTGAGCTATGGTTTAATTGCCTTGAGACTATTTAAGGTCTATTTATTAGAAACCCAATTGGAACAATCTTACTCAAGAAAAAAACTTTCTCCCTTCAGAGGGATGGAAACATCCTTAAAACCTTCAGCGATCAGTTTATCTTTCATTGATACTTTTGCATCCGCGTCGCCGTGAACCAAAAATATCTTTCTAACAACTTTCTTATCCTGGCAGGAAAGGAATTTTATGATCTCGTTATAATCTGCGTGCGCACTCAGAGATAAAACACTCTCTACACGCGCCTTCACGTCAAAAAAATCTCCGTAAATATGAACACGTTTTTCGCCACGCATCAGTTTGGCACCTAGAGAATGAGGCGTGCAATAACCAACCATTAAGATGGTGTTCTTTGATTTTGTAATAGAATTAGCAATGTGGTGTTTTACCCGTCCCGCATCTGCCATGCCTGATGCAGAAATAATTACGCAAGGTTCCTGAAGAGTATTCAATGCTTTCGATTCCTCAGTGTCCTGGATGTACTTTAAATTCTCAAAACCAAATGGGTCCGGGTCATTTTTTATATATGCCTTTAGTTCTTCGTTAAAGCATTCCGGATGTTTGCGCACAATATCCGTTGCTTTGGTTGACAGTGGGCTGTCTACGAACATCTTCACGTCAGGAAGCGCGCCTTTCCTTTTCAGCCTGTCAAATATGTAAAGAATCTCCTGGGTACGCCCCAGGCTGAACGCCGGTATGATCAGTTTGCCTTTGTTACCAATGCAGGTACTGCGGAGTATCTCCAGCAATTTGCTTTCCGAATCACCGGGCGGTTCGTGTAATCTGTTGCCATAGGTGGATTCACAAATGATATAGTCTGCCTGGGGAAAAACGTCCGGGGACTTTAACAGAGGATCTGAATACCGGCCAATGTCACCGGTAAAAGCAAGCCTGGTTACTTTTCCGTTTTCACTGGCAGTAATATTGATAGCCGCGCTGCCGATAATGTGGCCATTTTCAGAAAACCTAAACCTGATCTCGTCATTAAGATAAAAATCGGTATTAAATGGAATGGGTTTGAATTGCTTTAAGCACCTTTCAGCTTCATGAACGGTATACAAGGGTCTAATTTCCGGTTCCCCTTTTTTCCTCCTGCGCTTATTAATAAAATTAACATCGCTCTCATGGATATGCGCGCTATCCAACAGCAGGACCCCACACACATCAAAGGTAGCCGGGGTACAGTAAATTTTACCCTTAAAACCCTGCTTCATCAGGTTAGGCAGGTTACCACAATGATCGATATGACCGTGGGATAAAATAACCGCGTCTATTTTAGCCGGATCCACGCTGAGCCTTCTGTTAAGCTCATCCGTTTCTTTACCCATGCCCTGGTACAAGCCACAATCAAGCAAAATCTGCCTGCCTTTTTCGGTTAAAAGTAAATGTTTGCTGCCGGTAACACCATCTGTAGCGCCAATAAATTTCAGTTTCATATTTTTTACGATTATATTCTTCTCGTTTTAAAATAATGAGTGTTCCCACTCACGATTCATACTTGTTTTAACGAAACACTGCAAATATGTAACAACCTGACTTTAAATTGAACGGCTAATATCATCTCCGGACATGATAAAAATCAGTTGGTTTTAACAAACGCGACAATGTTTCCATCCGAATCAGTTATCTTAAATTCTTCTCGTGTATTTAGTCTTTGACGCATGATAAATCTCATCACGGAAAATGACCTAACTCACTGTAAAAAATAGTAAGTATTCGGAAATTTGTTCCTGAAAATATAATTTCAAAAATAGAGACCATGATTAAACTGGATACAAAAAGGATTTTGATTCCCCTTGATTTTTCGACAACCGCCGCGAAAGCGATTAAGCACGGTGCATTAATGGCAAAACACAGTAACGGAGAATTATTCCTCCTCTATGTCAGAAGAAAAGACTCCGCACTAAATCTTGCGCCTTCTACCGCGGAGCTCAGGCAAATAGCTGCCGACTCGGAAAGTTATAAAAGGCTGATGGAAGATACCGCGCAACGGATCAGAAACCAATATGATATACCGGTAAAAGTACTTGTTACTGTTGGCGGCCGGATCTCAGAGATCATGAACGTGGCAGAAAAAAGAAAAATCGGGCTGATCGTAATGGGTACAGAAGGATCGGATTCCGTGAGCAACCTTTTTTCGGGAAGCAACTCGCACCGCGTGGTTTCAAAATCTGAGATCCCTGTGATGACAATACGCACCGATTTTAAAAAAGAAGGGTACACCACCATTCTGCTTCCAATTGATCTGTCGGAGCATACAAGGCAAAAGGTAAATGTGGCCATCCAGATCGCAAAAATGCACACCGCTAAAATTCAACTGCTGGGCTTGTTAAGCCAAAGCCAGGAAAGCTCCAGGACAAAACTGCTGGCCTTTCTGAAACAAATTGAAAAAAGGATCAAGGCCGACGAGATCCCGGTTAGTTCTGAAGTGATTCAAACCAACGATGCTATTACAAGAACTTTAATTTACGCAAAACAAAAAAAAGCCGACATCATTATCACCATGACCGATCAGCAGGCCGGATCTTCTGCTTTTTTATCAAAGTCATATGATCATGCCCTGGTTGATGAATCCGCAATTCCTGTTTTATCCATTCCTCCGGAAATTCACGAGGAAAACATAGAACCTGCAAGTATTGGAGGACTTTGGTAACACAGCAATTCACTTTTAACCGGTATTTTTATGGCAAACACTTCTCCCCTTCAAAGAAATGAATCACTCAAAGATCTTAGCCGCGATCACCACCATGGCCTGCTGTTATGCTGGAAGATCAGAACCGGATTAAAAACCGTAGATCATTCAAGAATTAAAGCATACACAGATTATTTTTTTAAGGAACATCTGCTTCCTCATTTTAAGCTGGAGGAAAAATATATTTTTCCCCTGCTGGGAGAGGAAAGCCAACTCGTTCAACAGGCCATGACAGACCATACACGTCTTCGCAAGTTATTCAATAATGAGGCGAATATTCTGGAATCGCTGATGCAGATCGAAGTAGAGCTTGAAAAACATATCCGCTTTGAAGAACGCGTTTTGTTTAAAGAGTTGCAACGGGTGATCTCCGAAGAAGAACTGGCGTCCCGTTTAAAATTACACGGAACCGAACGCACGGACACCTGGGAAGATAAATTCTGGGAAAAATCCTCGGGGAACCGGGTTTAGCAATTGTCAGAAAAATACCATTCAGCTATGGAGGTAGGAGTTTCCTGCAATCTGACATGATGTAATATGATACCTACCGGAAGGCTTTTACTTATTCTCTTCGCGAAATAACTCACCAGGTTTTCACACGTGGGCTGGCCCCCGAAACGAATGACTTTTTCAAAATTCTGTTTCAGCTCGTTGAGTTCTGAATGTGGAGAACTGGCGTTAAGAACCAGAGCATGATCAAAAACATCCAAAACTTCCCGTTGAACCACTTTCTTCAGATCCGAGAAATCCATCACCATTCCATCTTTTGGATTGCTGTATTCATTCAGTGGAACTCCAATCAGCGTTACCGACAATTTATAGGAATGCCCATGAATATTCCCGCAAAGACCATCATGTCCATAGAGTGCATGCGCCATTTCAAAGCCAAACTCTTTTGTAACCCTTATTTTTTGTGATACCTTCATACCACTTTTATTTTATCCCCAACTCTCTTAATCTCTTTGTATGAGAAAACAGCGCGGCCCTGAAACTTGGCTTCAGATTATATGGAACGTGGTGATCCTTTGCGGTTTGTTCAACGATCAGCGCAAGTTGTTTATAATGAACATGACAAATACCGGGAAACAAGTGGTGTTCGATCTGGAAATTCAGACCGCCAACATACCAGCTCAATAAACGATTGTTACGGGCAAAATCACTCGTGGTTTTTAACTGATGTACATGCCAATCCGTTCCTATATCGTGCTTTGAATCTTCCTGGCTGGCTCCTTCCACTACATGCGCCATTTGAAATACAAAGCTCAATATGATGCTGGCTACCCAATGCATTATGAAAAACCCTAAAAGTACCTGCCAGAAATTAAAAGGCGTCAGCCACAAGGGAAGCCCAAAAATAATGGACAAATACACCAGCTTTCGGATCAGCATTTTAATAAATTCCGCTTTTAATCCCTTGCCTTGCGTCTCAAGCAGGCCCATTTTAGAATACCGATTCAGTCTTGTGAAATCATTTGTCAGCATTACAATTGTCATGAGACCATAGAAAAACAAAGCGTAAATGTACTGAAAGCGGTGGTAGCCCTTTAAAGGCGTATTTTCCGATAAGCGAATAGGTCCTTTATGGTCAATATCCTCATCCAGTCCGTTCACATTTGTGTATGTATGATGCAGAACATTGTGCTGAATTTTCCAATTAAGGACATTGCTTCCCAAAAGATAGAGAGAACCCGCCAACATATCGTTAACCCATTTTTTACGGGAATAAGCCCCATGACACGCATCGTGCATAACTCCCATGCCAACACCAGCTATGCCAATACCCATTACTACGGAGCATAAAAGCGCCAGCCAGCTATTCATGGGAACTATAAGAATGAGAACAAATGGAATGACGTACAGGGATACCAGCACAACCGTTTTTACGATCATGGCGGTATTAGCTTTGGTAGAGAGATTATTTTTCCTAAAATAATCGTTTACATTTTTTCTTAGTGCGGAAGCAAATTGCCTTTCAGACGCATCCTTGGCTGTAAAGCGGACAGTATTCATTTATTTTTTATCTGGTTGTTAACTCGTTTATGATTTCCTTTATAAGGATGCATGGCAGTTATTTAGTATGAAATGCAAAATTAAATTCAATAAACCCTGGGCCAGGTGATTAAAGTCAGCTTCATTTATGACATTTATCATATCTCGGACCAATTTGTCCGATTAATTTTGGAACCATAAAAACATGAATTTCCCTCCTGATGATACCTCTTTGCTCCGGGAAAAGATCCTGCAATTAAAAAAGGAAAAAAACGCGGTGATACTTGCTCACTATTACCAGGAACCCAATATCCAGGATGTGGCCGATTTTGTCGGGGATAGCCTTGGCTTATCTCAGCAAGCAGCAACTACTGGTGCGGATATGATCGTGTTTGCGGGCGTTCATTTCATGGCCGAAACGGCAAAAATCCTCAATCCTAGTAAAAAAGTACTTCTGCCTGATCTTCAGGCAGGTTGCTCTCTCGCTGATTCCTGTCAGCCCAGCCAATTTAATCTCTTTTTACAAAAACACCCCGGACATGTCGTAGTAACCTATATCAATTGCAGCGCAGAGATCAAAGCGCTGAGCGACATTATTTGTACTTCGGCCAACGCGGTGGACATTATCGAATCAATACCTGGCGACAAACCTATAATTTTTGCTCCCGATAAAAACCTGGGAAAATATCTTAATTCGAAAACAGGAAGAGGCCTTATTCTCTGGGATGGCGCGTGCGAAGTGCATGAAGCCTTTTCTGCGGAAAAACTAACTGCGCTCCAGTTGCGACACCCGGATGCAGAGCTGGTGGTGCATCCCGAATCGGAAGAACATTTTATTCTAAAAGCGGATTTCACGGGATCCACTTCCGCCATGATCAACTATATCAAGGGCAGTTCTTCGAAGGAATTTATTATCGCCACAGAGGCCGGGATCCTACATCAAATGAAAAAGGAAGCTCCGGACAAGCTGCTCATTCCTGCACCGGCAAAACAAACCAACCAATGCGCTTGCAGCGAATGCCGTTATATGAAAATGAACACCCTCGAAAAACTCTATCAGTGTTTAAATTATGAATTTCCGGAAATAACGCTCCCAGAATCATTAAGGAAAAGCGCCCTCAAGCCAATCCAGCGAATGCTGAGTTTGTCACAGCAAAAAAACAAAACTCCGGCCAATCATATATGAGAACAGATTTCCTGGTAATAGGTTCCGGAATTGCAGGTTTAAGCTACGCGATCAAAACAGCAAAAGCTTTTCCTTCTAAAAAGATCACCATTATTTGTAAGTCCCTTGCAAAAGAAACAAACACCAGATACGCGCAGGGTGGTATAGCTGTCGCATTCGACACGCTGAACGACTCGCCTGAAAAACATATACAGGACACTCTGGCAGCGGGTGGACGTTTATGCAACAAAAAGGTGGTTGAGTTTGTAGTAAAAGAAGGTCCTGCCAGGCTTGCGGAATTGATGAGTTACGGGATACATTTTGACAGGAAGAATAAACACCAGTATGACCTGGCAAAAGAAGGAGGACATAGCTCGGGCAGGGTATTCCATAAAGGCGATTACACCGGCCTGGAAATAGAAAGGAAACTTCTTTCCAAGGCGCGAAAAATTCAAAATATTATCATATTACCAAACACGGTTGCTATCGATCTCATAACCGAAGAACACACGGGTAATAGAAAACCGCGCAGTAAAAAACAATGTTACGGGGCTTTTATACTGCACTTAAAAAACACCGAAGTAAAACCGATGTTGGCAAAAATTACAGTAATGGCTACAGGTGGTATTGGACAGGTGTTTGCACATACAACCAATTCGAAGGTCGCAACCGGCGATGGCATTGCCATGGCGCACAGGGCAAAAGCTAAAATTGCAAATATGGAGTTTATACAATTCCACCCAACCGCTTTATTTGAAACAGAAAACGGCCGGAATTTCCTGATATCAGAAGCCGTCAGGGGCTTTGGCGGAATTCTAAAAACAAAGGACGGCAAACCCTTTATGAAAGATTATGATGCCAGGAAAGATCTGGCTACCCGCGATGTTGTGGCAAGAGCTATTAATACCGAACTTAAAAGAAGTAAATCTTCTTTTGTTTTTCTTGATTGCAGGCATATCTCCGGGAGTGATTTCAATGCCCACTTTCCAACTATTTCAGAAAAATGTATGGGATCAGGTATAGATCCGGCGAAAGACATGATACCTGTTGTACCCTCAGCCCACTACTGCTGCGGGGGAATCAGCACCGACAGTTTTGGCAGGACAACCGTTAAAAACTTATATGCGTGCGGCGAATGCGCTTCAACCGGCTTGCACGGCTCAAACCGGCTTGCATCGAATTCATTGCTGGAAGCGCTTGTCTTTGCAGATCGCTGTTATAGAGATGCCTTTAAAAGAATAGACAAGATAAAACATGTAGAGAATATTCACCATCATTACAACACTTACGAAAATCATGCCGGTCTGAATCCCTCTGCGGATGTGATAAACACAATTAAAAAGATTATGAGTGAAAGCTTTGGGATTATTAATAGCTTTATACAGCTTGAACAAGGAATAAAACTACTAGGCGGTTTTAAAAAGCAAAAATGCTTCGCCGATGGTAACCTGATAAATCCAGATCTATTGCAAATAAGAAACATGATCACTGTTTCTTTACTGATACTTAAAAGTTCCAGGAAAAGATCTAAAAATCTGGGAGTTTTTTTTAATTCAGACCTGGGACTCCGAATTCTTTCCCCTTAGTGGCCAAATGTGATATTAATCCTGTTTATACATGACATGGATCATAATCGTCGGTAGGAATGTATCAGACCTTTGCTCCGTAATAATAAGTAAAACTACTGCTATTATATACAAACCAAAAAAAAATAACCATGAAAAAAATCACAAATTTCAGTACAATTGCGCTGATCGCGATACTTGCTGCATGCAGCAGCCCGGCTAAAGAGGAACCATCATCAGAAGAAGCTCCTAAAAGTATGGTGGAAGAACCCGCAAAATATGATCCTCATCGCGGAGAAGGTAAGTGGACAGCAGAAAATGTCAACATCCAGGAAACACCTAACCCGGAATGGGTTGCTTCAGGTGAGAACATTTCTAATGTAAAGTGCACATCCTGCCATAAAATGACCGCGGAAAAACTGGTTGGTCCTGGATGGAAAGATGTGACCAAACGCAGAAGTCCTGAATGGATCATGAACTTTATTACAAATCCTGACCCTATGATCGACAAAGATCCTGAAGCCCAGGCAATGCTTGAACTGTGTCTTGTGAGGATGCCGAACCAAAGTCTGTCAGACGCAGAAGCCAGGAACATACTGGAGTTTATGCTTAAAAACGATGGTGCAAAATAAATCAACAAAACAAACCACATATATATGAAAAATAAAATATCTGCGATTGCCGTAAGCGGTTTAATACTGGCCTCCGCTTTGCAATCATGTAAGCCAAGAAATACCAGTAATGCCGTAACCGGTGACGCAGCTTCGAAAACGTACGTTGCTCCCGGAAAATACGATGAGTTTTATAATTTTGTAAGCGGGGGCTTTAGCGGCCAGATGAGCTGCTATGGTTTACCAAGCGGGCGCCTGTTGCGCGTGATCCCGGTTTTTGCCGTTGATCCGGAAAAAGGATGGGGTTACAGCGAGGAAACCAAGCCCATGTTGAACACCTCTCATGGTTTCGTACCCTGGGACGATCTCCATCATACCGAAATGTCTCAGACGAACGGTGAAGTAGATGGTCGCTGGGTATTCGGCAACGCCAATAATACGCCTCGGGTGGCGCGCATCGATCTGAAAATATTCCGTACTGCAGAAATAATTGAAATACCCAACAGTGCGGGAAATCACTCTTCTCCTTTTATTACCGAAAACACAGAATACGTGATTGCCGGAACCCGCTTCAGTGTTCCAGCTGACAACTCCAACGGCGACATTCCCATTAGTACCTACAAACAAAACTTTAAAGGCCACTTAAGTTTTATCAGCGTAAATAAAGAAAACGGCAAAATGGATATTGCATTCCAGATCGTTTGTCCGGGCGTTAATTTTGATCTTAGCCATGCAGGTAAAGGAAAATCCCATGGCTGGTTCTTTTTCTCCTGTTACAATACAGAACAAGCGAATACCTTGCTTGAGGTAAATGCTTCACAAAGAGACAAGGATTTTATCATGGCGGTGAATTGGAAAAAAGCAGAAGAATATATCAAAGCCGGAAAAGGTAAAAAAACGCCTGCGAATTACGCACACAACTATTATGATGAATCAACCCATACCGCTATCTCAGAAATGAGAAATGAAGTACTCATATTAGATTCAAAAGAACTGAAGGATATTTGTTATATGATCCCCTGCCCTAAATCTCCGCATGGCTGCGATGTAGATCCAACCGGTGAGTATATTGTAGGAAGCGGAAAATTAGCAGCGCTTATACCGGTATTTAGTTTTGATAAAATACAAAAAGCCATTTCCGGAAAACAATATGACGGAGAATACGAAGGTATTCCTGTAATAAAATACGAAGCTGCCTTATACGGTGAAGTAAAAAAACCGGGCCTTGGACCATTGCATACTGAGTTTGACGGGAAAGGCAATGCCTATACCTCATTCTTTGTTTCTTCAGAGGTTGTGAAATGGAACATCAAAGATCTGAAAGTGCTGGACCGCGTGCCAACTTATTATTCCGTTGGTCACTTGTGTATTCCCGGTGGTGACAGCAAAAAACCATTTGGAAAGTATTTAATTGCTTACAACAAAATTACAAAAGACAGATATTTACCTACGGGGCCTGAGCTTTCGCAAAGCGCCCAACTATTTGATATCAGCGGGGACAAAATGCAGATGATCCTCGACTTTCCTACCATCGGAGAGCCACACTATGCACAAGCCGCTCCCGCCGACCTGATCGCAAAAAATCAGCTTAAGATCTTTAAAATTGCTGAGAATAAACATGCTTTTGCAGCCCAGGGTGAAAAAGAAACCAAAATAATCCGGGAAGGAAATGTAGTGCATGTATATATGACTGCAATCCGCTCACACCTTACCCCTGATAACATTGAAGGTATCCGTATTGGTGACGAAGTGTACTTTCATGTAACCAACCTTGAACAGGATTGGGATGTACCCCACGGTTTCGCTATTAAAGGAGCGAGAAACGCTGAATTACTGATCATGCCAGGTGAAACCTGCACGTTAAAATGGGTTCCTGAAAAAGTTGGTATCAGCCCGATGTATTGCACTGATTTTTGCAGTGCCTTGCACCAGGAAATGTCAGGATATATCAGGGTCTCTCCAAAAGGAAGCAGCGTGCCCTTAACCTTTAGTACAGGAAAAACGGCAAGCGAGCTTAGTGCTGAAGCTAAATAATACAAAAGTTATAAAGGGGCAGATCTACTTAAAAAATCTGCTCCTTTATTATTTATCAACAAATGATCCCATTAAATAAAACGCTATGGAAACTGCCCCTAAACACATTTCAAAAAATTCATCTGCCCTTCTCATATTGGCTGCTATATTATTAACAATCTCTCTTTTTGTTCCTATCTGGCGAATAGAACTGGATGCTCCTCAATATCCCGAAGGTCTCGAATTATTGATCCATGCGAATAAACTGGGAGGTAACGTGGACATCATCAATGGCTTAAATCACTACATAGGAATGAAAACACTGCATACAGAAGATTTTATTGAATTTACGCTGCTCCCCTACCTGATTGGCGCTTTTTCTTTGTTATCTCTCATTTTTGCATTCATCCGCAAAAAAAGTTTATTCTATGCTTTATTTACAGGCTTCATTTTATTTGGAGTGGTTGCCATGATCGATTTCTGGAGATGGGAATACAATTACGGTCACAACCTTGATCCTAATGCCGCTATTATTGTTCCTGGCATGGCATACCAGCCACCACTGATCGGATTCAAACAGCTCCTCAATTTCGGAGCTTACTCTGTGCCTGCATTAGGAGGCTGGTTTTTTATCGCCAGCGGAGCATTGATGTTGTTTGCTCTTTTATTAGAAACCAATATTATTAAAACAAAAACCATGAAACCACAGATCGCGCTTTTAATTTTACCCGCTTTATTGCTGGCATCCTGCAGCGAGACCAAACCTATTGAAGCAAAACTAAATGTGGACAATTGCGACTATTGCAAAATGACCATTTCAGACGCCAGGTTTGTCGCGGAACTTATTACACCGAAAGGAAGGATCTATAAATTTGATGATCTGTTATGCATGCAACATTATAATAAAGAAAATCCAAATGCGGACGGTGTGAAGCTTTACATTGCCAATTTTGAAAAGCCGGAAACATTTTTAGCCGTTAGTAAAGCTGTTTTTGTAAAAGGTGATACAATAAGCAGTCCCATGGGAGGAAATACAGCAGCCTTTACCAATAATTCCGCAGCTGAAAATTTCTCAAAAAACCTTGATATCCAAATTGTAACCTGGAAAGAACTTCAAGACTAATGCTCAAAACATTTCCCTATTACTTTTTGCTTATATGGCTTCCCTTTGTGATGAATTCAAGGATAATCCATGTTGGAAAAACATATTCTGCAAAAACGTTTAAAAACGGACTTGCACTTTGTGTAAACGGCGACACGCTGATCGTTCACGAAGGGATTTACAAAGAAGGGAATATCATTATTGATAAAACTCTTACCATTATCGGTCAGAACTATCCTGTTCTTGACGGGCAAAAAAAATACGAAGTCGTGTCAATCAAAGCGAACCGGGTTTTATTCAAAGGTTTCAAAGTAACACATTCAGGATTTGGAACCCTGGATGATCCGGGAGCGATTAAAGTATATGACCGGAGAAATGTTACCATTTGCGATAATATCCTTGAGGATAATTTCTTCGGCATCTATATTCAGCATGGAAAACACTGTGTCATCAGGAATAATACAATTCATGCTTATGGTGTGGAGGAACAGCAGATCGGAAACGGGATCCATTGCTGGAAAAGCGACAGCCTGCAGATCACCGGCAATACCATTTCAGGGCACCGCGACGGGATCTATTTTGAGTTTGTTACCAACTCCACGATCATCAAAAACAGGTCGCTGAAAAACATCCGGTACGGCCTGCATTTTATGTTTTCAAACCATGATGCTTACATTGGCAACGTATTTAAGAACAACGGCGCCGGGGTCGCGGTCATGTTCAGCAATCATGTAAAAATGTACAATAACGTGTTTGAAGAAAACTGGGGTGACGCCGCGTATGGTTTGATGCTGAAAGAGATCTCTGACGGACATATTCTTGGCAACAAATTTTTAAAAAACACCTCAGGCATCTATATGGAAGGAACGAACCGGATCATCGTTGAGAAGAATAATTTTAGTGCCAATGGCTGGGGAATGAAGATCCAGGCGAGTTGTATGGACAATGAAATAAAATCAAATAATTTTCTCGGGAACACGTTTGACATTAGTACAAATGGAGACCTGGTATTGAATACTTTTAACGGAAATTACTGGGACAAATACGAAGGTTACGACCTGGATAAAAATAATATTGGCGATGTACCCTACAGGCCTTTGAGTCTGTTCTCGGTGATCGTTGAAAATAATCCACCCGCTATGCTGCTCTTCCGCAGCTTTATGGTTTCCCTGCTGGACAGGTCGGAGAAAATGATCCCAAGCCTCACACCAGATAATTTTATTGATAACTCCCCTCTCATGCATTCACTCGCGTTATGATCCAGGTTTGTAACATCTCAAAAAATTTCGGAAAGCTGAAAGTACTGAACCAGGTTAATTTAACCTGCAACGAAGGAGAGTGCATTGCGCTCATCGGACCAAATGGCTGCGGTAAAACCACGCTTATAAAGAGCATCCTTGGAATGGTGATCCCCACAGAGGGAATAATCAGCTACAAAGGGAAGAACATTGCCAAAGATTTTGAATACCGGAAACATATCGGGTACATGCCACAGATCGGCCGCTATCCGGATAATATGAAAATCGGCCAGATCATTGAGATGATCAAAGAGATACGGCAATCTGAAAGTGAATTGGATGAAACGCTCCTGAATGAGTTCAGGTTAAAAGATCTGTTCAATAAACGGATGAGTACACTTTCAGGCGGCACCACCCAAAAAGTGAGCGCTACCCTGGCTTTTCTGTTTAATCCTGAAGTGCTGATCCTAGATGAACCCACTGCAGGTCTTGATCCCCTGGCATCGGAGATCCTGAAAGAAAAAATCATCTCGGAAAAAAAGAAAGGAAAATTAGTTCTCATCACTTCCCATTTACTAAGTGAGCTGGACGACCTGATCAGTGAACTTATATTTATGCAGGACGGTCAATTAAAATTTCATAAAACGGTCAAAGACCTACGATCAGACACCGGCGAAGATAAAATATCCAAAGCTATTGCTCACATTCTAAAAGCCGGCAGACATGAATAGAATTATAAAATTCATAATCCTGGATATTCTTAAAAATAAGATCATCCTTGTTTACACGCTTCTGCTCGCAATTCTTTCCTGGAGTGTATTCAGTCTTGAGGATAATAGTACCAAAGGCATTCTTACCCTCCTTAACGTGATCCTGTTAACGGTACCGCTGGTTTCAGTTATTTTCTCCACCATTTATATTTATAATAGTTCAGAATTCATAGAATTACTTCTCAGTCAGCCTATCCAGCGCAAAAAAATATGGAGGAGCCTTTTTATCGGATTGTCGTTTTCGTTGCTCCTGTCTTTTTTTGCCGGAGCGGGAATCCCGGTCCTGATATTCGCTCCCGGAGAAGTCGGAGCGATGATGATACTGGTTGGGAGCTTAATAACCCTGGTATTTACAGCCCTCGCTTTTTTAAGCTCGATCGTAACCAGGGACAAAGCCAAAGGAATAGGGATTGCGATCATGTTATGGCTCTTTTTTGCACTTCTTTTTGATGGGCTCGTATTGTTCCTTCTATTTCAGTTTGCAGAGTATCCCATTGAAAAACCGATGGTAGGCATTACCGCGTTAAATCCTATTGATCTTGCCCGCATTCTAATTCTACTACATTTAGATGTTTCCGCCATGATGGGATATACCGGCGCGATCTTTAAGGATTTTTTCGGAACAACGACGGGAATTATCGCCGCATTTTCGATCCTTACATTATGGGTGATCATTCCTTTCAAGACATCGCTCAAAAAATTTTCAAAGAAAGATCTTTGAAGTAACATCTAAATATTCTCCGGAACATGCATCATGTAATTCTCGTTTTCCATCTGCTTGCCGCAACTATCTGGATTGGGGGTCATTTGACACTTAGTATAGGTTTTTTGCCAAAAGCTTTAAAACAAAAAGATCCGGCTGTAATAATTAATTTTGAAAAGTCGTATGAGAAAATAGGTCTCCCCGCTTTGCTCATTCTTGTTATTACAGGTATTTTAATGGCTTATCTATATGGCGTTACCCTTTCCCACTGGTTCTCGTTTGACAGTCCAATTGAAAAAATTGTATCTGTAAAGCTTCTTCTTCTTCTGAGCACGCTGGCACTTGCCATCCATGCAAGGCTTTTTATCATCCCAAAATTAAGCGCAAGATCCTTACCATTAATGGCGGCACATATTATCCTGATAACCCTCATCGGCATTACCATGATGGTTGTTGGCACTTTTGTAAGGTTTGGGGGTTTGTAAATTTGTGACAACACTACGATTCATGTCTGCTAAGCTCTTATTGAAAGACTAGAAGTCATCTCAGGGTTTACAAACAGAATTTTTAAATAAAGGAAAATAATAAAGAAACGGGTTAAACCAGTATCGCCATCACAGGTTTGTCATTCCCTGAATTATTCTGCACCAGCAACGGAGGGGATAAAAATAAAAAAAGCACAGCTAAACGCCATGCTTTTTAGAACCAATAAATCCAGCTGAAAAAAGTATTATCAATTACTATTCTGGTAGCAGCACTTCGTCAACCACATGTATAATTCCATTGGATGCCGGAATAGATGCAATGATGTGAGCCTTGCCATTAATTATTGGTTTACCATCCTTAATTGTTATTTTGATATTACCTCCGTTTACCTGGCCTAAACTCTGGCCATCCTGCAACAACTCAGCCTTCATAACACCAACAAAAACATGATACTGAAGAATGTCTATAAGCGCATCTTTTTTTTCAGGTTTTAACAGATCCTCTACAGTGCCCGGGGGCAGTTTGTTAAAAGCCTCATTGGTTGGAGCAAAAACCGTAAAAGGTCCTGCGTTACTCAGTACATCAACCAACTCCCCTGCCTTTACGGCTGCTACCAGGGTCGTATGATCTTTACTTCCTGCCGCGATCTGAACCACGTTTGGATTTGACACATCATCCACAACACCCGATTGACCCACTGGTTGACTTACCGGTTCCTGCACGCCATTGTTTTCCTGAGCAACTTGTTTGCCCTCACCACAGCTCACTAAGCCGATAAGGCCTGCCGTAAAAATGCTACTTATTAATATACGTTTCATAATGTTTTTGATTTTATGCCACAAAGTAACTACGGCTTTTTGAAACTCCCCATGACATTAATCATAAATAAAACTGATATAAATTATCTCGGACAAATGTATCCGATTAAGAACTGTAGCGTAACTTTGCCTACTTATTTATACATTATGCAACCTCAATCAGATCACACTTTTCACATCCCGGTCATGGGCCTGGGCTTTACCTTAGAAACACCGGTAAAGGTCGCCCACTTCGGCATTTCTTCTGTGCTTTCCATTGTCGAAGATCACCTGATCGAACAAATGCGGGAAGTGCTGTGCAGGAACGAAAAACTGAATTACGTTCCTATACCCGCCGAAGCAGTTGATTCAAGGGCAAAAAGAATAACCGCCTATTTGAACCTCGTTAATTTACTTGTATCCAAAAACACAGACAACCTGATTCTCCAGTCTTTCGATGAAGGAACTGACCTGGTAAAGTATTTTGAACTTTTGCCTGAAGGATCCGAAACAAAAGAACTTTATACAAGGATGCAAACCCTGAATGGCTTGGAGAGAGAAGTCGCTGAGACAGAACTAAGAGCCCGGATTATACCCGGCTCCATTGACGTGAATATCATGACAAAGGTAGACAAAACAAATTACGACACGAATGGAGATCCACTGTCCCCGGAGTATTCAGACGCGCTTTCGGCTCTCAGAGGATTCGCTAACAGCGAACTAAACTCTTCCGTTGTTTTTTCAGCCGGCCTCAACCCAAGGTTATACAGCTACTGTGAAAAATTTGACGATTTTTTCCCGGATGAAAGGGGTATTCTTAAAAAGAAGATCATTTTAAAGGTAAGTGACTACCGGTCCGCGTTGATACAGGGTAAATTCTTTGCCAAAAAAGGAATATGGGTATCCGAATTCAGAATAGAGTCCGGCCTGAATTGTGGCGGACATGCCTTCGCAACTGATGGATTGTTGCTCGGACCTATTCTTGAGGAATTTAAATTAAAACGCGCCGGATTATATACGGAATTATATGATGCCTGCCAATCAGTATTGACCTTGAGGGGCAAAAGCTTCAAAGGGAGGCCTTCTTTAAAAATAGCGGCCCAGGGAGGCATCGGGACTTCCTCTGAAAATGAGTTTTTAATGAAACACTACGAGCTGGATGCGACCGGCTGGGGAAGCCCATTCCTCTTGGTTCCGGAGGCTACCACCGTGGATGAGGATACTATCCGGAAACTGGCTTCAGCCAGGCAAAGTGATTATTTTCTTAGTCATAGTTCACCTCTTGGCGTCCCCTTTAATAATTTCAGACATAGCAGCTCGGAAGTTCAGAGAAAACTGCGCATTCTTAAAAACAGACCCGGCAGCCCATGTTATAAAAAATTTCTATCCACCAATACCGAGTTTACCGAAAAACCGATCTGCACTGCCTCACGTGAATATCAAAATCTAAAAATCAAACAAGTGCAGGAACAAATTACAGATCCGGAAGCACGGGATGCGGCTATACTGGAAATTACTGAGAAAGATTGTTTATGTGAAGGTCTGGGCACGGCTTCGCTGATCACCAACAAAACAAAATTATCACATGGCCTTAAAGCGGTGGCTATTTGTCCGGGGCCAAATCTCGCTTATTTCTCCGGTGTTTTCACATTGAAGGAGATGGTGGATCATATTTATGGTCGCAAAAATATTTTAAACAGTTTACAGCGACCTCATATTTTTGTTAATGAATTGAAACTGTACGTGGATTACCTGAGAAAAGAGGTCGAGGCCACTTTTAAGACCGCGACACAAAAACAAGTCACATATTTTACAACATTCAGAAACAACCTTCTCAGCGGCATAGATTATTATTCAAATATGTTACCACGACTAAATCTCGTAGACATCCTTACTAAGGAAATGGAAAAACAACTTTTTGAGCTGAAGGCCCGGTTGGAACTGGTTCCGATAGCGCAGTAACAACTAGCGTCAACTCATTCCGGAATGAAGAAGCTAAGATAAATGAATTTAAAACCGATCTATATATTTTCTTTGTTATGTGTGGTTTTCCTCATCTACTCATTTACAATTTACTTAACACCCGCATATGAAGATTTGCAAAAGGGATCCAACACAGAAGCCGCTTCCAAAGGGAGGCTTGTATGGCAGAAATACAACTGTCAAAGCTGTCACCAGTTATATGGATTAGGAGGGTATCTGGGACCCGATCTGACGAATATATTTTCAAGCCCGGGAAAAGATCCCTCTTATATCAAAGCCATGCTGAAATCAGGGACGGCTCAGATGCCTGCATTTGAACTGGATAAGGAAGAGTGGGAAAACCTGCTTCAATTCCTTAAATCCACGGATGCCAGCGGTACAGCAGATCCCAGAAAATTCACAATACAAGCGGATGGCATGATCAACAGGCAATGACTTTTAAACACATTCATATTGGCAAACTCTTTTTGCTAACATCCTTAGTGATGCTGGTAACGGGGCTATTGATGGGAATACTGGCGAGCCTGAATTATGTAATTCCGGGACATCTGAAAGAAATCCTGGGCTTTGTTTCGCTGCGACCTATGCACGTAACATTGGTGATGTGCTGGATCCTGCTTGGCGCCAGCGGATGTGTTTACAGCGCGCTCGACCTGATGTTTAAAACCAGGATTTCTTCCAGGCTTGCGCTAATTCAATGGTGCCTCTGGATTTTATCCATTGCAGGGATTTTGTACTCCTACATCACTAAACAATTTGGAGGACGTGAATACTGGGAATTTAATCCACTGTACGCACTGCCTATTGCATTAGCCTGGCTTCTCTTCCTTATCAATTTTTTTAAAGTGGTTAAAGGCGTAAAGGACTGGCCTGTTTATATATGGATGTGGATGACGGGTATTGTTTTTTTTCTGTTCACGTTCATTGAAAATTATCTGTGGTTATTTCCTTATTTCCGGGAACACTTTACCACCGACATGACTGTTCAGTGGAAAGTAAATGGTTCTTTGGTAGGGTCATGGAATCAGATACTATATGGTACTTCTTTTTTCCTGATGGAAAGAATCAGTGGCCAGAAAAAAACGGGAAGAAACCAACTTGCTTTCTTTATGTATTTTCTAGGGCTGTTCAATTTAATGTTTAACTGGGGGCATCATATTTACACACTGCCAACAGAAAGTTACATCCGTTATGTCGGGTATGGCGTCAGCATGACAGAATGGATCATCTTTATCAGGATAGTGTACTTATGGAAACAAAATATCACCGATATTCAAAAACACTATCATCATTTTCCCTACCGCTTTATAATGGCCGCGGATTTCTGGGTATTCCTGAACATAGGTCAGGGACTTCTCATGTCCATTCCCGCGATCAATATTTATACGCATGGCACTCATGTAACAGTAGCGCATGCCATGGGAACAACTATTGGAATCAACAGCATGATACTTTTCGCGGCATGCTTTGAATTTCTGAATGTAAAAAATTATAATACCAAAATCCTTAATCGTTTTTTCTGGTTTGTACAGCTTTGTTTGCTGGTTTTCTGGTTAGCCCTGAATATTGCCGGAATTAAAAAGGGTATATGGCAAATGAGCGCCACGCAAATCCCCTTCGCGCAAATGATGAAAGGTTTATTTCCCTGGTTCCTTGTCTTCGTAATATCCGGTCTGTTCTTAATGATCGGCCTGTCTTATATCGCGATCACGTTAATACGCTCAACATCTATCATACAAACCAAATCCGAAAGGCCAAACTAAATTATTAAAACCAAATTGCCATGGACGATACCATTAATTTAAACAATCTTAAAGTTGCTTTCAGCTATAAACAAAACAAAGAACTCCGCTATACCTATTATATCTTTAAGGTGCTTCAAAAACCATTCCTTGTTAAATTACTCTCGCGTGTTGCAACCGGGATCTTAAAGTATCACATACCCGTTCAGGCCTTGATCAAAAATACGGTCTTTAAAGTATTTTGTTCCGGCGAAAATCTCTCTGAAGCCTTTGCAACAATAAAAAAGCTTGACCGGTACCATGTGAAATCAGTACTCGATTATGTCGCTGAAGGCGAAAAGAATAACGAGACATTTAAGAAGAACAAAGATATTATTCTTTACAACCTCCGTAAATTACAAGAAGAAGCCCCTGGTAATTCCATTAGTGTAAAATTTACAAGCCTTGAAGATCCCGAATTTTTTAAGCGAATAAATAAGGCGGGCAGCGTTATGAATAGCTCTGATCAGGCGCGTCACGAAATACTGATGCGGAGAGTGGAAAGCATTTGCTCAGCAGCCTTTGAGAACAAGATTATTGTGTACTTTGACGCGGAAGACAGGAACATGCAGGATATCTTTGATCGCATAGTTGAAGAAATGATGGAAAAATACAATAAAGAAGAAGCCATCGTTTACAACACACTTCAAATGTATCTGTCAGACAGGCTCCCCTACCTCGATCATCTACTGAAGGATTCACTGACGAAACAGTATTTTCCCGGCATTAAACTTGTGAGGGGCGCCTATGTGGAGAAGGAAAGGGAAACGGCCCGTCTTGAAAATAGGACCAGTCCGGTTTATCCGTCAAGAGAGCAAACTGATCTTGCGTTTAATACGGCTTTGGACCTCTGCTTAAAAGAACACACCCGTGTATACACTTGCATTGCTTCACACAACGAGCAAAGTACTCTTTTAGCGGTAGAGGCCATTGAGAAGTATAAAATTACCGATCATTACAAAAAAGTAAAATTTTCCCAATTGTATGGAATGCGTGACAACCTTACTTTTAACCTGGCCTCGACAGGATACAACGCATCCAAATACTTACCCTATGGTAATGTAAAAAAGGCCATTCCTTACCTGATAAGGCGTGCCGAAGAAAACTCGTCCATTGGCGAACAGCTTAATGTGGAATTGATCCGACTAAAAAATGAACTGACGCGCAGAAAAAAATCAAACAAGGAATTTAATCACCTCAATTAAACACAAGAGATGCAGCTTACAAATTATATCCTTTTAGGAATTGCATGGATCGTTGCATGCACATTACTTGGCCTTTATATCAGAGGTCGGGGACTGACAGGAAAAAAACAGTACAGGATAGGTTTCAAAGTTATCCTTATTTCCTACCTGACCGGTTTAGGCCTTTTATTTTACATTATGATCCATTCTTAGTTTCTGCCTGTTTTTCAGAAATAGCGGCGGACCAGACCATCTTTTGGCCAAATACCGCGGTATTGTCTGTGAATTTCACATATTCCAGCCTGATTGCCCAGATAAATCCACCCATAACCCTTCCAAAGGGATATTTTCTATAATAGTGATTCGTCAGTTCCTGAGAAATATCTTTTTCATCGACCGTCATCCCACTGAATTGAATTCCCTGGATCTTTAATATATTTAGGTGCTCAGGCAATACAGACCCTGAAACCTTTGATGCAAACTGAGTAAAATATTCGTGATTTGTTCCATACGACGATTTAAAAACCATCGTATCGTATTCTTCCACGAATACAAAAAAACAGGTAAAGCAATAAGGATTATTTTTATCATCCGAAAAACACACCGTGGCGACCCTGTTTTTCCTCAAAAACTGTTTGATATTTTCCTGCATAATTATTTGATTACATATTCACGCCGCTTACCGGCATTTATAAATTCAAGTTTTTCGCTTTTTGTCGTGGGTACCAGTTCCGGAACATTTGTAGGTAACCCGTTTTTGTCAATTGCCACGAAGGTGAAATAGGCGACGTTTATTAATGACATTTTTTGCGCTTTTACTTTTTTACTCCAGGCGCGGGCGCATATCTCCATTGAAGTTCTGAAGGCCCTGGTAATCTTTGTCTGGATCATGATCATATCGCCTATTCTGGCCGGAGCTTTAAAACTTACCTTATCGATGGACGCGGTAACACAAATATTCTCAGCATGTTTTTGGGCGCAAATTGCAGATGCCAGATCCATCCATTGCACCAGGATACCACCCTGCAGAATTCCCATCGGATTCACATCATTTGGACACACCACTGCCGTGGTTGTTACAACTGAACTTCTGGAAAATTTAGTTTTTTTCACAATCTGGTGTTTACAAAGGTACTACACGTAGGTGAATTCAAATATGAGAAAGATCATATCTTTAATTCGGACATTTATATCCTAATTAACATTTTAATTTTTAACTTTGTAAAAAAGCATTTATGATATTTTCAAAAGCCTGCGAATATGGAATTAAAGCCACAATCTACATTGCCCTGCAATCATTAGAAAACGGGCGCGCAAACCTAAAGGACATTTCCAGCGAAATACAATCGCCTGAAGCGTACACTGCCAAGATCCTCCAGATGCTCGTTAAAAATAATATTGTGAACTCAGTGAAAGGGGCCATGGGAGGATTTGAGATTGACCGCAAGCACATGAACAAAATCAAATTACAGGATATCGTGATGGCTATTGACGGCGGCTTCAGTGACAAGATCTGTGTGCTTGGCCTGAAAGAATGCTCTCAAAAACATCCATGCCCGGTGCATGATAAATACAAATTCATAAAAAATGATCTTAAAAGCATGCTGCAATCAACGAATCTGTATGAAATGTCATATGGACTCCAGCAAGGACACACCTGTTTAAAATTCTAACCATTAAAAAAATATAACCATGATTATCACCGAAAAGAAAATAATAGGAGAGCTGGTTGCGGAAGATTATCGCTCAGCCGAAATATTCGCAAAATACGGCATTGATTTTTGCTGCAAGGGAAACCAAAGTATTGCAGACGTATGCGAAAAGAAAAAAATTGATGTCAGTTCTATTCTCCATGATCTGACGGAAATTGTAAAACCCGCCGATATGGGCAATCATGACTACCAATCGTGGCCACTCGACCTTTTGGCTGACTACATAGAAAAAAAGCATCACCGTTATGTACAGGATAAAACACCGGCTATTCAACAATATTTAACAAAGGTTTGCCAGGTACATGGAAAGATGCATCCGGAATTAAAAGAGATCCTGGACAACTTTAATGAATCGGCTCAAATGCTGGCCGCACACATGAAAAAAGAGGAATTGATTCTTTTTCCTTACCTCAGGAAAATGGTAGCGGCCCGCGAAAATGAATTTCTGGTTCCACATTTTGGAACAGTTCAAAATCCAATAGCGATGATGAAAGAAGAGCACTCGGTAGAAGGAGATCGTTTCAGAAAAATATCTGACCTGAGCCATAACTATACGCCACCAGAGGATGCATGCAATACTTTCCGTGTAACCTATTCCTTGTTGAAAGAGTTTGAAAGTGACCTGCACCTGCACATCCACTTGGAAAATAACATTCTCTTTCCCAAAGCGATCGCCATGGAAGCAGAGCACGCGAAGGCCGCAGGAGTGCTTAATTAAAAATTCACCACATAAAATAATTAGACATGCTAAATTTTAAATTAGATGATGACTTTATATTGTCGTACAAGGATATAAAACCCGACTTTGGGTTCAATGGACTGGGCTTATTAACTTATTACAGGACCTATTCCAGGTTAAAAGAGAATGGCACAAATGAACAGTGGTATGAAACAGTTCGCAGGGTAGTTGAAGGAGCTTATACGCTTCAGAAACAACACATACTCAATAATGAGCTCGGCTGGAACAACCGCAAAGGCCAAAAATCCGCTCAGGAAATGTACGACCGGATCTTTAAAATGAAATTCCTGCCTCCCGGAAGGATGTTGTGGTCACTTGGAACACCAATTATACACGAAAGAAAAGTTGGCCAGGCACTTTTCAATTGCGCGTTTGTATCTACAAACACAATTGGAAAAGGCATTGAAGAAGCTATCAAGCCATTTACATTTATGATGGACATGAGCATGGTTGGAGTTGGGGTTGGATTCGACGTAGAGGGCGCTGACAAAATAGAAATAAACGGGCAGGACGAGGAAAATGAACTGTTCGTTATTCCAGATTCGAGGGAAGGCTGGGTTGCCAGTCTTGAAAAACTTTTGTTCAGCTATTTCGCCAAACATTTTGGTTTTAATAAACCCTGCGGGGTAAAGTTCAGCTATGAGCTGATCAGGCCTGAAGGAATACCAATTAAGGGCTTCGGCGGCGTTTCTTCAGGTCCCGCGCCGCTTGAAAAACTGCACAAACAGATCAGGGAATTATTGAATAAGCTTGATGGAAAACATATTACCGTAACAGCAATAGCAGACATCATGAATCTGATCGGTCAATGCGTTGTTGCGGGAAATGTAAGGAGAACCGCGCAAATAGCGCTCGGTTCCGTTTCAAACGCGGAATACAGGAAGCTCAAGGACTACAAATGGAACCCGGTAGCTGAAAAATACGAGGGCTCAATGGCCAGAAGAGCCAGTTGGGGATGGGCTTCCAACAATAGTGTTACCGTAGATATGAACACCAATTTCGGCGAGGTTGCGCAACAAACTGCTATTAACGGCGAGCCCGGATATGTGTTCATGGATAATATAAGAGCTTTTTCAAGATTATGCGACCCGGCCGATCACAAGGATGAGAAGGCTATGGGCACAAATCCCTGTGGAGAACAGACCCTTGAATCCTATGAACTGTGCTGCCTGGTGGAAACCTTTCCTTCCCGGGCGGAATCAAAAGAAGATTATTTAAGGACCCTCAAATTCGCCTACCTCCTAGGCAAAACCGCAACCCTGGTGAATACAACCTGGCATGAAACAAACAGAGTACAAAAAAGGAACAGGCGGATTGGTACATCTGTATCGGGCATTATTAATTTTATTGATAAATATTCGCTTGAAACATTAAGGACCTGGCTGGATACCGGCTATAAGCACATTCAATCCTGGGATGATATATACTCATCATGGCTCTGCGTACCAAAAAGTATTAAGACCACCAGTGTTAAACCCAGTGGTACTGTAAGCCTGCTTGCCGGTGTGAATCCTGGTTGTCATTTCCCTGAATTCGATTTTTACATCAGGCGCGTACGAATTGCCAAAACGTCCCAATTGATCCCCGCAATTAAGGATGCCGGACTCCATGTGGAAAACGACGTCGTGGACCCCTCATCTCTCGTAGTGGAGTTTCCAGTACACAATGAAGGCAAAAGCCTCAGGGATGTTAATATATGGGAACAGGTTGCGCTCGCTATATTCCTTCAGCGGTACTGGTCGGATAACCAGGTGAGCTGCACCGTGACATTTAAACCCCAGGAAGCGGATCAAATTAAAACGGTACTGGACTATTATAAATACGATCTCAAAGCCATCAGTTTCCTTCCTAAACTGGAGCTTGGAGCCTACGCTCAAATGCCATATGAAGCTATTACCAAAGAGCGTTATGTGGAACTGAGTAAGAATATTAAACCGATTGAATTTCATGCATTAGGTGAAGATTCCGTTGGGGAGAAATTTTGCAGCAATGACGTCTGCGAATTAACCTGATAAAAGCTGAACCATTACCCGCTCTCATTTTAACCAGAGCTATTATAGAGGCAACAATCCGGGCAACACAAGCACCTATACACCCACACCACCAAGAACGTTTGTGTTCGGCCTCCAGTATAATTTCACAAAAAAAACCAAATCATGAAACCCTTTTTCCTGAGCGCGCTTTGCTTATATATGCTTGTAGCCTGCACCACGACTATAGACAGTTCCATTGCCTCTTCGCCCGCGTACCTGATCGATTCCCTGTCTTCATGCCCTTATCTTACAAAAGATCCAGATGGAAATATTGTAGTAAGTTATGTAAGCGATCTGAATGATTCTGTTTCGGTATTGCGGTACAGGATTTCGATAGATAATGGTAAAACCTTTGCCGGCGCGGTTGAAATACCTTCAAGCAAAAATATTCATCCGCATGGTGAAAATCATCCGAAAATAATATTCAAGCCCGGTGGTGAAATACTTGCAGTATGGGGAAGCAGCAATTCCAACCCGAAAAACAAATACTCGGGGCTGATACATTATGCGCAGTCCTTTGATAAGGGAAAAACCTGGAGCAGTGCCATACCATTGGTTACCGATACTTCCAGATATGATCAGCGTTATTTTGATCTTGCATTGTTACCTGACGGCGAAGCAGCAATTATCTGGCTGGATAACCGCGAAAAAATAAACAAGGAAGGATCTACCATTTTTTATGCGGCCACCAGGGGGGATTATGGTT
>Ga0208492_1000571_pt1 | contig 30236 bp, 27 predicted proteins | sample Subbioar_CSW14AB_FD_184820 | JGI IMG/M metagenome (GOLD analysis project Ga0208492, IMG submission 184820) | Serpentinite rock and fluid subsurface biosphere microbial communities from McLaughlin Reserve, California, USA - CR12Mar_CSW14AB (SPAdes) | ecosystem: Environmental > Terrestrial > Deep... | reverse complement strand
ATGCATGTGGCACGGCTGCGGCATGCCCGCCTCCTACTGCGAAGCCCACCACATCGACGAATGGGCCGCCCACGCCGGGCGCACCGACATCGACAGGGGCATCCTGCTCTGCAGGTTCCACCACATGAACCTGCACCACCACGGACACCGCATCACCCGAGAGCGGGGCGGGCCGTTCGTCCTGCACCCACCCGGCGGGGAACCAGTTCCGCTCCATTCCAGATCACCGCTGCGATGGCTCTGGGACCCACCACCGAGGGCAGTTCAGTCGCCAGGCCTGTCGGCCGCGATCGCCGCGACAGCCTCGATCTCGACGAGCTGGTCCTCGTAGCCCAGCACGGTCACGCCCACCAGTGCGCTCGGCACGTCGTGATCGCCGAACGCGTCCTGGCCACGTCCGTGATCGTCGCCTCCGCGGCGCGCACCGCTCAGGCCCAGGCCCCGCAGACATCGCGGCGAGACGCCCAGCGGCCGCGGGCCGCGGCATCCGTCATCGCAGGAAGTCGGCGGGGTCGAACTCCTCGATGGGGATGACGCGCACGCGCGGCAGCGGAGCGTCGAATGCACGGGCGTCGTACTCGAGGTCGAACAGCTCGAGTCCCGGGATGCCGGAGAACTCAGCGCTGCGGAACTCATGGAAAGCGAGCACGCCGACGCGCCGATCGCCGACGAGCCGCGCGACGTCGTCGACGAAGTCGCGGTCGTGGCTGACGAGGACCACGTCACCCTCGCGGTCGGCGAGCGCGCGCAGGGTGCGCTGGATGCCGATGTCCACGACCTTCGCGTCAGCCGCGCCGGACAGCGGAACCGGCTGGTAACCGAGAGCGAGCAGCGCCTGAACGAAGGGCATGGGCAGATTCGTGCTGGCGTTCAGGAAGAAGAGTCCGTTGGCTGGGTTGCCCCACCGTTCCGCGACGAATGTGAGCAGGCGGTCCCACCGCGGTCGCTCGTCGGGCTGCGGCCGACGCCCCAGAATCGAGCCGCCGAGGGTTGCGTCGATGTTCTCGCCGTCGACCAGGACCCAGGTCCTGCGTTCCGCCACTGGCCATCCCCCGTTCGTCCGACGGCCGGAGGCCGCTGACCCCGACCGTAGCAGGGTGCCACGGGCCGCGGCATGAGCACAGACGACGAAAGCCCCGTCGCGAGGACGGGGCTTTCGGAGTGGCTCCCCGGCTTGGACTCGAACCAAGAACCTGCCGGTTAACAGCCGGCTGCTCTGCCAATTGAGCTACCGAGGATCACTGTCGCCCGCATCGGGGCAACCAGACGATATTAGCAAACGCCGGAGCGTGCTCACGACACGGGCGTGCGCCCTGGCGTGTCGGGCGTCCACAGCACCTGTCCCCCGGCCGTCTGGGCGACGACATGCCCCGCGTGCAGGCGCAGCTGAGCTGCGCCGAGCTCCCGGATGAACGCCTCGTCGTTGGTCGCGATCACCGCCGCCATGCCCCATTCGCGGCGGCGGCGCACGATCGCGTCGTACACGACGTGCCGCACCTCGAGGTCGATGTTGGCGAGCGGCTCGTCCGCGACCAGCACGCGCGGATCCAGCACGAGCGCCCGGGCGAAGCCCACGCGCTGACGCATGCCGGCGCTGAGCTCGAACGGGAACTTCTCGGCCGCGCCGAGGGGCAGGTGCATCTCGTCCAGCAGCGCCGCGACGCGCACGGCGACCGCCCGGGCGTTGACGCGCCGGTCGCGCGACGTGATCGGCTCGGCGATCGTCTCGCCGACCGTGAGCCGTGCGGGCAGGATGGCCGCGGCCCCCTGCGGCACGTTCCCCACGCGGTAGGTCAGCACCCGCCGGTCCCGGCCCTTGCGGCGCACGTCGATGCCGGTGACCTTCGCGCGCCCGCCCGACACCACGAGTGAGTCGTCCGTCACACCGGCCAGCACCGACAGCAGGCTGGACTTGCCCGATCCGGTGGGGCCCGACACGCACAGCGTCTCGCCCGCCGGGAGGGTGAACGTCACCCCGTCCACCGCCCGGGTCTCGGGACCGCGGCCGCGGCGGCTCACGCTCAGGTCGTTGCAGACGACTGCGTTGGCGGGGTCATCCGGGACGCGGAACATCATCCCATCCTGCCCGCCGCAGGGCGGCCGGGCCAGCACCAGTCCCGCTGGTCAGTCGACCTCGATGAGCGCGCGGCGCTCGGCATCGATGTCGCGGAGCCGCACCCGCAGCGCTCGGCCCTCGTCCGACGTGGGCGACGTGCGCTGCACGGCGCCGAGCAGCTCGGTCTTCTCCTGATCCAGCGCGCGCAGCACCAGGCGGCGGCAGATGTCGGTGACCGATGCGACCGCGTGGTCGTCGTCGCGCGCCGGGAAGTCCCGCGCCAGCAGCTGGCCCGCGAGCAGACGGTAGGGCTCGCGCACGGCCTCGATCGCCGCCATGGCCCAGCCCGGGCGCGTGCGGTCCGCGGCTGCGGCCACGCTCGCGCGGACGGCCTCAAGGGCGGTGGTGCGGAACGGGATCGCGAGCGCGCGAGCGAGGATGCCCGGATCGATCCGGTGGCCGTACAGCAGGACGCCCGTGAGCGCATCCCTCTCGAGCGCCACGTCGGTGGTGCGCGGCAGCGTCTCGAGGGTGACCCGCTGCATCGGCTGCTCGGTCGCGGGAGCGGGCTCCGAGCCGGGCATGGGCCGGGGCCCGTCGCCGCGCGGTGCCCGGCTGTCGCCGCGACCGCCGGCACGATCGCCGGAGCCGCCGGCCCGGTCGCCGCCTGCGCGCCGCGCAGCGCTCTCGACCTCGCCGTGCACGTCGCGGGGCTCCATGCCGAGCTTGCGGGCGAGCACACGCTCGTAGCCGGCGCGCACCATCCGGTCCCGGATGGCCGCCACGATCGGTGCGGCGGACCGCAGCGCGCCGATCCGTCCCTCCACGCTCCCGAGGTCGAAGCCCGCGATGCGCCGATCGATCACGAACTCGAACATCGGCACGCGGTGGTCAAGGAGGCCGCGCACGGCGCCATCCCCGCGCTGCAGACGAAGGTCGCACGGGTCGAGCCCGTCGGGCGCGACCGCCACGTAGGTCTGCGCATTGAAGCGGCCGTCCTCGGCGAACGCCCGGATCGCCGCCTTCTGGCCCGCCTCGTCGCCGTCGAACGTGAACACCACCTCGCCTGACGCCGACTCGTCGCCCATGATGCGCCGCAGGACCGTCACATGCTCCGAGCCGAAGGCCGTGCCGCACGTCGCGATCGCGGTGGTCACGCCCGCGAGGTGACAGGCCATGACGTCGGTGTAGCCCTCGACGACCACGACGCGTTTCGGGTCGCCGCGCGAGATGTCGCGCTTGGCGAGGTCGAGCCCGTACAGCACCTGCGCCTTCTTGTAGATCGGCGTCTCGGGGGTGTTCAGGTACTTCGGTCCCTGGTCGTCGTCGTAGAGCTTGCGCGCGCCGAACCCGACGGTCTGGCCGGTGACGTCGCGGATGGGCCACACGAGCCGGCCGCGGAAGCGGTCGTACACGCCGCCGCGCTGATTGGTCGACACGAGGCCTGCTGTGGTGAGCTCCTCGCGCGTGAAGCCCTGCGCCGACAACGCCTTGAGCATGCTGTCCCAGCCCTTAGGCGCGTACCCCACGGCGAAGTGCGCCGCGGCGCCCGCGTCGAAGCCCCGCTCCCCCAGGAACCGTCTCGCCGCCTCCGCCTCCGGCGACATCAGCTGCGCGCGGAAGAACTCCGCTGCCGCCGCGTTGGCGGCGAACAGGCGCGAGCGGCCGCTCGTCTCGGGCGCGGGCCCGCCGTCCTCGTAGTGCAGCGTGTATCCGATCCGGGCCGCCAGGCGTTCGACGGCCTCGGTGAACGTGACGTGGTCCATCTCGCGCAGGAACGTGTACACGTCGCCCGACTCGCCGCATCCGAAGCAGTGGTAGTAGCCGACCTGGGGCCGAACGTGGAAGCTCGGGCTCTTCTCGTCGTGGAACGGGCAGAGGCCCTTCAACGACCCGACTCCCGCCGAGCGCAGGGCGACCCGCTCCCCCACGATGTCGGCGATGTTCGTGCGCGCCTTGACCTCTTCGACGTCGGCCTGGCGGATGCGCGGCATCAGCGGGCCCCGGCGTCCACGGGCTCCGGAGCGCCCGGCCGGGTGCGGGTGCCGTGCGAGCGGTCGACGGGACGCGCGTGGCGCGGCGTCCAGATGCCCACCTCGGCGGGGTCGATCTCGCCGACCAGACGGTTGTGCCAGTCGACCGCGGTCTGGTCGGTCAGGCTCGCGACCTGGTCGACCACGACGCGCGCGCGCTCGGCGTCGGTCTCGGCGGCCAGGAAGTCGGCCGCGAAGGCGGGCTCCAGCACGTCGGCGCCCGCCGACCACAGCGCGTCGGTGGACCACAGCGCGTCCGCGAGGCGCTTGAGCACGCGGCGCTGCTCCTTGTAGACGCCCTTGCGCGCGTCGATCGTGACGATCGCCGAGCCCATGATGCCCTTGAGCACCGCGATCTCGACGTCGATCACGCGGGGCACGATCACGTGCGCGCCGTAGCGGGCCAGGGACGGCCCGGCGTAGGCCTCGCGCGTGGCCGCGACGGCCGCGCGGGCGAAGCGGCCGATCAGGTCGCTCGTGAGGTTCTTCAGGCGCGCGAGATCCTGCCGCGACCGGTCGAACGTCTTCAGCCACATCGGCTGCTGCGTCAGCCGGTACAGGCCGTCGGCGAGTTCCTCGCGCGAGTAGTCGTAGCCGACCCACTGCTGGATCCGGCCGATCAGCGGGTGATGCTCGACCGGGTCCGACAGGATCTGCAGGTCGACGTAGCCGTTCACGACCGCGTCCTCGAAGTCGTGCACCGAGTACGCGATGTCGTCGGAGAGGTCCATGACCTCCGCCTCGATGCAGCGCAGCCGGCCCGGCGCGCCCTCGCGCATCCAGTGGAACACCGCCTCGTCCTCGGGGTAGACGCCGAACTTCAGCCGTCCCCCCGGGTCCGGGATGGGGTTGTCGACCGTCCACGGGTACTTGCACGTGGCGTCGAGGCTGGCGCGGGTCAGGTTGAGCCCCACGGAGTGGTCGCGATCGTCGAGCACCTTGGCCTCGAGCCGCGTCAGGATGCGCAGCGACTGCGCGTTGCCCTCGAAGCCGCCGATGTGCTCGGCCCACTCGTTCAGCGCGCGCTCGCCGTTGTGGCCGAACGGCGGGTGACCCAGGTCGTGGCTGAGGCACGCCGTGTCGACCACGTCGGCCGACAGGCCGAGCGCGATCGCCAGCTCCCGGCCGACCTGCGCCACCTCGAGCGAGTGCGTGAGCCGGTTGCGTGCGAAGTCCGCCGTGCTCGCCGGGCTGAGCACCTGCGTCTTGGCGGCCAGGCGGCGCAGACCCGCGGAGTGGAGCACGCGGGCGCGGTCGCGTGCGAAGTCGTCGCGCTCGGAGCGGTGCTTCTCGGCGAAGAAGCGCTCGGCGTCGGCCTCGCCGTACCCGCCCGGGCGCGTCCCGTCAGCCGCCACTGGTGTCCAGCTCCGCGTCCTGGAGCTCGCAGCTCGCATCCTCGCCGATCTCGCGCGAGTCGAGCCATCCCTGCGGCAGGACCGGGCGCTTGGGCGTGCCGGCGCGCCCGCGCTGCCCCTCGGCCGCGGCGCCGGGGTATGGGGCGCTGTGGTCGAGCTGGGCCAGGAGGTCGTCGATCTCGGCGAGGCTCGAGGCGGTCGCGAGGCTGGCGCGCAGGTCGCCGCCGACCGGATAGCCCTTGAAGTACCAGGCGACGTGCTTGCGGATGTCACGGCAGCCGCGGTCCTCGTCCTCGAAGAACTCGGTCAGGAGCTCGGCGTGGCGGCGGAAGGCCGTGGCGACGAAGCCGAGCGTGGCGTCCACGACGGGCGCTTCGGCGCCGAACGCCGAGGCGAGCTCGCCGAACAGCCACGGGCGGCCGAGGCAGCCGCGCCCGACCACGACGCCGTCGCATCCGGTCTCGTCCATCATCCGGACGGCGTCCGCGGCGCTCCAGATGTCGCCGTTGCCGAGCACCGGGATGCTCGTGACCGCCTCCTTGAGCTTGCCGATCGCCGACCAGTCGGCGGTGCCCGAGTAGAACTCGGCGGCCGTGCGCGCGTGCAGAGCGACCGCGGCGGCGCCGGCGTCCTCCGCGATCCGGCCCGCGTCGAGGTACGTGATGTGGTCGGCGTCGATGCCCTTGCGCATCTTGACCGTGACCGGGACGTCGCCGGCGGCCTTGACGGCGCCCTCGACGATGTCGCGGAACAGGCCGAGCTTCCACGGCAGCGCCGATCCACCGCCCTTGCGCGTCACCTTGGGCACGGGGCAGCCGAAGTTCAGGTCGATGTGGTCGGCCCGGTCCTCCTCCGCGATGATCCGCGCGGCCTCGGCCGTGACGACGGGGTCGACGCCGTAGAGCTGGATCGATCGCGGCGTCTCCGACTCGTGGTGCCGGATGAGGCGCATGGTCGCCTCGTTGCGCTCGACCAGCGCGCGCGTGGTGATCATCTCGCTGACGTAGAGGCCCGCGCCGTACTCGCGGCACAGGCGGCGGAACGCGGTGTTGGTGATCCCCGCCATCGGGGCGAGCACGACGGGCACGTCGAGGTCGATCGGACCGATGCTCAGCGTGCGCCGCTCGCCCGTGGCGACGGAAGCGGCGGGAGCGAGTACGGAGGTCACGGCTCCATTCTCACAGACTCGCCTTGGGTGATCGCCGGGCGGCCTAACCTGGGGATATGAGCGACCCCGTCCCCTCGCTGCGCGACATCCCCTTCACCGACGCGAACGGCGCCGAGCGCACGCTCGCCGAGTTCGACGGCCCCGTCCTCGTGGTCAATGTGGCGTCGAAGTGCGGCCTGACGCCGCAGTACGAGCAGCTCGAGCAGCTTCAGCGCACGTACGGCGACCGCGGCTTCACCGTGCTCGGGTTCCCGTGCAACCAGTTCATGGGCCAGGAGCCCGGCTCGATCGAGGAGATCCTCGACTACTGCGCCATGACGTGGGGCGTCTCGTTCCCCGTCAACGACAAGATCAAGGTGAACGGGCCGAACGCGCACCCGCTCTACAAGGCGCTCAAGAAGACCGCGGACCACGGCGGCAAAGCGGGGCGGGTCGCGTGGAACTTCGAGAAGTTCCTGGTGCTCCCGGACGGCACCGTCCAGCGCTTCCGCCCGCCGCAGAAGCCGGACGACCCCGAGATCGTCGCCGCGATCGAGAAGGCGCTGAGCTAGCTCGCGGGCTGCTCGCCGCGGTGCTCGGCCCAGACCTGGCGGGCGACCTGGGCGAAGGCCTCGGGCGGCTGGGCGCCGCTGACGCCGTACTTGCCGTCGATCACGAAGAACGGCACGCCGTTGATGCCGAACGCGCGGGCCTGGGCCTGGTCCTGACGGACCGCGGGCAGGTAGTGGTCGCTCTCGAGCGCGTCGCGCGCGGCGTCCGCGTCGAGGCCCACCTCGCCCGCGAGCTCGACCAGCTCGTCGACGCGGCCCACGTGCCGGCCCTCGACGAAGTACGCCGACATCAGCCGCTCGGTCATCTCGACCTGGCGGCCGTGCTCCTTCGCGAAGTGGATGAGCTCGTGCGCCTTGACCGTGTTGGTGTGCTGCTGCAGGTCGAAGCGGTAGTGCAGGCCCGCCTGCTGCTCGGCGATCTTCGCCACGCGGTCGTTCATCTGCTTGGCCTGCTCGCGCGTGATGCCCTTGTGCTGCGCCAGGAAGTCCTCGCTCGAGCCGCGGAAGTCGACCGGCGTGTCGGGCGACAGCTCGAACGAGTGATACGTGATCTCCACCTGCGGCGCGTCCGCGTCGCCCGCCAGCGAGGCCAGCCCGTTCTCGAGGTTGCGCTTGCCGATGTAGCACCAGGGGCAGGCGATGTCGCTCCAGATGTCGATCCGGATGGGCGCGGGCGTCGAGGCGTCGGTCACGGCGTCCTCAACGCGTCGCGCCGGCGGCGTATTCCGCGCGGGTCATGAACCGGCGGCCGCGTCGGGCGCGTCGGGCGCATCCACCGCACCGCCGAACCGTCGCTCGCGGCCGAGGTAGAGGTCGATCGCGCGCCACAGGTCCGCGCGGCTGAAGTCGGGCCACAGCGTGTCGAGGAACACCATCTCGGCGTACGCCGCCTGCCAGAGCAGGAAGTTGGACGTGCGCTGCTCGCCGCTCGAGCGGACGAACAGGTCGACGTCGGGCATGTCCGGCACGTAGAAGTGCCGCCGCAGCGTCTTCTCCGTGATGCCCGAGGGCTTCAGCCGCCCCGCCGCGACGTCCTCCGCGACCGCGCGCATGGCGTCGAGGATCTCGTTGCGGCCGCCGTAGTTGATGCACATCGTGAGCGTCAGCACGTCGTTCCCGGCCGTCAGCTGCTCTGCGTACCGGAGCTCCTTGATCACCGAGCCCCACAGGCGCGGCGTGCGGCCCGCCCACCGGATGCGCACGCCCCATTCGTTCAGCTGGTCGCGTCGGCGGTGCAGGACGTCGCGGTTGTAGCCCATCAGGAAGCGCACCTCGTCGGGCGAGCGCCGCCAGTTCTCAGTCGAGAACGCGTACACTGACAGATGCTTCACGCCGGCCTGGATGGCCCCCGCGACCACGTCGAGGAGCACCTCCTCCCCCGCCTTGTGCCCCTCGATCCGGGACAGCCCGCGGCGGTTCGCCCAGCGGCCGTTGCCGTCCATCACGATCGCGACGTGCCCGGGCGCGTCCTTGCCGTAGTCCGGCGCCTGCAGGCCCGTCCAGTCGATCGGTCGGTAGGGCACCGCGTCGCGATGCGTGTAGGGCTTCGGGGTCATCGCCGTCCTCTGTCGGGCAGACCGCGGGTCTGCGAGAGAGCGCGGATGCCGCGCTCCATGGTCCACTGCACGTACGCCGACACGAGGCCGGACGCCTGATCCGCGTCGCGCGGCGAGGCCGCCTCCACGACCTGCCAGTCCCCCGCCAGGAGCGCCCGCAGCAGCGCGAGCACCGACGCGCTGACGCGCGGCGTGCCGGCCGGGGCGCAGCGCGCGCAGACCGTGCCGCCCAGCTGCGCGAGGAACGTCTCGTGGGGTCCGCGCGCGCCGCAGCGCCCGCAGTCCTCGAGCGCCGGCGCCCATCCCGCGAGCGACAGCGCGCGCAGGAGGTACGAGTCGAGCGTGCCGCGCGGCGCGTGCTCGCCGCGGGACAGGGAGCGCAGCGCGCCGACGAGCAGGTAGTACTGGTTCGGCGCCGCCTCGTCGTGCGTGAGCCGGTCGGCCGCCTCGACCATCGCGCTGGCCGCCGTGTAGCGGTCGTAGTCGGCAGCGATGTCGGCACCGTAGGTGCCGAGCGACTCGGCCTGCTGCACGATGTCGAGCGAGCGCCCCTCATACAGCTGCACGTCCGCCACCATGAACGGCTCGAGCCGCGCGCCGAACTTCGACGACGTGCGGCGCACGCCCTTCGCGACCGCGCGGACCTTGCCGTGGCCGCGGCTCAGCATCGTGACGATCCGGTCGGCCTCGCCCAGCTTGTGGGTGCGCAGCACGACGGCTTCGTCTCGATAGGTGGGCACCATCCAAGTATCCGCCGCGCGACCTCCGAATCGGCTCAGGCGCGACTCCTCTCCCCGACCGCCGGCGCCGGATGCCACGATGGGAGGCGTGACCGCCCCGACCTTCGTCCTGCCCCTGTGGGCCGACCTCGTGGCCGTCGGCGTCGGCGGGGTGCAGGGCGCGGTCTTCGCGTCGGGCTTCCAGGGCCAGCGGCGCCTCGACCTGCTCGGCGTCGCGCTGATCGGGATCATCGTGGGGCTGGGCGGCGGCCTGATCCGCGACATCCTGCTGGGGGTCACCCCCGCCGCGATGCAGTCGAACTGGTACCTGCCGACCGCCGTCCTCGCCTCGCTGGCCGGGATGCTGCTGGCCGGCCTGTTCCAGCGGCTCAACAGGCTCATCGTGGCGCTCGACGCCGTGCTGATCGGCCTGTACGGCGCGTTCGGCACGAGCAAGGCCCTCGCCGCCGGCCTGCCGATCGTGCCGTCGATCTTCATCGGAGCGCTCGCCGCGGTCGGCGGCGGCGTCGCGCGCGACATCGCGATGGGCCTGCCCATCGCGATCATGCACGTGGGCTCGCTGTACGCCGTCGCCGCCGCCGCGGGATGCACCGTGCTGGGCGTGAGCTACGGGCTCGGGCTCCCCATCGTGCCCGCCGCCGTGGCGGGCATCGTCGTCACCACGGTCATCCGCCTGCTCGCCGTGATCTTCGACGTCTCCCTGCCGGAGCAGCGCAGGATCCACCGCCGCCGCGTGCTGCTGGAGACCTCGGCCATCCCGGTCATCTCATCCGAGATGCTCGCGCAGGCCGAGGCCGCCGCTGAGCGCGCGGAGGAGGCCGCCGAGCAGGCGCAAGCCGCGGCGGAGCAGGCCGGGGAGGCCGCCGGCGACGACGACCTCCCCGATCGCTGAGCATCCGGCCGGGAGGGCTCAGACCGCGACCAGCTCCGGCTTGCGGGCCCGGATCGAGCGGTTGACGCCCGACACGATCGCCTTCAGCGACGCTGTCGAGATGTCGCCGTCGATGCCGACGCCCCACAGGCGCTCGCCGTCGACCTGCAGCTCCACGTAGGCGGCCGCCTCCGCGTCGCCGGACGCGCTCAGGGTGTGCTCCACGTAGTCGTACAGCGTCACGTCGATGCCCTGGTCGCGCAGCACTCCGAGGAACGCCGCGATCGGGCCGTTGCCGTGCCCGGACAGCTCGATGCGCTCGTCGCCGTCGCGCAGCACGACCTCGAGCGCCACGTTCCCGTCCAGGTGGCTGCGCGTGCTCGTGCCGAGGATCTCGAAGCGGCCCCAGCGGGCCTCCTCGTGCTTCGACGGCAGGTACTCGTCCTGGAAGATCTCCCAGATCTGGTCGCTCGTGACCTCGCCGCCCTCGGCGTCGGTCTTGGCCTGCACGACGCCCGAGAACTCGATCTGCAGCTTGCGCGGCAGGTCCAGTGCGTGGTCGGTCTTCAGCAGGTAGGCGACGCCGCCCTTGCCCGACTGCGAGTTGACGCGGATGACCGCCTCATACGAGCGCCCCAGGTCCTTCGGGTCGATCGGCAGGTACGGCACGGCCCACTCGATGTCGTCGACCGTGACGCCCTCGGCGGCGGCCTTCGCGGCCATCGCCTCGAAGCCCTTCTTGATCGCGTCCTGGTGCGAGCCGCTGAACGCGGTGAACACCAGGTCGCCGGCCCACGGGCTGCGCTCGGGCACCGGCAGCTGGTTGCAGTACTCGACCGTGCGCTTGACGTGGTCGATGTCGCTGAAGTCGATCTCGGGGTCGATGCCCTGCGTGAACAGGTTGACGCCCAGCGCCACCAGGTCGACGTTGCCCGTGCGCTCGCCGTTGCCGAACAGGCAGCCCTCGATGCGATCGGCCCCGGCCATGTAGCCCAGCTCCGCCGCGGCCACCGCCGTGCCGCGGTCGTTGTGCGGGTGCAGCGAGACGATCACGTTCTCGCGGTGGTTCAGGTGGCGGCCCATCCACTCGATCGAGTCGGCGTAGACGTTGGGCGTGGCCATCTCGACGGTCGCGGGCAGGTTGATGATCACCTTCCGCTCCGGCGTCGGCTCGAACACCTCCAGCACCTGGTTGCAGACGTCGACCGCGAACTCCAGCTCGGTGCCGGTGTAGCTCTCGGGCGAGTACTCGTAGTAGACCGCGGTCTCGGGCACGGTCTGCTCGTACTTGCGGCACAGCCGCGCGCCCTCGAGCGCGATGTCGACGATGCCCTGCTTGTCGGTGCGGAACACGACGTCGCGCTGCAGCACGCTCGTCGAGTTGTACAGGTGCACGATCGCCTGCTTGGCGCCCTTGATCGCCTCGTACGTGCGGGCGATCAGGTGCTCGCGCGCCTGCGTCAGGACCTGGATCGTGACGTCGTCGGGGATCAGGCCCTCTTCGATCAGCTGGCGCACGAAGTCGAAGTCGGTCTGGCTGGCCGACGGGAAGCCGACCTCGATCTCCTTGTAGCCCATCTTCACGAGCAGCTCGAACATGATCCGCTTGCGCTCGGGGCTCATCGGGTCGATCAGCGCCTGGTTGCCGTCGCGCAGATCGACCGCGCACCAGCGCGGGGCCTTCTCGATGCGCTTCGCCGGCCAGGTGCGGTCGGGCAGATCGACGCGGATCTGCTCGTGGTACGGGCGGTACTTGTGCACCGGCATGCCGCTGGGCTTCTGGGTGTTCTCCATGGGGTGTCGCTCTTCCGGTTCGTCGTTGTGTGTCGGGCCACGACGATCTCCGCGACGAGGAGGCCCTAGATCGAGGTCTCGTCGCGGCGGCTAAGGAGAAGGAGCCCACCGAGGCGCATGGAACGAGGGTAGCACGCAGATTGCGTCATCAGGAGTCCGCCGGGTCGACCCCACAGGCCCGGCGACCGTGCAGGATGCTCAGTGTGAGACGATCCCGCGCCGGGCGACACTCCTGGGTATGAGCACCGTCCTGCGCCGCGCGACCGCCTCCGCGGCGGCCATCGCCGCCCTCGCCCTCCTCGCCTCGTGCGCCACGCCGCGCGACGACGCGCCGGCGCCCGGCGCCGAGCCGCCCCGCTTCGGCGACGTCGAGCCCGGGCCTCCCGAGCGCGACGTGCTCGCGACCGGCACCGTGATGGACAAGCCGCTCGACGCGGGAGGCCGGTCCGTCGAGCTGTGCCTGGGCGCCGTCGCCGAGTCCTACCCGCCCCAGTGCGGCGGCATCCCGATCGTCGGGTGGGACTGGGACGCGGTCGAGGGCGAGGAGACCGCCTCCGACCACACCTGGGGCGCGTACGCCGTGACCGGCCGCTACGACGGGGAGACGTTCACGCCCACGGCCGATCCCGTGCTGCTGGCGCTGTTCGATCCGATGGCGCCCGAGGACCCCACCGGCGGACGCCCCGGGACCACGCCCGAGGACGAGCTCGCCGAGATCCAGCAGACCGTCATGGACCGCCTCGCGGACCACGAGACGATGCTCGGCTCCTACACGCAGGACGGCTACGTCTGGGTCGAGGTGATGTGGGACGACGGCACGTACCAGGAGGCCGCGGACGCCGAGTTCGGCGACGGCGTCGTGATCGTCCAGTCGGTGCTGAAGCCCGCGCCCTAGAACCCCAGGCGGCCCAGCTGCTTGGGGTCGCGCTGCCACTCCTTGGCGACGCGCACGTGGAGCTTCAGGAAGACCCGGGTCCCCACGAGCGGCTCGATCTGCGCGCGGGCGCGCGCGCCGACGTCGCGGAGGCGCGAACCCTTGTGCCCGATGATGATCGCCTTCTGGCTGTCGCGCTCGACCACGACGCTCGCGTGCACGTCGGTCAGGTCGCCGTCCTCGCGCCGCGAGATCTCGTCGACGGTCACCGCGATCGAGTGCGGCAGCTCGTCGCGCACGCCCTCGAGCGCCGCCTCGCGGATGATCTCCGCCACGCGGTCCTCGGTCGACTCGTCGGTCACGACGCCCTCGGGATACAGCGGCGGGCCCTCGGGCATGAGCTGCAGCAGCTCGTCGGTCAGGACGTCGAGCTGGTCGCCCGTGAGCGAGGACAGCGGGATGACGGCGGCCCAGTCCTCGCGCAGCGCGTCCACCTCGATGAGGCGCTCCATGATGTCATCGCGCGAGGCGGCATCCGTCTTCGTCACGATCGCGACCTTCTTGGCGCGCGGGTACCCGTCGAGCGACTCGGCGATGCGGCGGTCGCCCGGTCCCACCTTCTCGGTCGCAGGCGCGCAGAACGCGATCACGTCGACGTCGCCCAGCACCTGCTCCACCAGGTCGTTCAGGCGCTGGCCGAGCAGCGTGCGCGGCTTGTGGATGCCCGGCGTGTCCACGACGACCAGCTGGCCGGTCGGGCGGTTCAGGATGCCGCGGATCGCGCGCCGCGTGGTCTGCGGCTTCTCGCTCGTGATCGCGACCTTCTCGCCGACCAGGGCGTTCATCAGCGTCGACTTGCCGACGTTCGGCCGTCCCACGAACGTCACGAATCCGGACCGGGTCGCGTCAGCCATCGTTGTCTCTCTCCCTGTACTCCTCCATGGCCCGCAGCGCCTCGCCGCGTTCCACGAAGACCGTGTTGATGCCGCGGCCGCGCCCCCGCGACGTGCCGCCCGTGAGCACGATGCCCGCGACCTCGGCGACGTCGCCGGGCTGCGGCACGCGTCCGAGCGCCTTGCCGAGCAGGCCGCCGATCGAGTCCACGTCCTCGTCCTCGAGCTCGACGTCGAACAGGTCGCCGACCTCGTCGAGCGACAGCCGCGAGCTGACGCGGTAGCGACCGGGCGCCACCTCGACGACCTCCTTCGACGGGGCGTCGTACTCGTCTGCGATCTCGCCCACGAGCTCCTCGATGAGGTCCTCGAGCGTGACGAGCCCCGCGATGCCGCCGTACTCGTCCACGACGAGGCACACGTGCACGGCGTCCCGCTTCATCTGCTGCAGCAGGGTCTCGGCGCGCATCTGCTCGGGCACGAACACGGCCGGGCGGGCGATCGCCCGGATGCCGGACTCGCGCCACGCGCCCGAGTCGGGCAGGCCCGCGGCGTCGCGGAAGCCGAACTGCACGACGTCCTTCAGGTACAGCACGCCGATGACGTCGTCGACCTCGCCGTCGACGACCGGCATGCGCGAGATGCCGCGATCGAGGAAGATCCGCATGGCGTCGCGGATCGTGGCGTCCGCCTCGACCGTGACCATCTCGGTGCGCGGCACCATGACGGCGCGCACGACCTGGTCCGTGAAGTCGAACACCGAGTGGATGAGCGCGCGGTCGTCGGCCTCGATGACGTCCTGCGACGCGGCCTCGTCGACGATGCTGAGGAGCTGCTCCTCGGACTCGAAGCTGCGGCGCCCGCCGCCGGGCGTGACACGGCTGCCGAACGCCGCGAGGGCGGTCGAGATCGGGCCCAGCACGATCATGGCCCCGCGGACGAGGGGCGCCAGGAGCGGGAGCAGCGTGGACGCGTACCGGCGCCCGAACGACGCGGGGCTCGAGGACACCGCGACGTAGGAGACCCCCGTCATGATGAGCGCCGCGACCAGCAGCGCCCACCAGATGCTGTCGAGGAGCAGTGCGAAGGCGGCGGTGACGAGCACCGCGGCGGCCGTCTCGGCGAACACCCGCACGAACACGACGACGCCGGCGTGGCGATCCGGATCCGCCGCGATGCGCCCGAGGGCCCGGGCGTTCCGTCCCTCCGCCGCGAGGTCGACGAGGTCGCCGCGGGACGTCACCCCGAGCGCCGCGTCGACGGCCGACATCACGCCCGCCAGCAGGATGAGCAGGAACGCGGCGCCGATCAGCAGCGCGGCGAGCAGGCCGACGAGATCGGGACTGAGTGCGTCGGTCATTCGGGCGCGTCGGTCACTTCGCGCCGCGGCGGCGCTCGGAGGCGGCGAACGCCGCGATGAGCTCGCGCTGCAGGCCGAACATCTCGCGCTCCTCGTCCGGCTCGGCATGGTCGTAGCCGAGCAGGTGGAGCAGGCCGTGCGTGGTGAGCAGGATCAGCTCGTCCATCGTCGAGTGGCCGGCGGTCTCGGCCTGCGCCTCCGCGACCTGCGGGCACAGCACGATGTCGCCGAGCAGCCCGGGCGGCGTGGGCTGGTCCTCGGTGCCCGGCCGCAGCTCGTCCATCGGGAAGCTCAGCACGTCGGTCGGGCCCGGCTCGTCCATCCACTGCAGGTGCAGCTGCTCCATGGCGCCCTCGTCCACCAGGACGATCGCCACGTCCGCGTCGGGCGACACGTGCAGCGCGGCCAGGTTCTCCTGCGTGAGGCGCAGCAGCACCGACTCGTCGATCTCGACGGCGGACTCGTTGTTGATGTCGATCACGATCGTCCTCGCTTGGGCGTGCGGTCTCGGGGGCCGGTCGCCCGCGAGGCCTTCGGGAAGTTCGCGGCGCGTCGCTCGGCCCGGTTGGCGAACTCGGCGGCCTCGTCGCGCTCGTGACGCGCGGCGAGGCGGCGCTCGTCGTACTCGCTGTACGCGTCCACGATGCGGCCCACCAGCGAGTGCCGCACCACGTCGTCGCTCGTCAGGCGCGCGAAGTGGATGTCGTCGATCCCCTCCAGCACGCGCGTCACGAGGCGCAGGCCCGACGCGCCCTGCGGCAGGTCGACCTGGGTGATGTCGCCGGTGACGACCATCTTGGTGCCGAAGCCGAGACGCGTCAGGAACATCTTCATCTGCTCGGGCGTGGTGTTCTGCGCCTCGTCGAGCACGACGAACGAGTTGTTGAGCGTGCGGCCGCGCATGTACGCGAGCGGCGCGACCTCGATCGTGCCCGTCGCCATGAGCTTGGGCACGAGTTCGGGGTCCATCATCTCGTTCAGAGCGTCGTACAGCGGGCGCAGGTACGGGTCGATCTTGTCGGTGAGGGTGCCGGGCAGGAAGCCGAGCCGCTCGCCCGCCTCGACCGCCGGGCGGGTCAGGATGATCCGGTCGACCTCGCGCCGCTGCAGCGCCTGCACGGCCTTCGCCATCGCCAGGTAGGTCTTGCCCGTTCCGGCGGGGCCGATCCCGAACACGATCGTGTTCTGATCGATCGCGTCGATGTAGTCCTTCTGACCCACGGTCTTGGGTCGGATGGTCTTGCCGCGGCTCGACAGGATCGCCTCGCCCATGACCTCGCTCGGCCGCGGGCCGGACTCGTCGCGCATCATGCGCGCCGAGCTCGCCACGTCGGCCTCGCCGAGCGCATGCCCGGCCTTGGTCATCTGGAGCAGCTCGTCGACCAGCGCGCGCGCCGCGCGCACGTCGGCCTCCGCCCCGCGCAGCGTGATCTCGTTGCCGCGCACGTGGACGTCGACATCCGGGTGCGCGCTCTCGACCATCCGGAGCAGGCGGTCCTGCGGGCCGAGCAGCTGCACCATCGCGACTCCGTCGGCGGTCACGGTCTCCGTGTGAAGGTCACTCACCGACGAGGCTTCTCTCTCCCAGGCCGCCCGCGAGCACGTGCGCATGAACGTGGAACACGGTCTGGCCCGCGCCCGACCCGGAGTTGAACAGCAGGCGGAAGTCGCCGTCGGCGTGCTCGGATGCGAGGCCCTTCGCCACGGACACCATCTCGGCCAGCAGCTCGGGGTCCCCCGCGGCGAGCTCCGCGACGTCGCGGTACTCCTGCGTCTTCGGGATCACCAGCAGGTGCAGCGGCGCCTGCGGCGCGATGTCCTTGATGGCGAAGACCCGCTCGGTCTCGGCCACGATCTCGCCGGGGATGTCGCCCTGCAGGATGCGGGTGAAGATCGAGGGATCGCTCATGGACCTCAGTCTATGCGCGCGCCCCTCACCCGACCCGGGGGCTTGACCCGCGTCGCGGGTCACCAGCGGCCCAGGCGCGCGTTCACGAGTGCGAGCGCCGCGGGCCCGGCGGTGGACGTGCGCAGCACCGTGTCGCCGAGCCGGACACGCACGGCGCCGGCGGCCTCCAGCCGGTCCAGCTCCTCCGGGGAGATGCCGCCCTCGGGACCGACCACGAGCACGATGGATGCGGCGTCTCCGAGATCCACTGCCGTCAGACGGGTCTCGGCGGTGGGCTCGAGGACCAGGACGCGCTCGCCGGCCGCGCGCGCCGCGAGGGCCCCAGTCGTCGCGACCGGCACGACCTCCGGCAGCCACGCGCGGTGGGCCTGCTTGGCCGCCTCGCGCACGATGGCGGCCCAGCGGACGCGCCCCTTCTCGGCCTTGGGCCCCTCCCAGCGCGACACGCTGCGGGCCGCCTGCCACGGCACGATCTCGTCGGCGCCGAGCTCGGTCGCGGCCTGGACCGCGAGCTCGTCGCGGTCGCCCTTCGCCAGGGCCTGCGCGAGCACCAGGCGCGGCCGCGGCGCGTCCTCGTCGCGGCGGGTGGCGATCCGGACGACGACCTCGCGCGGCTCGACGCTCTCGGCCTCGCCCTCGAGCCACGCGCCCCGGCCGTCCGTCACGGTGACCGCCTCGCCGACGCGCACGCGGCGCACGGCGGCGGCGTGATGCGCCTCGGCGCCCGTCAGTGTGACCGCGTCGCCGACGCGGGCGGCCCCGGCCGTCTCGTCGATGAAGTGCAGGGCCACGCGTCAGCCCCGGAACCGGTCGCGCAGCTTGGAGAACAGGCCCTGCTGGAACTCCGCCAGGCGCGGCTTCGGCGCCTTGGTGCGCTTCGCGAGCTCCTCCACCAGCGCCCGCTCCTTGGCGTCCAGTCGCGTCGGCGTGACGACGTGTATCCCGACCCGCAGGTCGCCGCGCTGCGAGGACCGGAGCCCCGTGATGCCGCGGTTCTTGACCGTCAGCACCTCCCCGGCCTGGATGCCGGGCCGCAGCTCGAGCTCGACCGGGCCGTCCAGCGCCTCGATGGTCGTGGTGGCGCCCAGGATGGCGTCGGTCATCGACACCTCGAGCGTCGCGAGCAGGTCGTCGCCGTCGCGGCTGAAGACCGGGTGCGGCGACACCTGGACCTCGATGTAGAGGTCGCCGTTGGGGCCGCCCGCCGGGCCGACCTCGCCCGAGCCGGGCAGCTGCAGGCGCAGGCCGGTCTCGACGCCGGCCGGGATGTCGACCGACACGGTGCGGCGCGAGCGCACCCGGCCCTGGCCGTGGCAGGTCGTGCACGGGTCGGGGATGGTCGCGCCGTAGCCCTGGCACGCGCCGCACGGCTGCTGCGTCACGACGTTGCCGAGGAGGCTGCGCACCTGGCGCTGGATGAAGCCCGAGCCGCCGCAGATCTCGCAGCGCGCCGGACCCGTGCCCGGCTGGCAGCACGAGCCCTGGCACGTCTCGCACAGCACGGCCGTGTCGACCTCGAGGTCCCGGTGCACGCCGAAGACGACGTCGCCGAGCTCGAGCGTGACGCGCACGAGCGCGTCCTGGCCGCGCTCGCGGCGCGAACGGGGACGTCCCGCGCGGCCGCCGCCGGCGCCCGCGCCGAAGAACGTCTCGAAGATGTCGCTGAAGCCGCCGAACCCGCCCGCGCCTCCGAACGGGCTCTCGTCGCCGCCCATGTCGTAGCGGCGGCGCTTCTCGTCGTCGCTCAGCACCTCGTACGCGTGCGTCACCAGCTTGAAGCGCTCCGCGGCGTCCTCGCTGGGGTTGACGTCGGGATGCAGCTGGCGCGCCAGCTTGCGATACGCCTTCTTGATGTCGTCGGACGTCGCCTCGCGCGACACCCCGAGAACCTCGTAGTGGTCAGCCACACTCGCCTTTCATGGTCGCGCGTCGTCTGCCGCGCGCTCCCGCGTGATGAATCGGCGCCGCCTAGCGGCGGCCCTCGTCCTCGTCCAGCAGCCGTGACAGGTACCGCGCCACCGCGCGGGCCGCCGACAGGTTGCTGGGGTAGTCCATGCGCGTCGGGCCCATGAGCCCCACGCGCGCGCGGCCCACGCCCGCGTCGTAGTCGCTCGCGATGATCGACGCCTCGGCCAGCCCGAACTCGTCGTTCTCGCGGCCGATGCTCGCCGACAGGCCGTGCTCGTCCGCCACCATCTCAGACATCAGCCGCAGCAGTGTGACCTGCTCCTCGATGGCCTCGAGCAGCGGGTGGATGCTGCCGCGGAAGTCCTGCTCCCGCTTCGCCAGGGTCGCCGCCCCGGCCATCACGAGGCGGTTCTCGCGGAACTCGTCGAGCTCCTCCCCCACGACGGCTGCGAGCGTCAGCAGCGCGTCGTCGCGGCGGCCGCGCTCCGCCGGCGCCTGCGCCCGCAGCGCCTCGATCCGCTCGGAGCCGTCGCCCACCGAGCGCCCCGTGACGAGCGACGCGAGCTGCGCGCGCAGCACCGCGACGTCGTCGTCGTGCACGCCGCTCGGCGTCGCCGTGAGGCGCTGCGAGACCCGGCCCGTGTCGGTCACGATGATCACAAGCATCCGGATGTCGTCGAGCCGCACCAGCTCCACGTGGGTGACGTTCGCGGACGCGAAGGACGGGTACTGCACGAGCGCGACCTGCCCCGTCAGCTGCGTGAGCACGCGCACGGTGCGCGAGAGCAGGTCGTCCAGGTCCGAGGGGTCGGCCAGGAACGTCGAGATGGCCGAGCGCTGCGCCTGGGACAGGGGCCGCAGCTCGGCCAGGTGGTCGACGAAGACGCGGTAGCCCTTGTCGGTCGGCACGCGGCCCGAAGACGTGTGCGGGGCGGTGATCAGCTCCTCGTCCTCGAGCAGCGCCATGTCGTTGCGGATGGTGGCCGCGGAGACGCCGAACGCGTGGCGCTCGACGATCGACTTGCTGCCCACCGGCTCGTGCGTGTCGACGTAGTCCTGCACGATGGCGCGGAGCACCTTCAGCCCACGTTCCGTGACCATGCCGCACCTCCCGACGTCGCCTGGCACTCGCTCGTTCTGAGTGCCAATTCTAGCGAGGATCCACCCGGATGACGCCGAAGGCGCTGCGAGCGCCGCGCGTCTCCGGCGCACACGGCGGGTATCAGCGGGGCGCGGCGCGGGCTCCTCAGAGCATGAACACCACGCTGAACGGCATCACCGGCAATCCCACCGTCAAGCTCGTGCTCACGATCGCGTGGTGTCCTGCACCACGGTCGTCTGGAGGATCACGGCCGGCCCGGTCGGCACGGGCGTCGGGGCACGGCCACGTCGACGTCGACCGTGGTGGTGCCGGCCAGCGGCAGGGAGCGCTCCGCGTCGCCCCCGATCGTGAACCAGCCCGCGGCCGCGTCGGGCCCGGGCGTCACGATCAGGCGGGCCCGGACGGGACGTCCCGACACGTTCGAGACCGTGAACGAGGCCCTGCCGCGGCGTCCGCCGTCGAGGGCCAGCTGCGTGGGACCCGCCACGACGAACGGGGGCGTCGCGCCGGCCGCGGGGGCGGTGGGGCCGAAGCCGTCGTCGGGCGTCATGGTGTCCCCCTTCGCGGCGGCATGGCCGCCGCCGCCTCTGCAGAAGGGAGCCGCGGCCGCACCGCGTGATACACCCGGGCGCTTCAGGCGGTCAGCGCGCGCACCACGGCGTCGGCCAGGAGGCGCCCCTGGAGCGTCAGGACGACACGCCCCCCCACGGCCGCCGCTCCGTCGACCAGGCCGTCGGCTACCAGGCCGGCGACGGCCCGGCGCGCGTCGTCTCCGAGCGCCGCGATCGGGAGCCCCTCGCGGATGCGGCTCTCGAGCAGCACGCGCTCGAGCGCGCGGGCGTCGGCGTCCGGCGTCTCGCGTCCCGCCGCGGGCGACTCGCCGAGCGCGAGGCGCTGCGCGTAGGCGGCGGGGTGCTTCACGTTCCACCACCGCAGGTCGCCGACATGGCTGTGGGCGCCGGGACCGAAGCCCCACCAGTCGGTGCCACGCCAGTAGGCGAGGTTGTGACGGGAGCGGTGCTCCTCGCCGCGCGACCAGTTGCTGATCTCGTACCACTCGAAGCCGGCGGCGGCGAGCCTGGCGTCGGCGAGCTCGTACATGTCGGCCTGCAGGTCGTCGTCGGGCGCCGGGACCTCGCCGCGCCGGATCTGGCGCGCCAGCTTGGTGCCGTCCTCGATGATCAGGGCGTACGCCGAGAGGTGATCGGACTCGAGGGCGAGCGCCGCGTCGAGCGAGGCCTCCCAGTCGGCGAGCGACTCGCCGGGCGCGCCGTAGATCAGGTCGACGCTCACGTCGAGGCCGGCCTCGCGTGCCGCGTCCACCGCCGTGCGGACGTTGGAGGGCGTGTGGGTGCGATCGAGCGCGGCGAGGACGTGCGGCACGGCGGACTGCATGCCGATCGACATCCGGGTCACCCCGGCGGCGGCGAGCTCCCGGGTCACCGCCGGCGTGACGGTGTCCGGGTTGGCCTCGACCGTCACCTCCGCGTCCTCCGCGATCCCGAACGCGTCGCGCACGCTGTCGAGCATTCGGGCGAGGTCGCCGGCGGGAAGCAGCGTGGGCGTGCCGCCGCCGAAGAACACCGTGCGCGCGGGCCGCAGCCCGCCCGCCTCGAGGAGCACGTCGCGGCTCAGCGCGACCTCGCGCAGCAGCGTGTCGGCGTACTCGTCCTGGCGGGCGCCGCGCAGCTCGCCCGACGTGTAGGTGTTGAAGTCGCAGTACCCGCACCGCACGCGGCAGAACGGCACGTGCAGGTAGACACCGAAGTCGACGTCCGGGTCGGCGCGGACGCCCGCGGGAAGGCGCCCGTCGGCGGGAGCCGGGTCGCCGAGCGGCAGCGGACCGGCCATCAGGATCGGCCCATCAGGAGCCGGGCGTGGCGAACAGCGGCGAGATGGCGCGGAGGTACCCCGCGAACAGCACGCGGCGGCGGCGGCGCACGAAGCCGCGGAACATCCGGTACAGAAGCGCCACGGGGCGGTCGAACGCCTTGACCGTGAACCACACCTCGTCGTTGTCGCGCCACTCGATCATGAACGACTCCTCGCCGCTGACCATCGAGCCGCCGACCGTGCCGAGCGCGAACCCAATGCGGCGGGGCTCCTCGATCACGAAGATGACCCGCAGCTCGGCGTCGGCACGCATGCCCTCGACCCGTCCGTGCACGCGCAGCGTGGTGCCCGGTCCGGCCCACGGCGTGCCCTCGGCGTCGTAGCGCTGGTCGGCCTCGAGCTTCGAGGGCGTCACGGGGTTGCCCTCGCCGTCGAAGCTGACGCCGGAGTACGCGGGGCCGGGCGCCGGGCGGACGTCCGTGACCTTCAGGCCCGCCCCCTTGAGCGCGCCCCACGACAGCAGCGCCTCGCCGGCGGTGCGGAAGCGGTCCTCGCCGCTGCCGATGCGCCACGAATCGGCCGCCGGGATGCTGTGCTCCGGCGGGTACTGCAGCAGGTCCTGCGCCTGCGTGGCGCCGACCGCCGCATAGTCGACCGTCTCGTCGTCCTGGAACGTTCCGCGACGCATGCGGGTCAGCCTACTTCCTTCGCCTGGGTCCCCCTGGGGAACCGGTGCCCTTCGGCTTACTTGGCCTTGGTCTCGACGTCGCCCGAGAGCGCCGCGATGAAGGCCTCCTGGGGGACCTCCACGCGTCCGACCATCTTCATGCGCTTCTTGCCCTCCTTCTGCTTCTCGAGGAGCTTGCGCTTGCGGCTGATGTCGCCGCCGTAGCACTTGGCGAGCACGTCCTTGCGCATGGCGCGGATGTTCTCGCGGGCGATCACGCGCGCGCCGATGGCGGCCTGGATGGGGACCTCGAACTGCTGACGCGGGATGAGCTTGCGCAGCCGCTCCGTCATGGTCGTTCCGTAGGAGTAGGCCTTCTCGCGGTGCACGATCGCGCTGAACGCGTCGACGCGGTCGCCCTGCAGGAGGATGTCGACCTTCACGAGGTCCGCCTCCTGGCGGCCGGCGGGCTCGTAGTCGAAGCTCGCGTAGCCCTGCGTGCGCGACTTCAGCTGATCGAAGAAGTCGAAGACGATCTCGCCCAGCGGCATCGTGTACTTCAGCTCGACGCGCTCCTCGGACAGGTAGTCCATGCCGAGCATGGTGCCGCGGCGCGACTGGCAGAGATCCATGACCGTGCCGACGTAGTCCTTCGGTGTCAGGATCGACGCGCGCACGATCGGCTCCGACACCGAACCGATCTTGCCGTCGGGATACTCGCTCGGGTTGGTCACGACGATCGTCTCGCCGGTCTCGGTCGTGACCTCGTAGATCACGCTGGGCGCGGTCGTGATGAGGTCGAGCCCGAACTCGCGCGACAGGCGCTCCGTGACGATCTCGAGGTGCAGCAGGCCCAGGAAGCCGCAGCGGAAGCCGAAGCCCAGCGCGACCGACGTCTCGGGCTCGTACGCGAGCGAGGCGTCCGACAGCTTCAGCTTGTCGAGCGCGTCGCGCAGGTCGGGGTAGTCGCTCGCGTCGATCGGGTACAGGCCCGAGTAGACCATCGGCTTGGGGTCCACGTAGCCGGCCAGCGCCTGGGTCGCGGGGTTCCGCGCCGTGGTCACGGTGTCGCCGACCTTGGACTGGCGCACGTCCTTCACGCCCGTGATCAGGTAGCCCACCTCGCCGACGCCGAGGCCCTTGGACGGGACCGGCTCCGGCGCGGACACGCCGATCTCCAGGAGCTCGTGCGTCGCCCTGGTCGACATCATCTGGATGCGCTCACGCGGCGTGAGCGTGCCGTCGATCATTCGGACGTAGGTGACGACGCCCCGGTAGGCGTCGTAGACCGAGTCGAAGATCATCGCGCGGGCCGGCGCGTCGGCGTCGCCCTTCGGCGCGGGGATCTCGGCGACCAGGCGGTCCAGCAGCTCCTCCACGCCCTGTCCCGTCTTGCCCGACACGCGCAGCACGTCCTCGGGACGGCCGCCGATCAGGTCGGCCAGCTCCTTCGCGAAGCGCTCCGGGTCGGCCGCCGGGAGGTCGATCTTGTTGAGCACGGGGATGATCGTGAGGTCGTTCTCGAGCGCCAGATACAGGTTCGCGAGCGTCTGGGCCTCGATGCCCTGCGCGGCGTCGACCAGCAGGATCGCGCCCTCGCACGCGGCGAGCGAGCGCGACACCTCGTACGTGAAGTCCACGTGCCCGGGGGTGTCGATCATGTTCAGCGCGAACGTCTGACCGTCCTGCTCCCACGGCATGCGCACGGCCTGCGACTTGATCGTGATGCCGCGCTCGCGCTCGATGTCCATCCGGTCGAGGTACTGCGCGCGCATGTCGCGGTCGGCGACCACGCCGGTGATCTGCAGCATGCGGTCGGCCAGCGTGGACTTGCCGTGGTCGATGTGGGCGATGATGCAGAAATTGCGGATGCGCTCGGGGGGCGTCGCGGCAGGCTCGAGCGGCGTAGAGGCACGGGGTGACATGTCCGTTCGATTCTACGGTGCGCGGCCCGCTCCGCCCGCCGCGCGCGGGAGCGCTCACATCGTGCGGCTTGCTTCCGTGCGCTCGCGCGTGCACTATGCAGGTTGCGCGGTCGTCACCCGCACGTTGCGCGCTTTTCACGACGAGAGCACAGATCGGTAACGCTTTTCGCCCATCCGCGTCTCGTCATGGTGATATTGCGGGCCGAGGGTAGAGTCGCCGACAACGTCGTCAGAAAGAGTTCCACGCCTTGATCCGATTCCTGCTGCGCCGCACTGCGGGCTGGCTGTTGATGATCGTGGCGGTGACCAATCTCACGTATTTCCTGGCCTGGGGTTACCTGGACCCCCGCGCGAACTACGTCGGCCGCCGTCCGCCCCTGTCCGAGCAGGAGATCGTGAATCTCCTCGAGCCGCGCAACCTGAGCGACACGGTGCCGCTCGTGACGCGCTGGTGGAACTGGATCAGCGGCATCGTGCTGCGCTGGGACTGGGGCGTGAGCCCGGTCGGGCAGTCGGTCAACGAGCAGGTCGCGTACCGCATGTGGGTCTCGGCGGAGCTGATGCTCGGCGCGACCATCCTCCTCACGCTGCTCGGCGTCGGCCTCGGCGTGTACACGGCGTCGCGGCAGTACAAGACGGCCGACCGCGTGTGGCAGGGCATCTCGATCGTGACCATGAACATCCCCGTCGTGGTCGCCGCGCTCGGCATCGTTCTGCTGGCGATCGCGCTGAACAACGCGGTCGGCGAGCGCATCTTCTTCGTCACCGGCGCTTCATCACCGGGCGTCGAGGGCCTCTTCCCCGTGCTCGTCGACAAGCTGCAGCACCTCGTGTTGCCGACCCTGTCGCTCGTCCTGATCGGCTACGCCACGTACCACTTCCTGCAGCGCTCGCTGCTGCTGGACAACATCAAGACCGACTACGTGCGGATGGCGCGCGCCAAGGGCCTCACGAAGCAGCAGGCGATCCGCCGCCACGCGCTGCGGACGTCGCTCATCCCCGTCGCCACGCAGGTGGCCTTCTCCATCCCCGGCATCTTCACGGGCGCGATCCTCACCGAGCGGATCTTCGCCTGGGAGGGCATGGGCAAGTACTTCCTCGACACGATCACGCTGAACGACATCCACGGCGTCGTCGCGATCGCGGCGTTCAGCGCCGTGCTCACGGCGATCGGCGCCGTGCTCGCCGACATCGCCGTCGTGATCCTGGACCCCCGAGTGCGGGTGAGCTGAACATGAGCATCGCAGACCACCTGATCGATCCGCTCGAGCACGGCGACAACCCGCCGCCCTCCGAGCCCGAGCTGCGCGCCGGCCGCAAGCGCATGTCGAAGTGGGAGCTCTACTCCCGCCGCTTCGCGCGCAACCGCCCCGCGCTCGCGGGCCTGGCCATCTTCGCGCTGCTCGTCGTCTTCGCCGTGTTGGGACCGCTGTTCCAGAAGTACGACCACATCGAGCTGGACTTCCTGGCGCTCAGCGACCCGCCGAACGCGGACCACTGGTTCGGCACCAACAACGCCGGCAACGACCTTTATGCGATGGTCGTCGTCGGCCTGCAGCGGTCGCTCATGATCGCGGTCGTGGTCTCGACCGGGTCGACGATCATCTCGGCAGTCGTGGGCGCCGCCGCCGCGTACTTCGGCGGATGGATCGAGAAGGTCAGCCTGTTCGTCATCCACTTCCTGATGCTGACGCCGACGTTCCTGCTGCTGTCGATGATCTCGAACGACTCGGGCGGCGACTGGCGCGTGATCGCCCTGGTGCTGATCTTCGTCAGCTGGTTCTTCGCGGCCCGCACGATCTGGACCCTGTCGCTGTCGCTGCGCGAGCGCGAGTACATCCACGCCGCGCGCTACATGGGCGTGCCCGGCATCACGATCGTGCTGCGCCACATGCTGCCCAACATCGGCTCGCTGCTCGTGATCAACTTCACGCTCGGCGTCGTGAACGCGGTCGTGGCCGAGACCGGCCTGTCGTTCATCGGCTTCGGCGTCAAGCTGCCCGACGTGTCGCTCGGCTCGCTCATCGGCATCGGCGCCAGCACGGTGTCGAGCGCGCCGTGGCTGTTCTACTTCCCCGCCGCCGTCCTCACGCTGCTGACCGTCTCGATGGCGCTCGTCGCCGACGGCCTGCGCGACGCCCTCGACCCGACCTCGGCGGCGGGAGGCCGCGCATGACCGCCGCCACCAGCCCCGTCCTCACCGTCCGCGACCTCACCGTCAGCTTCGCCTCCGAGGCCGGCAGGGTCGACGCCGTGCGCGGCGTCTCGTTCGACCTCATGCCCGGGCGCACGCTCGGCATCGTGGGCGAGTCGGGCTCGGGCAAGTCGGTCACCTCTCTCGCGGTCATGGGCCTGCTCGACGACAACGCCCGCGTGGGCGGATCCATCGCGTTCGACGGCCAGGAGCTGCTGGGCCGCACGGACGCGCAGCTGTCCAAGCTGCGCGGCAACGGCATCGCGATGATCTTCCAGGACCCGCTGACGTCGCTCACCCCGGTGTTCACGATCGGCGACCAGATCATCGAGGCGCTCACGGTCCACAACGGCCGGATGTCGCGCCAGGCAGCGACCGAGCGCGCGATCGAGCTGCTGCGCCTCGTGGGCATCCCGAACCCCGAGAAGCGGCTCAAGTCCTTCCCGCACGAGTTCTCGGGCGGCATGCGCCAGCGCGTCGTGATCGCGATCGCGATGGCCAATAACCCGAAGCTGATCATCGCGGACGAGCCGACCACCGCGCTCGACGTGACGATCCAGGCGCAGATCCTCGAGCTGATCAAGACCGCGCAGCGCGAGACCGGCGCGGCCGTGATCATGATCACGCACGACATGGGCGTCGTCGCGAACATCGCGGACGACGTGCTCGTGATGTACGCGGGCAAGCCCATCGAGCAGGCGCCGGTCGACGAGCTGTTCGGCGACACGCGCATGCCGTACTCGATCGGACTGCTGGGCGCGATCCCGCGCGTGGACAAGGCCGAGAAGCAGCCGCTGGTGCCGATCAAGGGCAACCCTCCCCTGCTGATCGACCTGCCGGACGCGTGCCCGTTCGCCGACCGCTGCCCTATCGTCGTCGACGCGTGCCGCCGCAAGGAGCCCGAGCTGCTGCCGGTCGGGGGCAAGGCCGACCACCGCGCGGCCTGCATCCGCGCCGAGGAGATCCGCGGCGGCCGGATCGACGGCGCGCCCGTCTACCCCGTGCCGATCATCCCGACCTCCGAGCTCGTGCGCACCCCGCGCGAGGAGCGACCGGTCACGCTGCAGGTCGAGAACCTCACGAAGACCTTCCCGCTCACCAAGGGCGCGTTCCTCAAGCGCAAGATCGGCGAGGTGCACGCCGTCAAGGGCGTCACGTTCGACGTGCGCGAGGGCGAGACCATGGCGATCGTGGGCGAGTCGGGCTCGGGCAAGACCACGACCCTGCTGCAGATCATGGACTTCGTCCCGCAGGACGACGGCGACATCCGGATCGTGGGCACGAGCGTCGGCGACGTGAAGGGCGGCCGCGACGAGCGGCGCCTGCGCCGCGACATCCAGATCGTGTTCCAGGACCCGATGGGCGCGCTCGACCCCCGCATGACGGTGTTCGACATCATCGCCGAGCCGCTGCGCACGATCCGCGAGCCGCGGGAGCGCGTCGAGGCGCGCGTCGACGAGCTCATGGACCTCGTGGGCCTCAACCCGGCGCACAGCGACCGCTTCCCGACCGCGTTCTCGGGCGGCCAGCGCCAGCGCATCGGCATCGCGCGCGCCCTGGCGACCAACCCGAAGGTGGTCGTGCTCGACGAGCCCGTCTCGGCGCTCGACGTGTCGATCCAGGCGGGCGTCATCAATCTCCTCGACGAGCTCAAGGTCAAGCTGGGGCTCTCGTACCTGTTCGTCGCGCACGACCTCTCGGTCGTGCGTCACATCGCCGACCGCGTGGCGGTGATGTACCTCGGAAGCTTCGTCGAGCACGGCGATGTGGACGAGGTGTTCGACAATCCGCAGCATCCGTACACGCAGGCGCTGCTGTCGGCGATCCCCGTGCCCGATCCAGTGAAGGAACGGACCCGTGAGCGCATCGTGCTCTCGGGGGATCTCCCCAGCCCGACCGAGAAGCCCAAGGGCTGCCCGTTCGTGAGCCGGTGCCCGCTGTACCGGACGCTCGGTGACGCGGAGCGCACCCGCTGCGAGTCGGAGATACCGGCTCTCACGGGGCGCGAGGGGGTCCACGTGAACGCCTGTCATTACCGCTGATGTCCGACGGCCGGCGGCCCTCGGCCGCCGACTCACGCAATCCAACTGAACAGTCCCCACCATCCCAAGGGCGCCCACCAGGCGCCGAAAGGAGCACCAAGATGAAGCTGCAGCACAAGCTGCTGGGCGTGGTCGCCGCAGGCGGCGCGCTCGCTCTCACCCTCGCCGGCTGCGCCGGCGGCGGCAACGGCGGAGGCACGACCGAGGAGACGCCGGCCGAGACGATCGAGGGCGCGGACTACAACCCGCAGCCCCGCGAGAACCTCGAGCAGGGCGGCGAGGTCGTCTTCCCCATCACCGAGATCACGCCGCAGATGAACGTGAACCACTCGGACGGCTCGGTCGACACCGCGACCATCTGGGAGTGGTACAACCCGCAGACGATCCTGATGTCGCCGGAGGGCGAGGCGTCGGCCAACCCGAACTACCTCACGGGCTGGGAGGCCGAGGAGGTCGACGGCAAGACGGTCGTCACCTTCACGATCAACCCCGAGGCGACCTTCAACGACGGCACGCCGTTCACGTGGGAGTCGTACAAGGTCACGTGGGAGGCGAACCGCTCGAGCGAGGAGGGCTACAACCCGAACTCGACCGACGGCTACTCGCTGATCGAGTCGGTCGAGCAGGGCGAGGACGAGTTCCAGGCCGTGGTCACCTTCTCGCAGGTGTACCCCTGGTGGCAGGGCCTGTTCTGGCACCCGCTGCACCCGGCCGTGAACAGCCCGGAGATCTTCAACGAGGGCTACCTCGAGGAGCCGAACGCCGACTGGGGCGCCGGTCCGTACAAGATCGACGAGTTCGACAAGAACGGCGGCACCATCTCGTTCGTGCCGAATGAGAACTGGTGGGGCGACGAGCCGCTGCTCGACAAGGTCACGTTCCGCGTGCTCGAGCCGGTCGCGGCGGTCAACGCCTTCCAGAACGGCGAGATCGACTACGTCGACAACCTGTCGGCCGACAACCTCGAGCAGCTCAAGGACGTCGAGGGCGCCGTCACGTACCGCGCGCAGCGCACTGCGACGAACCTGCTCCAGATCAACGCCGAGCGCCCGCAGTTCGCCGACCTCGAGGTCCGCGAGGCGATGTTCAAGGCGATCGACCGCGAGCAGATCAAGCAGGTCATGTGGGACGGCCTCGGCTACACCGAGGAGCCCGTCGGCTCGCTCAACCTGTTCCCCTTCCAGGAGGGCTACGTCGACGCCCTGTCCGAGGCGGGCTGGGAGTTCAACGTCGAGGACGCGAACGCGATCCTCGACGAGGCCGGCTGGACGCTGAACGGCGATGTCCGCGAGAAGGACGGCGTCGCGCTCGAGGGTCGCCTCCCGATCTTCGGCGACGACCCGCTCACGCAGGCCCGCGCCCAGGTCGTGCAGTCGCAGCTCGCCGAGATCGGCGTCAAGATCGA
>Ga0208492_1000570_pt1 | contig 30334 bp, 17 predicted proteins | sample Subbioar_CSW14AB_FD_184820 | JGI IMG/M metagenome (GOLD analysis project Ga0208492, IMG submission 184820) | Serpentinite rock and fluid subsurface biosphere microbial communities from McLaughlin Reserve, California, USA - CR12Mar_CSW14AB (SPAdes) | ecosystem: Environmental > Terrestrial > Deep... | reverse complement strand
TGGAGCTGGTCAAGACGCACTACCGCAGCAATGCCAACTTCACCTTCCAGGGGTTGCAGGACAGCCAGAAGACGGTGGAGCGGTGGCGGCGGTTCCTCAAGGCCTCCGACGACGGCAGCCACACGGTGATGCCTTGGTACGATCTTGGTGAAGTCGCGCAGGCTGAACAGTTGTTCACCAACTTTACGAGCGCGATGAACGACGACCTGAACGTTGCTCAGGCTATCGCCAGCATCAACGAATGGCTGAACGACCTGCCCACGACTGGGCTAAGCAATGATCACACCAGGATCCTGCAGGGTCTCGCCGGCGAAGTCCTGGGCGTGCTCGAGCTTGAGGCGCCGGCGTCAACGTCGAGCGAGATCGGGCTGTTCGCGCCGGGCGTGGACCCAAACCCCGCGGTGATTGCGAAGCTGGAGGAGCGGCGGGCGGCCCGCGCTGCCAAAGACTTCAAACGGTCGGATGAGATCCGCGATGAGCTGGCGGCGATGGGGTACGCGATCAAGGACGTGGCGGGGGGGAAGGTCGAAGTGCGGCGCGCGTGACTTGAAGGAGGTGCGGGATGAAGGTTGATATCGAGGTGCGCGATGAGCTTTATGCAGAGCTTGAGCGTGCCGCCCGCGAGCGCGGAGTTTCCGTTGACGAGGTTCTTCAGTTGTGCCTTGAGCAGTATCTGACTGATGATCAAGGCATCGATCACCACGACTGATTGTGCGTCAGCGATCCGCCGTCTCGGACCTCGCCGCCAGATCTCGACGCGCTAGTTCCACTCCGCCTCGCGGATCATCTCCAGCTCGCTCTTGAACTTCTCGCTCTTCATCAGCGCATCCGCGATCGCGTCGCCCAGGGCGATGCCGCCCGTCACATCGGTCGGGTAGTGAACGCCGCCGATGACGCGGTCCAGCGCGACGAGGCGGGCGCGGGCGCGGAGCTCGTCCTTCTTCGCGGGGGCGAGTTCGGAGAGGATGCGGGACCAGATGAGGCTGGTGGTCGCGTGGCCGCTGGGGTAGCTGTTGCTCTGGCTGTGGGGGAGCAGGGCCTTGACGCGGTCGTCCTGGTAGGGCGGGCGGGGGCGGTTGTAGAGCTCCTTGGCGGGCGCGATCGCGACGACGTACGCATCGTTGTCGATCCGCTTGAAGAAGATCGCCGTCTTGGGGTACTTCGCGGGCGTGAAGCCCTCGCCCAGCACCTCGGAGAAGGTGAACAGCGTCATCTTTTCCTCGGCCTCCATCCGCTTCTTCGCGGCCTCGGTTGCCTCTGCCCGGATCCCCAGCAGCAGGTCGGCCTCGGCCCTGGCCATGGGCGAGCCCACGTCGAAGGGCTTGGGCAGCACGGCGTTGACGTCAACGTCGCCGGGGGCGAGGAAGAAGGTCTTGGCGGGCTGCTTCTGAGCGAGTTCGGGGTCGCGCGGAGCAGCGGGAGCCGCTGGCGCGGGGTTCGTGACTACCGGCTGGGAGCGGGAGTCTGTGTCGGGGGCCGTGGGCTGGGTGCGGCACGCGGGGGTGAGCAGCAGCGCGGCCAGTAGGACGGCCGCAGTGCTGTAGCGGCGGGTCACGATGAGTCGAGCGCCGCTCCATAGCGACGAGGACGTCGCCATGGCACCCAAGGAGTGGTTCTTCAACTTACTTGCTCCGCTTGCTCATAAACTCGAGGACGTCGATCTTGCTGACGATGCCGACAATCTTGTTGTTATCGACGACGACGCCCACCTGATCCGTCTCGAAAATGCGGAAAAGCTCTTCGATGCGGGCCTTGGGGTAGATCAGCCCGCCGATGGGGTGGCTGATCGCCTTCACCGCGCTCGCCGCGGTCACCTTGCCGTCCTGGAGCCCCCGCAGCACGTCAACCTCGTGCACCATGCCCGTGGGGTTGCCGCTGCCATCGACGATGGGCACCTGGGAGATGCCGTGCTCCTTGAACATGGCGATGATGGTGCCCACGGTCTTGTCGGGCCCCGCGGTGATGATGGGCCGCTTGGGCATCGCGGAGAGAATCTCCTCGACGTGGCCCAGGTCGCGGTCGCCGCCCAGGAAGCCGTGGTCCTTCATCCAGGCGTCGCTCAAGAACTTGGTCGTGTACCGCGTTGCGGAGTCGGGCAGCAGCGTGATCACCTTCTTGCCTGCCCCGAGCTTCTCCGCCACCTTGATCGCGATGTGCACGTTGCAGCCCGACGAGCCGCCGCAGAAGAGCCCCTCCTCGCGCACCAGCCGCCGGGCCATCGTGAAGGCTTCCTTGTCGTTGGTCTGGTGGAACTCATCGACCACCGAGTAGTCCATCGCGTCGCACAGGATGTCCTCGCCGATCCCCTCAACCTTGTACACGTGGGGCGTGGGCATGGTCTTGGTGTAGAAGTAGTGGTAGTGGACGCTGCCGATGGGATCGACCCCCACCACGCGGATGTCCTTGCTCTTCTTCTTGATGAACCGTCCGATGCCCGAGATCGTGCCGCCCGTGCCCGCGCCGGCGACGATCGCGTCGAACCTGCCGCCGGTGTCCTCCCAGATCTCCGCGGCCGTGGACTTCTCGTGGGCGTCGATGTTCAGCTTGTTGTGGTACTGGTTGACGTAGAACGCCCCGGGCGTCTCGCGCGCGATGCGTTTGGCCGTCTCCACGTAGTGCTGCGGCGAATCCCCGGGCACATCCGTCGGGGTGATCACCACCTCCGCCCCGAACGCCTTGAGCATGGAAACCTTCTCCATGCTCATCTTGTCGGGCATGGTGAAGACGCACCGGTACCCCCGCACCGCCGCCCACATGGCGACGCCCTGCCCGGTGTTCCCCGAGGTGTTCTCGACGATGGTCGCGCCCGGCTTGATCAGCCCCTGCTTCTCGCTCTCGTTGAGGATGTGGACGGCCATCCGGTCCTTGATGGAGCCGGTGGGGTTCATGTACTCGCACTTAACCCACACCTCGGCCGCGCCCGCGGGCACGACCTTGTTCAGCCTGACCAGGGGCGTGTGTCCGACGGCGTCGAGGATGTTGTTGTACATGGGCACGGGCGGGGACCTCCGGGAGTGGCCGCGATTCTAAGCGGCCAAGGCGTGCGGTTCAGGCACCATGCTCCGGTGGCCGCTGGCACGTTGGCGGGGTGTGCGGCCGGATTCGCGGTGTACGGGCGGCGTGACCGCTCAGTCGATCCCGCGCTGCCAGCCCAGGTTCGTGTACGCGATCAGGAGCGGCAGGAGTGTGAGCGTGAACACGCACCCGCACGCGGCGATGGGGGCGGTCCACGCTCCGGGTGCCCGGCCGCGGGCGATCGAGATGCCCACCCGGACCACGCACAGGAAATACGCCGCGGCCAGCCCGGCGAGGAGCGAGAACGTGATGAGGCGGCCAACCCAGAAGGGCGTTGGGAGGAACCAGAAGATGAGGCCCGCGGTGATGACCCAGCGGGTCAAGCGCTGGAGCCTTTGGAGCTCGGGGAAGGGGCCGGCGAAGGTCACGCCGAGCACCGCGGAGAGAGCCGCGAGGGCGCCCAGGGCGGCCTCGCCGAGGAAGCGAATCGACCCGTCGATGCTGGCGTCATCGTCGGGCAGGTTCGCAAGGGAGCGGATCAGCCAAGGGGCGCACGCGCCGAAGACGGCGAGCAGCACGACGGACGCGGCGAGCGACCACCACTCGGCGCGGGGGCGGATTGGCGCGGCGGCCTGATCCATCTGGAAAGTATATGGATCCGGTGGAGCAGCGGTTCCCAGCTGAAGGGGCTGCATCAAGGGCTCGGGGGGCGAGTGACCGCGGTCTGCTAGCAGTTCCCGCCCGCCAGCACGCGGAAGAAGCTCTCGATATCCGCGTCGGTGCCGGAGTCGCCGTCGGCGTTGAAGTCCGCGGGGGTGCAGGTGGGGCAGCAGTCCCCGCCGAGGCAGCGGAAGAACGCCTCGATGTCCTGGTCAGTGCCGAAGTCCCCGTCGTGGTTGATGTCGGCGGTACACGCGAAGAGTTTCGTAAGGACCCACTCCGCGGCCTGGTTATTCACGGCTGCGCCGACGGAGGCGTGGCCAAAGCCGGTGGCAACAACGTGCAGGGCTTCGACGCCCGCGGTGGCGAGCGCACTCTGGAGGCGCAGGCTCTGGTTGAGGGGGACGATGGTGTCCATGTCGCCGTGGGCGAGGAACATCGGCGGGTCGGCGGGGTCCACGTGCGTGATGGGGTTGCTGCTGGCGGCGAGCGCGGCGAGGGTGGGGAACGGATCGCTGGGGTTGGTGAGATTCGCACGCAGCCACCCGAGGCCCTGGTCCGGTGCGGTCAGCCCAAGGAGCTTGGACTCGGCGGAGGTGGGGGCGTCCTGGTTGTTCGTACAACCCACCGCCTGCAAGGCGCAGTCGGGCTGCGAGTTGATCATGTCGGTGGGCGGGTAGTACGCGACGCCCGCAAGAACGGCGCTGCTGAACGCGGCGTTGCCGCCGGTGCTGCCCTCGAGCGACGGCGAGTTGCCGCTGGTGGTGATGAGAGATGAGAGGTGGCCGCCCGCGGAGGAGCCCCACACGGCGAAGCGGTCGGGATCCAGGCCGTAGGTGGCGGCGTTGGCGCGGAGGAAGCGGATCGCGCCCTTGCAGTCGTGCGCCTGCGCGGGAAAGACGGCCTCCTGGCTGAGGCGGTACTCGATGCTGGCGACGGAGATGCCCCGCTCGCGGAGCGCGAGCGCGAATGCGGGCGTCTGGTTGTGGCTGCCCGATTGCCAGCCCCCGCCGTGGACCCAGATGATCACTGGGTGCGGCGCGGCCCCCGCGGTGGCGCCATGGATATCGATGTGCAGGTCGATCGTGCCCCCGCCCGTGATGGGCACGGTGGCGTAGACGACATCGTCCCACGAGGTCGGCGCGGGCGGCTCGCCGGTGGGGGCGGTGAGCATGTGCCGCCAGGTGTCCTTGTAGCGGGGCGTGTCGTCGGGGTTGCGGGGAGTGACGGTGTCGATCACGGGGCTGTTGTGGTACTGGCCGGAGACCGCGGGCGCGATAGAGGTGGAGAGCTGGTGCGAGCCGGCGAAGGGGGGCGTGGTGGTGGCGATGTCGGTGACGGGGCCGGGTGCGCCCAGCGCGGTCCAGAAGGCGACCTTCTGGCTGAGGGCATCCTGTGTGTGGCAGAGGCCAAAGTAGCGCTCGGAAGGCGTGGCGTGCTGGGCCCACCACGCGGCGGGGTTCCCGGCGCCCCCGTCGGCGGCGGGCGCGGAGGTGAGGCAGCGCGCGAGCGCATGGTCCTTAGCAATGACGCCCGCGTTGCCGCCGCCCTGCGAATGGCCCCACACGGCGATGGCTTCCCAGCGGAGGGCGTTGCCCTCGAGGTAGTCGGCCCAGCCCTCGGTGGGGTGCAGGGTGTGCAGATGCTGGAGCAGCTTGACGAGGCGGTTCTCGACCGAGTCCGCGGGCGGGACGGTGATGAACGTGGAGTGGTTGACGCCGGTGATGATCTCGCGCCGAATCTTCAAGGCGCAGTCAGGGTCGCCCGATCCGTTGCAGAAGGTGAAGGGGGACCAGTCGTTGGCGTAGGTGAGGCCCACCGCATGGAACCCCTCCTCGGCGGCGGTCCTGAGGAGTTCGCTCGCGCCCGTGCCGGTGCCGCCCTGGCCGTGGAGGAAGAGGAGCAGCGTGCCACGGGGCTCCGCGGAGGCGGAGAACGCCCCCGCGTGGTTACCGGTCCAGCCAGACAGCGTCGGGTCGGTCGCGAGCGGTGGGATCGTTTCGAGGCGAACCTGGGCGTGGGCTCCCGCAGCCAGTACCAACGTCATCAGAAACGGCGAGAGGCGCATGCGGTGGCTCCGGGGTGGCCGCGGCCCAACGCGGCGGGAGCTGTGACATTGCCGATTCTTCAGGGCGTGCGCGGCCGGTCAGCAGTTCCCGCCGCTGAGCACTCGGAAGAACGCCTCGATGTCCTGATCGGTGCCGGCATCGCCGTCATCATTGAAGTCTGAGCCCAGAAAGAAGCAGGTGGGGCAGCAGCTCCCCGCAAGGCAGGCGAAGAACGCCTCGATGTCGGCGTCGGTGCCGAAGTCGGAGTCGCCGTCGTAGTCGGAGGTGCCGCAAATGGGGCCGCAGGTCTGGGTGTACTCGATCACGCCGTTGCGGCTGGGATCGAAGATCAGGAGGCGGTCCTCGACCACCTTCATGCGGTAGGGCCGCCACGTGGCGGTGAGGGTGGGGGGCAGTGTGGGCGTGAGGTCGTTCCACGCCTGCCCGTCCCAGGCCCAAAGGACGTTCTGATACGGCGGCTCGGGGAGGTTGCCGATCAGGAAAAGTCGATGGTCGAAGGCGGCAATGTCGCTCACGCCCCCCGAAAAACCCGCGCCCAGCGGCTGCCAGAGCGCGCCGTCGAAGCGGGCGATGTGGTTGAGCGGTGTGGTCCCCGAGGCGGTCAGGCGCCCGGCGACGATCACCTCGCCGCGATAGGCGCAGGACTTGGAGATTTCATTGTTCACCCCCGAGCCCAGGTTGTGCCACGCGGCCCCGTCCCACGCCCGGACGTGCCCCGAGTCCGGGATGTGACCGCCCGCGATGAGCCGGTTGCCGACCACCGTCATCGTGTAGACGGACCCGAAGGCCAGGCCCAGGGGCTGCCACGCCGCGCCGTCCCAGCGGGAGATGTTGCCGGTCCCGCCCGCGACGACGAGATCGCCGTTGAAGCTCGCGATGCCGGAGAGCCCGACGTACTGGTGGTTACCGCTCCCCATCGGCGACCACGAGGTGCCGTCCCAGCGCCGCACGGGCATGCCGTCGCGCAGGGCGGTGTAGCCGCTCACGATCAGGTCGCCGTTGTGGACGATGGCGCTGTTGCAGTTGATCCCCGGCCCTTCGGCAAGGGGCGTCCAGGTTCCGGCGCTGCGGACCCCTGCGCCATTCAATGCGACCGCGCCCGCACGCCCGAAAGCGCCCGCGAGAACGTCCTGCCCGTTGTAGCGGACGGCGGTGTACACCGCGCCGTCGAGGTCCGTGGTGAGGGCCGAGTACGCGGTACCGTCGTACGCGCACACGCCCGCGGCTGATAGCAGCTGCCCGCCCGCGCTCCCCCCGATGATCAGCCGTCCCTCAAACTCCGTCAGGTCGCCGAGGGGCGCCGGCCAGCTGCCCACACCGACGGTCTGGCTGGGGTGTTGCCATTCACCCTGGCGCAACCGGATGATGTTCCCGGCCTCGTGGAACTGGAAGTTGGTGACGAAGTCGCCAACGACGTAGAGGTCGCCGCCGAAAGAGCGCATTGCGTACACCGCGGGCGTCGCCGGGTTGTACGTGAACACGCCAAAGCCCGCGGTCTGCCACGCGGCGCCGTCGTAGGTCATAAGCGGTTGGAAGCTCGTGATGCCCATGTACAGAAGGCCGTTGTGGCTGGCGAAGCAGCGAGCGGGTCCGCCGGTGCCGGCACTCTGCGGAGAGTGCAGGGTGGTTGAAGAGCCGGTGTAAGACGCGACGATGAGGCCGCCGAAGCTGGTCCCGCCGCCGATGAACAGCAGGTTGTTGTGGACGTGCAGCGCATGGACCGTCCCGGTCAGCACCGAGGTCACGCCCTGCCACGCGGTCCCGTTCCATCGTGCCATCGGACGGGGGGCCGAGGTGCCGCTCACGATGCCTGCGCCACCCGCGTAAAGCTGGTTGTTGAACACGGCAAGGGTCAGGGGAGGGGCAAGCAGGGCGCCCATCGGCTCCCACATGCCGGCTGCCGCATTCCAGCGGGTCATGGCCGCGGGGCTGGCATTGCTCGGCGCCGCAACGAGATCGCCATTGAACACGGCGAGCGCGTTCACGTTCGCGAGGGGCACGGGGAAGGCTTCCCACTGCGCGCCATCCCACGTGACCATCCCCGCCGCCTCGACCGAGCCGGCCGCCTCAAACCCTCCGGACACCACGAGCTTGGAGCCGAGCGGGCCGGGTCCGTCGGGGTCCCATTCCACCATGGCGGTGACCTGGGAAGGGTTGACTCCCGGAATCGCGGGGCCGGTGGCAGTGGCGTTGCCCGGGCACTGAGCCAACGCGGCGAGTCCGGGGGACAAGGCCAGAAGGGCGGCGAGTACGATGGGGCGCATCGCCAAAGCCTACCGCGCTGCGTGGGCGCCGCGAAGGGAATCCGTTGCAAGGGGGCCGGTGGGGGTGAAAACTCCCAGGATGGCGATAGCCGCGTGCTGGCCAGTCAGCAGGTGCCCCCCGCCAGCACGCGGAAGAAGCTCTCGATGTCCGCGTCGGTGCCGAAGTCGCCGTCGGCGTTGAAGTCCGAGCCCCCGACGAAGCACGTCGGGCAGCAGGACCCCGCGAGGCACGCGAAGAACGCCTCGATGTCGGCGTCGGTGCCGAAGTCCCCGTCGCCGTTGTAGTCGGAGGTGCCGCAGGCGGACCCTTCGACGGTGAAGGTGAAGGAGGCGGCTCCGCCGGCGAGACCGTTGCCGGAGGGCAAGGGCGAGGCGTTGTTGACCAGCGCGGTGCCCGGCAGTTCGCCGTCGAGCGCCTGGGAGTTGGCGGTGACGGTGGGTGCAATGGCGACGGTGTACGTGCCCGCGGTGAGGGGTTGGGAGAGCGAGAGCGTGGCCGTGGTGGTGGGGGCGCTGTACGCGTAGGAGAAGGGCACCGCGCCGGAGGGGCCGTTGAGGGTGAACGCGGCGGCGCTGGCGGTGACGTTGTCAGAGAACGCAATGGTGACGGCGTTCACTGGCGTGCCCAGACCGATCGTGGCGCTGGGCGCGGGCGAGGCGCTCACGATCCGCGGCGGGCCGGGCTGGTACGCCTCGGTGTCCTTACCGGTGTTGAGGACCCAGTCGGATGGATCGAGCGTGGCCGAGCCGAAGGTGCCGGTGATGGGCAGCAGGAAGGTCTGGGAGCGGGCCGTGTTGTTGAGGATGAACGTCTGCGGTCCTGAGCTGGTGTCAACGCGGAGGTCGATCGGCGCGGCGAAGTAGCCCGCGGGCGCGCCGTTGCCGGGCCAGGTGCTGTCCTGCGTCTGGCGCAGGCTGACGCGGAGATAGCTGTTGCCGTGGATCGTGACAGGCTGCGTGCCCATCGCGTATTCGGGAGCGCCGAATCCGTACACCCACTGGCGGAAGAACCACGTGAGGTCGCGCCCGGCCACTGAGGAGGCCACCGCGGCGAAGTCGTCGGTGGTCGCGGCCGAGCCCTGATAAGCGGTGCGGTAGGTGCGGAGGATGTTGTAGAAGGTCTCGTCGCCGACGACGTGGCGGAGCTGGTGGAGCACCCACCCGCCCTTGTCGTACGTGTAGTTGCCGCTGAAAATGCGGTTCATGTCGGCGACATTGGTGACGTACACGCTGTCGCTGACGGGGTCGGGCTTGCGGGCCAGGATGGCGGCGCGGTAGGCCTCGGGGTCCGGGGTGCCGGTCTTCTGCTCAGCCCAGAGGCACTCGGAGTAGCTCGCGAAGCCCTCGTTGAGCCAGATATCCGACCACGTCTTGCAGGTGACGTCATCGCCCCACCACTGGTGCGCGAGCTCGTGTGCGGTGACGGACTCGTTGAACGTGCCCTGGCCGGAGTTGGTCTGGTGCTCCATGCCGCCGCCGAAGTTGAACTGGTAGATGCCGTACTTCTCGTTGACGAAGGGGTACTCGCCGTAGAAGGGGCGGAAGGTGGCGAGCATGGGGACGGTGCGCTCCCACGCGGCCCGGTTCCCGGGGCTGTCGCTGGTGGGGTAGATGTTGAACTCCACGGGCATGGAACCCGTGCCGCCGCCGGGCAGCGGGTAGGTGTAGTTCACCGTCCAGGTGTTGTAGACCGTGGTGGAGAACGCGACGAGGTACGTCGCGGTGGGGTAGTTGCTCACCCAGCGGTACTTGCTCTTGCCCGCGGCGGGCGTCATCACGGACTGGAGCAGGCCGTTGCTGACGGTGCGGTAGATGCTCGGCGCGGTGACCGACAGATCGATCGTGGCCTTGTCGGAGTTGTCGCCCGCGAGGAAGACGTCCCCGTCCTTGCAAGGCCACCACGTCGCGGCAAAGTACGCCTCGCTCAGAGTCGCGACCGTGCGGGGACGGGCGGTGTTATTGTTCTGGTACGAGAAGTCGATGGAGCCGAACCCGCGGGCCACCGCCGTGCCGCTGTAGGCAATGCGGATCGTGAAAACCTCGCCGGCGCTGTACGCGCGGTCGAGCGTGATGCGCCGCTGGTAGCTGTTCGCGGCGGGCGTCGTCGCGGTGACGGGGGTGACGCCGTTGACGAGAATGGACGAGACGACGTACTGGTTGCGCAGCACGAAGGTGAACTGCGTGAGGTTGTTGACGAGGGACTTGACGGTGATGGTGTTCGAGCCGGCGATCGTCTCGGCGACGGGGTCCACCTCGATGTCCAGGACGTAGCCCAAGACGTCAGTGTCGCCCATCGCCTCACGGCTGGAGTACCCGGGCGCCGACCAGGGCTCGCCGATGGGGAGCCCGGCCTGCTGCCGGAGGCGGAGCATTTGCCCCTTGCCGCACCCCTCGTGCTCATCGCACGTGGTGGTGGTAGCGGTCTGGGCGAACGCGGCGGACGCGAGCATGAGCGAGAGCGCGGCGGAGCGCGCGGCGAGACCATTCATCAAGACACCCCTTTCCAGCAAGCACGGCGGTCGGCTCTCGCCAGCCGCCGTGTGAATCGTTATCGGCGATTTCGGCCACGACCGTCAGAGCACGGCCGTGCCACGGTCAGCAGGGGCCGCCGCCCAGGACGCGGAAGAAGGACTCGATGTCGGCGTCAGTGCCGAAGTCGCCGTCCTGGTTGAAGTCGCTGCCGCCCACAAAGCACGTGGGGCAGCAGTTCCCGGCCAGGCAGGCAAAGAACGCCTCGATGTCGGCGTCGGTGCCGAAGTCAGAGTCGCCGTTGAAGTCCGAGGTGCCGCAGGTGGGAGCGGCGGGGCCGATGGTGCCATCGTCATTGATGCGGGAGGCGATGACGTTGGTGACGCCACCGTCGCCGTACGTGGCGATCGTGGGGCCCCCTGCGGACGCGGCAACCACGTCGAGGCGGCTCTTCGCGGCCTGTGACGAGTTCACGGTGGTGATCGGGCTGGCCCACGCCGTGGTGCCGTCGGCGGCGTTGAGCTTGGCGGAGCGGACCACACTGGCGACCCCCGCGTTGTCACTCTCAAACCAAGTCGCGATGAAGCCGCCGCTGGTGAGAGAAGCCCGGGCGAAGGTGCACTGGTGGCTGGTCACGCCGACGGGGACGATGACCTGTCCCGCATCGCCCCACAACCGGTTGCCGGCGGCATCGAAGGCTTGCACGCCCAGGCCGGAGGCGCCCTGGCTCGTGTTCGTTTCGGAGAACGCCATGTAGGTCGTCTGCGTCACGGCGTCGTACGCCACGTGCGGGCTGACGCGCTGCTGACCGGCGATGGCGCCGTTGGTGGCCGTTGCCCCGCCCGCGGGGAACAGGGAGGCGCCGCTGGAGTTCAGGTGCTGCACGAGGCACTGGAGCGGGCTGCTCGTCTCATACCACGTGACGAGAGCGCCTCCGCTGCCGTCCGACAGAACCTGCGGGAAGTTGCCGATCTGGAGTGTGCTGGCGAGCTGGACGATGACGGGCGAGCCGCCGTTCCAGAGCTGGGCGCCGGTTGCTCCGTCCAGCTTCTGGGCGTGGATACGCCGCGAAACGCTGAACGAGCCGCTCGTGAAGAAGAACGCGATCGCGTCGCCGTTATCGCCAGCCACGATCTCCATCGCGGAGTAGCCGTTCGCCGCAGGGGCGATCACCACCGCCTGCCCGCCGTTCCAGAGCAGCGTCCCGCTGGCGCTGACCTTCTGGTAGCACGCGCGGCTGGTGGCCGTGCTGGTGGTGCTGCCCCGGGAGAATCCCACCGCGTAACCGCCATCGCTGAGGCATGTCACGCGGGGCGAGTGGGGGCTGTCGGTGCTGCCGGCGGGGCCGCCAGGGATGGCGACCCCGTTCGCACCCCACAGGGGCGTGCCATCGGGAGCAACCTTCTGGAGCGAAATGCCCAGTACGCCGGAGCTGTTGTCACGATGAGCAACCAGCACGTTGCCGCTCGCATCGACGTCGAAACCGAAGTCCTCGAAGCTGCCCGTGTACGCGGCGCTCGTCACCTGAACACCACCCGCGGCCCACATGGCGTTACCGTCGGCATCCAGACGCTGGACGTGTGTGTTGCCTCCCTGCCCCTGCGCGCCCTGCCACGCGATGTAGGACCCCCCGAGTGGGTTCTTGCGGACCTTGGACTGTGCGCCAGCGTTGAAGCCAACCTGCAGCTGCGCGGCGGGGTCCGAGCTGAACTGGCCCAAAGCGGCCGTGGTGGACAGTGCCAGGCCTGCGATGCAGGCGACGGTGAGGGCGCGGCTGAACAAAGTGGATCTCTCCTCTATCGAACGAATCGGTTGCGCGGAAGAACTCCGCCGGGTACCCCCTGAGGGGGCCAGTCTATCCGAAGCCCGCGAAATTGGGATGCGAAAAACCCCGCGGCCCTCTCAGAGCAAAACGCGGGGTTTCGTGGCTGGATGGGCAATCAGGTGGGTGTCAGGCTCAGCAGTTGCCGCCCCCAAGGACCCGGAAGAAGGACTCGATGTCGGCGTCGGTGCCGAAGTCGCCGTCCCCGTTGAAGTCCGACCCGCCCGAGAAGCAGGTCGGGCAGCAGACCCCGCCCAGGCAGGCGAAGAACGCCTCGATGTCCGAATCGGTGCCGAAGTCGCCGTCGCCGTTGAAGTCGGACGTGCCGCAGCCGCCGCCCGGCGGAACGACGGTGATTTCCACCGTGTCGGTGTTGGTGCCGGACTGGTTATCGATGGTGGTGAGGGTCAGGGTGTGGACGCCCTGGGACAGGCTCACGACCGCCGTGGGGACGCCGGTCTGGGAGAGCACGTTGGCGCCCTCGGCCCAGCGGTAGATGACGATGGTGCCGTCGGCGTCGCTGCTGCCCGAGGCGTCGAGGGTGACGTTCTCCGATCCGCTGTTGTCGGTGTCGATCACGGTCGCGTCGGGGCCGGCGTCGGCGATGGGCACGGCGTTGCGACGGCCGATATCTCCATCGTTAGCGGTGAAGCGGTAGGCCGTGTCGTCGGGCTGGATCACGCGAAGGAAGTAGTAGTACAGCTGGCCGGGATCGGCCGTGGTGTCGTCGAACTGCGTGGTCAGCGGCGGGGAAATGGTGGTCACCGTCGTGCCGCCGAAGGTCTGGTTGGTCGTGTTGCGGTAGACCTGGTAGCTCGTCGCGTCCGGGACCGCCGCCCACGTGACACGGACCTTGTCGGTAAACGTCCCCTCCGTCGCGCTGGGGGTGAGGTTCGTGTTGCGGACCGTGACCGTCAGGCGGTAGAGCTGCGACTTGGTCGGCGAGCCGTTAGCGGTCACCTTGAAGAAGTTGGTGCCTGAAGCGCACATCAGCCCCGAGACGGTCTCAACCCCGCCCGCGGCGGCGTCGTTCGTCGTGCGCAGGACGGTGACGCCGTTGCTCTTGTACGACGTGATCATCAGGTCCGCGGCCGCAAGCGAGTTCTCATTGGTGCCGGCCGAGCAGGAGCCATTCTGATTCTGCGTGCCGTTGAGGTAGGTATTCCCAACGGGTGTGACCGTGATGTCGACCAGCCGCGGGTCCGCGAGATCGATCGAGAACCAGTCCGCCTCGCCCGCGGCGTCCAGGCTCAGCAGGGCGGAGTTGGCCACCGTGGGCGCGGCGATCGTGCCCAGCGTGATGGTCTGCCCCGGCGACATCGTGCCCAGCGGCGTTGCATTGGCGGAGTTGTTGTTCGGCTCCCATTGATCGCCGTAGGAGACATGGATGGCGCGGATCTCGTCCTGCTGAGGGCCGTCGAAGGCGGTCGCGAGCAGGGGCTCCATGAGCTTGGTGCCATTGCCGGGGCAGCAGTGGTTCAGGCCCAGGCCGTGCCCGTGCTCGTGCATGACGGTGTTGCGGAGAAAGCGGAACACGTTGGAGGAGCTGTTCCAGCCTTCGGCTGAATCCAGCACCATGTCGCCGTTCTGCGGGAACGCGTTGTACGCGAGGATGTTGCTGCCGCCGTCAATCGGCTTGGCGCTGATGCGGATGGTGCCGCGGTTGGGCCCGCTGTCGGAGCCCCAGGCAGCGCCGTCGTCCCATTCCACGCCCGCCGCGGTCACCCGCGTGTAGCTGACGCCCGTCAGGGCGTTCCAGCGTGCGAAGCAGTTGGTGAACTGCGCGATCCAGGTGCTGCGCGTGCCAAAGAGCGTGTCCATGCGTGAGAACAGGACGCTGTTGGCCGTCGCCTCGCCCACGCCGCTGGGGATCGAAAGCCCGTCTGGCACGAAGCTCCAGGTCAGGGTCACGTTCTCGCCGGGCTGGCTGAGGTTCCAGCGCGCGCCGATCTGGTACCGGCTTGCATACCCCGCGCTCATCGCGGCATTCACCGCGGCCATCACCTCCGGCGTCGTGCCCTCGGCGAAACAGTTCGCGATCGGGCCCAGGTCGTCGGGGTTACCGGACTCTGCAAGCCCAAGAACGTGGTTGCGGGTCTCGGGCCCCATGATTTTCGACGCCGTGCGGCCGTCCTGATAGCTCACGTCGAAGGCGTGGAGGCCTGATTGGCCCTCCGGGCGTGGACCCGCGAACGCGGCTCCCGCGGCCGCAAAAAGGATCAGCGGTGCGCACGCGCGCGTGGAAGTCTTGACCATGACATCATCTCCATTCGAGAGCAAGTAGACAGGCGGCGAAGGCCGCGGACCCCTGAACACCCCTTCGGGAACGGTGCTGCGAACACCGAGACTCCCGGACTGACCAGAATAACGTCTTCCTTCGGGCTTGCGACCCAAACAAAGACAACATGCCACCGATTCGGCGGAAGTCGGCCCAGTGTTTCGAATGGGAAGGGAATTGGTGGATTTATGGGGCGTTGACCCCAACAGGTGTCAGGTGGTGCGTCGGTTCGGCGCTGCGCGGAGCGACCACGCCACGGATTGGCGTGCAGCCCCGAGTGAAACCGACCGTCGCTCGACTCAGCAGTCCCCGCCGCCCAGGACGCGGAAGAAGCTCTCAATGTCCTGGTCGGTTCCGAAGTCGCCATCGCCGTTGAAGTCCGAGCCGCCCTCCCAGCAGGTGGGGCAGCACGTACCACCCAGGCAGGCGAAGAAGCTCTCGATGTCCTGGTCGGTGCCGAAGTCCCCGTCGCCGTTGAAGTCCGACGTGCCGCAATCGCCGCCGGTTTCGCAGACATCCGCGGTGCCGTTGTTATCGCCATCGGCGCAGTTCGTTCCGGGCCCGGCCCACGCCCCGCCCGCGCCCAGGCAGGTGGCGTTGCTGGTGACGAAGCAGAAGCCGTTGCTGGTGCAGCACGCCCCGTCGGGCTGGGGGCATGCGGTCGAGCAGTTCGTGCCGTTGCCGCGGTACGTGCCGCCCTGGTTCGCGCACGACGCGGCCGAAACTCCGCTCAGGCACTCACCACTCGCCAGGCAGCAGGAACCCGTCGGGCAGGTGTTGTTGCCGCCACACTGAACGCCCGCTCCGTAGAACGTGCCGCCGCTGCCAAGACAGTTGGCCTCGCTGGCCTGAAAACAAAAGCCGTTGGGGGCGCAGCACGCACCGGAAGGTGCGGGGCACGCCTCATTGCAGTTGCTGCCCGGGCCGCGGAAGGTGCCGCCCGCCGCGTTGCAGGATGCCTGCGTGTAGCCGAGTGAGCAGCTGCCATCCTGGAGGCAGCAGGCCCCCAGCGGGCAGGTGTTGTTCGCGCCGCAGACCGAGCCCGCGCCGGCGAAGGTGCCGCCCGCGCCGATGCAGTCCTGCTGGCCGACGATGGAGCAGAAGCCCGTGGGGAAGCAGCACGCGCCCTGCGGCTGCGGGCAGGTGACGCCCGAGCACGCCGTGCCGTCGCCCTGATAGCTCCCGCCCGCGGCCCCGCAGTCATTGGTAGACGCGGTGGTGCAGGTCCCGTTGGGCAGGCAGCAGGCGCCAACGCCCGGCTGGCAGTTCACGCCCGACCACGTGGCCCGCATCACGACGTCGCCGTGGGGCCGGCAGCCGGGGAGGCAGAAGCTCCCGAAGTCGAAGTCACCCTGCAGCGTGCTGAACCGAGCCCACCCGCCGTTGGCGGGGCAGCCCCCGCTCCCACAGTTCAGACCCAGCAGCCAGTTGAGCGTGGGCTGCTGGAGCTCGGGGTACAGGTTGCAGGGCGCGGGCGACTGCGTGTTGTCGGTCGCGATGAACGCGTTCGACTGCGTGGGCGGCGCGCTCGTGCAGGGATTCGCCGTCTGGTTGTTGTGCTGATCGATTCGGTACGCGACCGTGAACTGGTTGGACCCGTTGTTCTGGATGAACAGCTGCTCGGGGTCGCCCGGGTCGATCATGAACTGGACGTTCACGCCGTTGGTCCCAGGGTTCATCTGGATGTGCGGCAGGATGGTGCCGTCGCTCGAGAAGGTCTCGACCAACGTGCCGTTCTGCGGCGTGCCCTGATAGAACAAAACGCTCCATTGCGTCGTCGTGGAGACCGTCGCGCCGGTCGTTCCGAAGATGCATTCGGTCGACACGATCTTGATCGGCCACTCGGCCGCGGGAACGGTGTACGTCTGCGCGAACGCCTCACCCTCTCCCATGCCCCCCTGGAGCGTGTACGTGCCGCCGTTGAAGCTCGCGCTCGTGTGCGTCGCGATCTGGTTGCACAGGCGAGCGCTGTACGAGGGCGGGGCCGCGATCACGCGCCCGGTCGAGGTGACCACCAGCTGGTCCACGCGGTCCAGCGTGATCGTCCGTTCGTGCTCCGCCCGCTGATACGACGCCACCTGCGCCTGGGCCGCCGCGCCCGCGAGCAGTGAAACAGCCATCGCCGCGTGCAGACGCTTCATCCAGTGGAGCATGAACAGACCTCCCGGGCCCGCGAGGGAACGAAGTCAACTGAAGACAGACTTCAACATACCACACCAAACGCCCACCTCAAAGCGGGATTTACCCCTCCGCCAGCGGACCTCGACCTCCACCATGCGCAGGGGACACACCTTGAGGTTCCCTTTCTTAACGCGAGCGTCCGGGAATCCGCGGCTCCGCAGAGGAATTTCCCAATTTCCTGCAATGGCGGGCTTGCCTGCATCCCCGGAGCGGCCGATGGTCGTATCAGGGCCACGTCCCGCGCTCGCGCGGACGTTGCGCTTTGACGTTGAGAATGAGATGCGGGGCCAATCGGTCCTCGGTGTCCGGTTGTGGAGGTCGGGATGCGTTCACGGAATCTGATGGAGCGGGCGTGGGTTGGCCTCATGGCGGTCGGCGCGCTCGGCGTTGCCCTCGCCGTCGCAGGAATCAACACAACCGCGAACGACTTCTACGTCGGCGGCACCCAGCCCGGCCAGGTGAGCCAGGCCCTGATGTCCGCGATCTCCTGCTCCAACTGCCACGCGTACTACGACGAAGAGCATGAGCCCTACTCCGCGTGGTCGGCCAGCATGATGGCCCAGGCCGGGCGTGATCCGATCTTCCACGCGTGCCTGGCGATCGCCAACCAGGACGCGTCCTTCGCGGGCAACTTCTGCCTGCGGTGTCATAATCCGGCGGCCCACCTCAACGGCTACAACGACCCCACCGGCGCCGACATCCCGCTCAACGGGGTGGAGGCGCAGGGCGTCTCCTGCTCCGTCTGTCACCGGATGGTGGACCCGGTGCATACGCCGGGCGTTGATCCGGCCGAGGACTTGGCGGTGCTGGCGGGGGTGGTGGACGTGCCGCCGAATCCTCACAACGGCGGGCTCATCATCGACCCGCAGGACCGCCGGCGCGGGCCCTACCGGCTGACGTTCAATCCTCACCAGTGGCTGGAGAGCCCCTTCCACCGCGACTCGGCCCTGTGCGCCAGCTGCCACGATGTGAGCAACCCCGCGTTCAGCAAGCAGCCCGACGGCACCTACGCGCTCAACTCCCTCGACACCGCCCACCCCACCGGCAACAAGTTCGAGGAGTTCCCCGTCGAGCGGACCTACAGCGAGTGGAGCAAGAGCGCCTTCGCGCAGGCCCCCATCGACATGGGCGGCCGCTTCGGCGGCAACAACCCGCTCGTCAGCACCTGCCAGGACTGCCACATGCCCAAGGGCACCGGCACCGGCTGCGACCCGGTCTTCGGCACCCCCGTGCGCACCGACCTCCCCAAGCACCAGTTCAACGGCGCCAACACCTGGGTGCTGCGGGCGGTGCGATCGCTCTACGACGACTCCATCACCGACACTACCGAGCTCACGGCCGAAGCCTCCATCCAGCGGGCCATCGCCATGCTCCAGGCCGCGTCCGATGTCGAGCTCAGCACCGCCGGCAACCAGCTCACCGTGCGGATCATTAACCAGACCGGCCACAAGCTGCCCACCGGCTACACCGAGGGCCGCAAGATGTGGATCAACGTGCGATTCTTCGACGCCAGCGGCTCGCTCGTCGCCGAACGCGGCGCGTACAACACCACCACCGCCGAACTCCACGGCGAGGACACCAAGGTCTACGAGGGCATCCTGGGCATGGACGCCGCCGTCGCCGCCGCCGCCAACCGCCCCGCCGGCCCCGGCTTCCACTTCGCGCTCAACAACGTCTGGTTCCTCGACAACCGCATCCCCCCCCGCGGGTTCAACAACGCCGAGTTCGCCAGCGTCCAGGCCGCGCCCGTCAACTACACCTACGCCGACGGCCAGTACTGGGACGACACCACCTACACCGCCCCCGAGGGCGCCGTGCGGGCCGATGTCCGCGTGTACCACCAGGTCACGACCAAGGAATACATCGAGTTCCTCCGCGATCAGAACACCACCAACGACAAGGGCCAGATCGCCTACGACCAGTGGGTCCTCCACGGCAAGAGCGAGCCCACGCTCATGGACTTCGCCTCCACCAGCGTCAGCACCTGCACGCAGGACTTCAACGCCGACGGCGACTTCGGCACCGATCAGGACATCGAGGCGTTCTTCCAGTGCCTCGGTGGCAACTGCTGCCCGACGTGCGGCTCCTCGGACTTCAACGGTGACGGCGACTACGGCACGGACCAGGACATCGAGGCGTTCTTCCGCGTGCTGAGCGGCGGGGCCTGCTGATGCCACGGCCAGCACGCCCACATGGCACGACCGTGCCCGGACGGTCGTGGTTCGGTATCGAGACGCGCACCGGCTCAACCATTAACCTCGCAAACTCAATCTCTGCCAGCCGCGCTTGACCAGTGACATACATTGTTCGTGCGGGCATTCCCCCGCTCTCAGCAAGGGGCCTTTATGAATCGTCTGTTCGCCAACTTCGCCGTCTTCGCCGCCGCGGGCTTCGCCACCATCGCCAACGCCCAACAACTCGCCACCCAGGTCATTACTTCGGGCCTCACCCGTCCCTGCTGGGTCGGCTCGCCCGACGGCGACAACGCCCGCCTCTTCGTCATCGAGCAGCGCCTCAACCGCGCTTCCGGCACCGACCCCTTCACCGGGCGCATCCGCTGGATCAACCTCGCCAACAACACCGTCAGCTCCACCACGCCCCCGTACCTCACCATCAGCGACGTCGCCCACGTGGACGGCATGAACGTCGGCGAGCAGGGCGTCCTGGGCCTCGCGTTCCATCCCAACTTCATGACCAACGGCTACTTCTACATCCACCGCACCCGCGGCAGCGACGGCGCGATCGTCATCGAGCGCTACCGCGCCAACGCCCCCTACGCCACCTCCACCACCGCCGACCCCGCGTCCCTCCAGACCGTGCTCGTCGTCCCACACCCCAGCAACCGCAACCACAACGGCGGCTGGATCGAGTTCGGCCCCGACGGCAACCTCTACTTCTCCATCGGTGACGGCGGCGCCGGCAACGACCCCGGCCCCGGCATCGGCAACGCCCAGACTCTCACCAACCTCCTCGGAAAGATCAGCCGCATCGACGTGGACGGCGCCGACAACATCCCCGGCAACGCCGACGACGCCGACGGGGCAACCCCCTACCGCATCCCCGCGGGCAACCCCTTCTCCGGCGCCGGCCAGCGCCGCGAGATCTGGGCCTACGGCCTCCGCAACCCCTGGCGCAACAGCTTCGACCGCCAGACCGGCGACCTCTGGATCGCCGACGTCGGACAGGACTTCCGCGAAGAGCTCAACGTCTCCATCGGTAACCCCGCCGGCCGAAACTACGGCTGGAAGTGCGTCGAGGGCTTCCGCTGCACCAGCCTCAGCAGCTGCCCCACCTGCCCCACCACCCCCGCGGGCATCACCGCCCCCATCCTCGACTACGGCAACACCGGCACGGCCGCCGTGCCCCCGCTCACCAACGTCGCCCCCGGCTTCACCGGCATCGCCATCACCGGCGGATTCGCCTACCGCGGCTGCGACATCCCCTGGTTCCAGGGCCACTACATCTTCACCGACTACGGCAACGCCACCCTCTTCACCCTCACCTACTCCTCGGGCGGCGGCATCCAGAACCTGACGAACCGCACCACCGAGCTCGACCCCGCCGGCACACCCGCCATCAACAACGTCGTCAGCTTCGGCGAGGACGCATCGGGCGAGGTCTACATCGTCGACGCCACCGGCGGCGAGGTCTTCAAGATCGTCCCCGCCACCCCCATCCCCGACTGCAACCCCGTCTGCGGCACCAGCGACTTCAACGGCGACGGCGACTTCGGCACCGACGCCGACATCGAAGCCTTCTTCGCCTGCCTCGCCGGCAACTGCTGCCCCACCTGCTTCCCCGGCGGGGCCGACTTCAACGGCGACGGCGACACCGGCACCGATGCCGACATCGAGTCCTTCTTCCGAGTCCTCGGCGGCGGCAACTGCTGAGGATCGCCGATTACGGGCGATGAGTGCCGTCACCCGATGATGGTGTGATGTTGCTCGTCTGTCTTCGTATGTCGGCCGTGTCAGCACTGGTCTGTGTGGCATCCGCCGCAAGCGGCCAGTGCAGAGGTTCGCTCACGCCCATTTCCGGCCCGATTTTCAACGGCCCAGTGTTCGACATCGAATCGCTGGATGATGGTCGCACGGTGGCCGCGGGCATGTTCTCCGGAACAGTTGAGCGGCCGCTGTCGTTCCTCTCCGTGCGAGACGGGTCGGGTTGGGTGCCGTTCGCGGGCGGCGCGAACTCCGCCGTGGGGAAGTTGCGGCGACTTGAAGATGGGCAGCTTTATGCCAGCGGGTCCTTCACGACGATTGGGGGGACGCAGGCCACCCATATCGCGCGGTGGGATGGAACCGCCTGGCACGCGATTGGAACCGGCCCGGGATTCGCAGAAGGCCATGTCGGCGAGATGCGGGCCATGCCCGGCGGCGGCCTTCTTGTGGCCGGCGGTTTCAGCCAGACAACTTGGCCCTCCCGTCTATCGACCTGGGACGGCGCGAGCTGGTCGACGTTCGCCGCCGTCGAAGGCTCCTTCATCTCCTCGTTCTGCCTGAGCCCCGAGGGGACCGTCATCGCGGCGGGGTACTTCTCGACAGCCAATGGACCAGCGGTGGTTGCACGATGGAACGGTCAAAACTGGGACAGCATGGGCGGGAACTTCCGACCCGACCCTGCCGCACCTCACTACGGCCCGACAACCGTCATCACGACACCCGGCGGAGAGATCATTGTCGCCGGATCATTCCTCTTCGATACTGCCGATGGCGACCTGTCTCGCAATATCGCCAAGTGGGACGGGAGCGGCTGGCTCGCGATGGGAGACTTGCCCGGTGCCGTCTGGAGCCTCGACTTTCTTTCGACGGGCGAGCTGGTGGCAGGTGGGTGGTTGACGTTCCCTGATCGACAGGCCTTGGTCGCGATCTGGACGAGCGGGTCCTGGGCGCCATTGGTTGTGCCGAGCCCGGAGAACGAAAACGCCTCAGTGAGGTCGATGCGCGCCACGTCCGGGGGCGGGCTGCTGCTGGCTGTTCAACTCGGATATTCGAGCGTGTACCAGTGGACCCCGGCGAACTCCGACTTCAACGGCGACGGCGACTTCGGCACCGACGCCGACATCGAAGCCTTCTTCGCCTGCCTCGCGGGCAACTGCTGCCCCGCCTGCTTCCCCGGCGGCGCTGACTTCAACAGTGACGGCGACACCGGCACCGACGCCGACATCGAGTCCTTCTTCCGCGTCCTGGCCGGCGGTAACTGCTGAACCGACACCTTTGAACGCCAAACGCGTCATCCCCGGCGAGCGCTCGTTTTTGATGCGTCCTGAGGAGTTCCGCGCACAGCGCGTCGCCGCTCACGCGCGCAAATCGTTCATTCTCGCGAGCTCTCGATCGACCCCGTCCGTGTCCTAAGCCACAATCCCGCACACCTTTACGCCCCCGCCCCCAACTCCCTGTTGCAACGAGGAGGCGCATCGTTGCGCGCCAAAGCGCGCAAACCCCCCTCCGCGCAACCCCTCTCCCCTCCCGCACTTCCAACCCAATGTCCACGTTTGTGCGCACAACTCGGCACGCGCTCCCCGGCCATCCCGCCACTTTGCACAATTTTTTTCTCTCGGCAATCACAGCCCCAACTCGCTCCCGCCCCTCCCCCAGAACCGAAAAAGCGCGCACAAACGTGACCGATGCCGGGTGGGTTAGAGGAACCACCACATGTTCACCACCGCCCCCGCCGACCCAAACCACCCCATCCACCAGCCCACCCTGCCCCCGCTCTCGCCCCACGACGCCGCCCTGCTCTTCGCCATCACCCATCACCAGCTCGACCTCTACGCGGCCGCCGCCGAACTGCACATCAACCCCCAGGACCTCGCCGTCTTCGCCTCCCGCCCCGACATCACGCAGCACCTCAAGTTCAACCGCGAGCTCCTCCTCGCACGCCTCGAAACCAACGCCCTCGAGACCCTCAACAACTGCCTCCTCGCCTCGCGCGAACCGGATCACCAAGCCGACCGCCAAACCCAGGAAGCCCGCCGAAGCTCCACCACCGTCCTCCGCTACATCTCAAGCGCCCGCCTCCTCGACGCGCCCAAGCCAGCCACCAAGCCCTCCCGCCAGGATCGACCCGGTCACGCCCCGGTGCCGAAAGAGCACGCCCCCGCCTCCACTCCCACAGGGCAGACCGCGGCGGCCACTCCCAGCGACCCCGCCTCCACGAGCCGAGCGCTCCCCGCCGCGCCCGATCCGGACGTCCACGCCCCGTCATCTCCCCTCGCTCCCCTGCCCTCAGAACAACACCCCTCGACATCCGCAACTCAATCAACGCCACACCAGTTCACCCCCGACGAGGCGAATGACCTCGACACACCCCCCAAGGCCCTAGAACCCGCGCCAACTCCTTCATCTCTCCGTACTTAGGGGAGATCAACCGCCAAACGCTGCATCAGGATCGCGCGAATCCTGCGCACGCCGTTGACACCCCGCGCCCAGTCCGTACCCTGTTTGCTAAGAGAGTGCTCACCGCTCATTCAGGCCCGTGGAGGGGCCAAGAGCAAACCCGATTTTGGGCCACTGAAGGCCACCCAATCACGGTCCAACCACGCCGCGCGGCGTGGTTGGTGTTGCAACCGACTCGATGGTCAATGAGATCAGAAACGTTCACGAAAGGACTGCGATGAAGAAGCTGATGGCGATGGCGTGTACGGCGGCGCTGGCGTGTCTGGCCGGTGCGGCGAGCGGGCAGGTGGTGATCAGCCAGGCGTACGGCGGGGGCTCGAACACAGGTGCGCCGCTGAACCAGGACTATGTGGAGTTGTTCAACAAGGGCGCGGCGGCGGTGGACCTGACGGGGTGGTCGATCCAATACGCGAGCAGCTCGGGCACGAGCTGGTCGGTGAACACGATTCCCAGCGGCACCATCCAGCCGGGCGGGTACTTCCTCGTGGCGGTGGGGACGCCGGGCGCGGTCGGCGCGCCTTTGGCGGATGACGTCAATGCGACGGGGAGCAGCAACTTCGCGGGCGCTAACGGCAAGATCGTCCTGGTGAACAACGCCACGGCGATGCCCAGCGCGGCCTGCCCCACCGGCCCCGGCGTGCAGGACTTCGTCGGCTACGGCACGGCGAACTGCTTCGAAGGCGCCGCCGCCGCCGCTGCCGGCAGCCCGACCCTCGCGATCTGGCGCGGCAGCGACGGCTGCACCGACACCGACAACAACGCCTCGAACTTCAGCTCCGCGGCCCCCGCGCCTCGGAACTCATCCTCCCCGACCATCACCTGCTCCAGCAGCACGCCCCCCAGTGGCGTGGGCAGCAGCAGCGCGGACATCTGCCCCGGGCAGAGCACGCTGGTCACCATCACCGTCACGCAGGGTGCGAGCCCCGCGTCACCCATCACCTCCGTGGTCGGTGACTCGACCTCCATCGGCGGGGGCGGCGGCGAGCTCTTCTACAACGACGGCACCAACGGCGACGTCACGCCCGGCGACAACATCTGGTCCACCACGCTGACCGTGTTCAGCGCCACCACGGGCGGGCGTGCGATCCCCACGGTCATCACCGACGCGCTGGGCCGCCAGGGCAACGCGACGGCCACCGTGAACGTCGCGTTCTGCGGCATGACCGGCTTCCTCTCGGCTCAGCCCGTCTGCACCGGCGGCGGCACCACCGTCACCCTCTCCGTGGGCCCCGCGCAGGGCCCCGCCAGCACGGGCATCACCGCGACGGCCGACCTCACCAGCATCGGCGGCTCCAGCAGCCAGCAGCTCTTTGACGATGCCACCAACGGCGACGCCGTCGCCGGCGACAACATCTTCTCCTACGCCCTCGCGAGCACCACCGCGACGCCCGGCGTCTACGCGATCACCGGCGCCGCCCAGGACCTCGAAGGCCGCAACATCGCCCGCAACGCCAGCGTCTTCGTTGGCGCCTGCACCAACTCCAACTCCACGCTCGTGATCAGCGCGATCTACGGCGCGGGTGGAAACTCCGGCTCCAACTTCAGCCACGACTACGTCGAGCTCTTCAACCGCGGCACCGCCCCCATCAGCCTCAGCGGCATGAGCATCCAGTACGCCAGCGGCGAGACCGACGCCAACGGCCTGGGTGTTTCCGGGACCACCCGGATGCACATCCTGTCCGCCGCCGGCACCCTCCAGCCCGGCCAGTACTACCTCGTCAAGATGGCCGGCTCGGCCGCCGGCATCACCGCCGATGACCCCACCGGCCTCATCACGATGTCCGCCGACCGCGGCACCATCGCCCTGGTCAACGGCACCGTTGCCCTGGGTCTCAACAGCTGCGGCAACACGTCCATCCTGGACATGGTCGGCTACGGCTACTCCGACTACGTCGCCAACCCCGCTCCGCAGGCCGGCCGCGGGTACTGCCGCGAGGGCGACTTCCACGCCCCCACATTGACGACAACCACCGTTGGCCTCGTCCGCCGCAACGGCGGCTGCTGGGACACCGACAACAACGGCCTCGACTTCGTCATCTACACCCCCGCCCCGCGCAACGGCGCCACCGCCCTCAACCCCTGCGGCGGCGACCCCTGCCCCGGCAACCTCTGCGGCGACCAGGACTACAACGGCGACGGTGACTTCGGCACCGACCAGGACATCGAAGCCTTCTTCGCCTGCCTGGGCGGCAACTGCTGCGCCACCTGCTTCTGCCAGGGCTCCGACTTCAACGGCGACGGTGACTTCGGCACCGATCAGGACATCGAATCCTTCTTCCGCGTCCTCGGCGGCGGCAACTGCTGATCCGCTCAGCCTGATCTGAACTCCTCGAAAGGCCCGGCGGAAACGCCGGGCCTTTTCTTTGCGCGTGTCGTGACCCGTCGCGCGTGCCGCGTGAATATCCACACCGCCTCACCGGCTCAGGCGTGGGTTCTTTCCCCCATGTAGCCACCACTAACGGGGCTCACGGCTTCCATTCGGGGGTTGGCCTTGAGGGGGTTAAACGCCCGTCCTGGTTCCGATAAGAACTTCGCTATCTTCCGCTCACTCGCCGCGAATGGCAGGTGTGTGCTCCCAACCCGGAGCGTGCCGGCCCGAGTTCGCGGCCGATGAGATAGGGAGTTTGGCAGCATGATTCGACGGGCCATGAACGCCCCCGCGGCCGCTGCGCTGCTGGGGATTGGTGTCAGTCTTTGCCTCGTGAACGCCGCGGGAGCGCAGTCCCCGGTGCTGCCCGAGATCCGTTCGCGCGAAGTCCCAGTCGCGATCGATTCCGGACGGGTCAAGAACAACGCCGCCGAGCTGGCAACCAGCGTGCTTTTCGAAACGCCGGTGAGCGTGCCGGGCGCGAAGTGGCTCCGGCTCACATTCGGCGACGTGCAGCTGGCCGGCGACCCCGGTGCCGACGGCGCGACCATCCGCATCACCTCCGCCGAGGACGGCGCAGTCCAGTACCTCAACGCCGAGACGCTCCGCCAGTGGAGCTGGACCTCCGCGTACTTCAACGGCGACACCCTCAAGGTCGAGGTCATCGGCTTCCCCGGCCAGGGCGAGAGCCGTGTGGTGATCCAGTCCGTCACGGCGGGCGAAGCAGTGGTGGGGGTCGGTGGTTCCTACGCGGGCCGCAGCCTCTGCGGCGGCGACGACCGCACCCCCTCCGCCGAACCCGGCAGCGCGCGCCTGATGCCCATGGGCTGCACCGGCTTCATGATCAACGACGCCAACAAGATGTTCCTCACCGCCGGGCACTGCGCAGTGAACAGCCAGACCGTCGTGCAGTTCAACGTGCCGATGAGCCGCGCCGACGGCACGCTGATGATGCCCAGCCCTCAGGATCAGTACGCCGTGGACCCCGCGTCCATCCAGAGCCGCGACCAGGGCATCGGCAACGACTGGTCGTACTTCGGCGTCTTCCCCAACAGCAATACGAACCTCACGCCCGTGCAGGTGCAGGGCCAGAACTACACGCTGGTCAACGCCGTGCGCAACGCCGGCGGGAGCGTTCGGGTCACCGGCTTCGGCCTCGTCAGCGCCCCGGTGAGCATGACGCTCAACCAGGTGCAGAAGTCCGCGACCGGCGGCTACGTCAGCCGCACCGGCACCGTGCTGGGCTATTCGGTGGACACCACCGGCGGCAACTCCGGTTCGCCCATCATCGACACCGCCGACGGGCGCGTGCTGGGCATCCACACCAACGGCGGCTGCGACGGCGCGGGCTCCAACGAGGGCACGAGCCTGGACAACCCGGACCTGCGCTACGCGCTCGCGAACCCGCGGGGCGTCTGCCGCAGCGGCAACGTCCCACCCGGGGGTGGCCCGGGCAACAACGCCGTGTTCGCCGCGGGCGACCTCGTGAGCAACTTCGGCGCCTTCGCCAGCGGCGGCTCCTTCGCGGCCCTGGCGCAGACCCTGCCCAGCATGCAGGGCATGGCCTACGACCCGGCAACGGGCCGGTTCCTCGCGATCGACACGGCCCGCACCCTTTACGCCATCACGCCCGAGGGCTCGATCTCCGTCATCGGCTCGCTCGCGGGAACGACGCAGGTGATCAACGGGCTGGGGTATGACCCGGGTGCGCAGAAGCTGTACGCGTTCGCGCAGGCGACGGGTCAGTTATACCAGGTGTACATGGGGCCGCGGCTGCTCTCGCCTATCGGCATCGCCCGGGGCGGGCTGGTGGGCGGCATCGACTACGACACGAGCCGGCGCGTGCTGTTCGGGATCGACGACGCGGGCGGCTCGAAGCTGGTGCGGATCAACATCGCGGATGGCTCGCGGACGGTGGTCGGGGTGCTCGGCTCGGGTGCCACGGACTGCAACGGGCTCGCGTTCAACCCCAACGACGAGAAGCTGTACACGGTGGACGCCCCGACGGGGCGGCTGCTCGCGGTGAACCCCGACACGGGGGTCGCAACGGTCGTGGGAACCACCAACGGCACCTTCGGCGCGGCGTTCGGCATGGCCGCCCGTGAGGTCACCGCCAGCAACTGCAGCGCGGACTTCAACCGTGACGGGGACTGGGGCACGGATCAGGACGTCGAGGCGTTCTTCGCGGCCCTGGCCGGGCACCCCTGCCCCACGTGCGGGTCGGTGGATATCAACGGCGACGGGGACATCGGGACCGATCAGGACATCGAGGCGTTCTTCCGGGCGCTGGCCGGGCACCCGTGTTAGCGGTCCTTGGTGATTGCGTGAAGTCCCAAGTTCGCTGAGGTGTTTTGGGCTTCCAGTCGTATAGTTGAGCCGGCGAGGGTGGGAGAACCCGACGCCGGCTTTTTTACTGCCCGGGAGAGGTTCTACATGCCCACGTTTGCATTCGGCTCGGGGCGCGGCAACGCGCTGGTTGCTTTGGCCTTGGTCGTGATGGCGGGCTCGGCTGGCGCGCAGCTGCGCGTAGCGGAGTGGAACATCTCCAACTACAACGGGACGGACCGGGCGGCGGACATCCAGACGGCGGTGTACGGGCAGTTCAACGGGCGGAGCATGTCGCCGGACGTGTTCGCGCTCCAGGAGTTCTCGAGTGCCGCGGCGCTGAACACGTTTGTCGGCGTGCTCAACTCGGCGCCTGGCAGCCCGGGTGATTGGGCGGCCGCGCCATTCTTTACCGGGCCCGACAGCCAATCGGTGCTGGTGTACCGGACGAGCAAGGTGGACCTGCTGGCGTCGAAGGTGATCGCGCTGGGGGGCGGCGCGCCGAACCAGCCGCGGAACACGTACCGGTATGACCTGCGGGCGAAGGGTTACACGTCAACGAACGCGACGTTCGCGGTGTACAGCGCCCATCTGAAGGCGGGCGACACTTCGACGGACAACGCACGCCGGCTGGTTGAAACTACGAACATCCGCGACAACGCGTCGGGGATGGACACGAATGGTCCCGGCACCGCGCTGCCGGCGGGGTATCACTTCATCCTGTGCGGCGACCTCAACACACAGAACGCGGGGCAGACCGCGTATCAGGAGCTGATCTCGGGCGCGTCGGGGAACACGGGACGGTTCTTTGACCCCATCTGTCGACCGGGGATCTACTACATCAACAACGGCAGCCTGGATGCGGGCAACTGGAACAACAACTCGCAGTTCCGGATGATCCACACGCAGGATCCTTCCGGGAGCGCCGGAATGGACGACCGCCTCGATCAGATCCTGCTGAGCGCCGGGCTGGTTGACGGCAGCGGCATGGACTACATCGGCAACCCGACGCTGCGGTGGAACCTGAACACATGGGATGATCCGAACCACTCGTACCGCTGCTGGGGCAATGACGGGACGAGCTTCAACCTGAGGATCACGACGACCGGGAACGCGCAGGTGGGTCCGACGATCGCGCAGGCCCTGATCAACGCGTGTACCGCCGCCGGCGGGCACCTTCCGTTGTTCCTTGACCTGCGCGTGCCCGCGAAGGTCGCGGCGCCGCTCACGCTCAACTTTGGAACGGTGGTGCAGGGCTCCAGCGCGCAGCAGAGCCTGAGCGTCGGCAACGGCGGCAATACGGCTTTGTGGACCGCGAACGGGATTGCGTCGCTCTCGTACACGCTGGCCGCGACGACTGGGTTCACGGCCCCGGTTGGCACGTTCAACGACGCCGCGGGCGGCGGGACCAACTCGCACACGATCACGATGAGCACGGCGACGGTCGGCCCTGTGAGCGGCACCATCACGGTGAACGCGACGGGCGCGGATGTCACGTCGTACGTGATCAATGTGTCCGGCACCGTCGTTCCGGCGAACGTCGCGCCCGTCGCGGACGCGGGCTCGGACCAGACCGTAACCGACGCAGACAACTCCGGCACCGAGAGCGTGACACTCGATGGCTCGGGCAGCAGCGACTCGGACGGGACGATCACGGACTACCGCTGGAATGAAGGCGTCACCGTCCTCGCGCAGGGCCCCTCAGCGACGGCGAACGTGCCGCTGGGCGTTGGTGTCCACACGATCACCTTGACAGTGACCGACAACAGCAACGCCACGGCCACTGATAGCGTTCAGGTCACGGTGCAGGCGGGGCAGTTGTGCGGCACCAGCGACTTCAACGGTGACGGGGACTTCGGCACCGATGCGGACATCGAGGCCTTCTTTGCGTGCCTGAGCGGGAACTGCTGCCCGGCGTGCTTCGTGGGAGGGTCGGACTTTAACGGCGACGGCGACTTCGGGACCGACGCGGACATCGAGGCCTTCTTCCGCGTCCTGGGCGGCGGGACCTGCTGAGCCCCTCCGCCCGTCCACTAGCGCCGAATCCCGGGTTGCTGAAACTTCTTGCGGGAAGTATTCTCGCCGCCACTCCCCCAAATGGCGGGAGTTGTGGACCGGGGCGACAAGCCCGGGCGGCGGCCTCCGGTCTGGTGCGAACTTGGTGCTCGGGCAAAAGGCTCGGAAGTTCGATGAAGAACATCTACGTTGGCAACCTGCCGTACTCCACGACGGAAACAGAGCTCGAGCAGCTGTTCGCTCAGCACGGGCAGGTTTCCCGCGCGTCGATCGTGATTGATCGCGAGACCGGGCGCAGCCGTGGGTTTGGTTTCGTGGAGATGCCCGATGACGCTCAGGGGGATGGGGCGATCGCCGCGATGAATGGCCTCGACATGGGCGGGCGGAAGCTCGTGGTCAACGAGGCCAAGCCGCGCGAGGCCCGCGGGGGCGGCGGGGGTGGGGGTTACGGCGGCGGTGGTGGCGGTAG
>Ga0208492_1000569_pt1 | contig 30354 bp, 27 predicted proteins | sample Subbioar_CSW14AB_FD_184820 | JGI IMG/M metagenome (GOLD analysis project Ga0208492, IMG submission 184820) | Serpentinite rock and fluid subsurface biosphere microbial communities from McLaughlin Reserve, California, USA - CR12Mar_CSW14AB (SPAdes) | ecosystem: Environmental > Terrestrial > Deep... | reverse complement strand
CAGCATCAGAACCCATATCTCGATAAATGGGTAGAAATCAAGCATTTTTTTGTCAGAAAGGTATTGCTGGTTAAATATTCCTTTGCTTTTGTCGTAATGCCGGGAGGATTTGGAACCCTTGATGAATATTTTGAAGCGATTACGCTGATTCAAACCAAAAAGATTGCCAATTTTCCTGTAATTATATTTTGCAAGGAGTTTCATAAGAAACTGATTGAACATACTGAAATGATGAAATCAGTTGGAGCGATATCAGAATCTGATATGAATCTGTTTCTGGTGACAGATTCAATTGAAGAAGCTGTCGAATTGATTAAAGAAAACAGTATAAAACGTCATGGCTTAAAGCCGGAATCAAAAATAAAACCGTTCAGATGGCTATTGGAGCCCAGATTTAAATGGGATTAATTATTTTGTAAAACACATAGCGATGAAAGTTACAAGTGGCATATCCTCAGGCTTAAGAAAACCCTTTCAGATCAGGTTCTTCATGCTTATTGGTTTAATGATGCCGCTAACTTTTGTTTTTGGACAGCAACAGCATTATAATTTTAATTCAGGACAGGTTGAAGTAAGCGGATATACCAATAATTATAACTGGAAACTCAGGACAGATAGCGTTGAATGTAAGGCTGATATATCTGTCGTGAATAAACAGCTTAAAGCGATTCAGGCATTGCATTTTACCGTTCCGGTGAAAAATCTGAGCAGTCCGAATGCTTATATGGATCGGATTGCCCACAGAGCCCTTCGGGTTGATCCCTTTGATAAAATTATTTTCAATCATTTGAAGTCAGAGATCAGTCCGATGGAAGATAATGCCCAATATCAGATCAAAGCCAATGGTAATTTGACCATTGGGGGTGTAACGCAGTTCATCAGAATGGATCTGGTGGCTACCCTGATTAACGATGGCACCATTGTATTTACCGGAACTCAGAATCTGAAATTGAGTCATTTTCAGGTGACACCTAAAAAAAGTCTGATGGGTACTTTGAAAACAAAGGATGAGGTAATGGTTAACTATATTATAGGGGTAAAACCAATAAAATAGCAGTGAAATTAGTGGTAACTTTACCTGTAACAGATGATGTGTGAAGTAAAAGTATGAAGTATTCTATAAGATTGCTGATTAATATTTGTCTTTTTTTGCTTCCGTTTTTCGGATCCGGTCAGGAAGCTCAAAAGAGTTTTTCTATTCCTGAAAATTATCAGCTCAATTTTGATCGTTATATCTGGAACGGAAGTATTGCCGGAAGTTTTAGTGATCAGTCAAAAGCAAATTTTGACAGCCTGGAGATAGAAAAGTTTCTGAAGAAATATCCCCGTTTCAGTAAATACGCTGCAAACATCAGAACATTTTACAGTCACCGGAAAATGGCATACGCCTGGTTCGATAAGAAGGGTATGATTGAACATGCGTCAAATCTTGTAGAAAGGGTGATGAATCTGAAGTATGATGGAATTGTCAGATCTCTGCCTTATTCCGATTCTCTGGACTCTCTGGTTTACAATGATAAGGAGAGTAAAAAAGGTTCATCTGAAAATAAGCTGAAGCTTGAATTGATGCTTACAGCTCAGTATTTTGCTTTTGCCGATGTGGTCTGGGAGGGGATGGATCCTAAGTTTTCGCAGGAGGTAAGCTGGTATCTCCCAAGAAAGAAGCTTTCGTTTGAGGAATATCTCGATAATATTCTTGAAAGTAGTCCTGATAAGATCAAGGAAAACAGATTCCCTGTTAACCGTCAGTATGAAGTGCTGCGCTCTTTTCTTGCAAAATATCATGATCTTGAAGAACGTAACAACTGGACTGAAATTAAACCTGATAAAAAGGATTACAGGTTGGGTGACAGTTCATCAATTATTGCTCTGATAAAGCAAAGGCTCAATCTTTTAGGTGATTTGAAATCGCGCAAAGCAGATAATTATTTCGATAGTGAGTTCGAAAATGCCGTTAAGCAGTTTCAATTTCGTCATGGACTTAAAGACGATGGGGTAGTGGGAAAGATGACCATGGCAGAACTAAATACTCCGATTAAGCAAAGGATCAAACAGATCATTGTTAACATGGAACGCAGCAGATGGCTTCCTCAGGCTCCGGAGGGTGATTATCTGATTGTAAATATTCCTGAATTTAAGCTTCACGTTTACAGTGCGGGTAAATCTGTATGGGATTGTAATGTGGTTGTCGGGAAAGCCATTCATAAGACTGTGGTTTTTAGTGGTAATCTGAAATATATAGTTTTTAGTCCATACTGGAATGTTCCGCAAAGCATAGTAAAGAACGAGGTGCTCAAGGATATGCGAAAGCATAGGAATTATCTTGCAGAGCATAATATGGAGATTACAGGCTACAGAGACGGATTACCTGAAATCAGGCAAAAACCAGGCCCATCCAATTCGCTGGGGCTTGTGAAATTCCTGTTCCCTAATAGTTATAATATTTATTTGCATGATACGCCAGCAAAGTCATTGTTCAATGAAAGCAGCAGAGCCTTTAGCCATGGTTGTATCCGGATCAGCGAACCTTTCAAGTTGGCGCAATTCCTTCTCAGGGAAGACAGGGAATGGAATGATGCCAGAATTACTGAGGCAATGAATGCCGGGGTTGAAAAGACAATTACCCTCAGAAACAGTACTCCTGTTTTTATTGCATACTTTACTACGTTCGTAAATCAACAGGGGCTGATCAATTTCAGAAATGATATTTACGAACGGGATGAACGTATGGCAGAAATGATGATTGCCGATACGAAATAATTCTCCCGGGCCGGCCAAAGTTCAAATATCCGGGTATAATTTATATCTCGCATCACAAACGGAAAGGATCTGCAGGTATTTGTTTTTATGATTACCAAGGGATTTATAGGAATAAATTGATAAAACGGTGAGTTTATTCTGAACTGTTTGTTCCTCTAATCCTGATCCATCAGCTACTGTTGGAAAATAGTCGTAAAGAGTAGTTTACCCTATGACATCAGCCTCTTATGATTTCTAATTGAGGAAGATATTCCTTATCTTTGGGTTGTAGATCCATTCGGATCTGAGTTATGGATGAATTTAAAAATATATGGATAAGAGTTAAACATGACATGAATATTCGTGTGATGTTGCTTTTATATATTCATCCCCGTCGCGACAATTTCCCTGCAGGTTATTCTTTCCAGATAAGCAGTAAAGACTTTATTTCCTAAGCCCCGGTCAGTTCAAGACCGGGGCCATCCGGCCTGTTTCTTTTTTAATTATTCCCGTTATCGGTTGAATAATTCCTGAGATAATCAGATGATTTCCTTAGCAGAAGGAATATACTTTGATTCTTTTACAGCCGGATAATTTTAAGCATTTAATGATTTAGCTCTTAGAAATTATGGAAACAACACAAATAAGTCTTTCAAAAGGAGTATATGGTCTTTTAAAAGATCATATACGTTCAAACAATAAATTATTGCCAAGAAATAAAACCCAGCTTGAACAGGAGTTAAAACATGCGAAGATTCTTCCTGCAAAAACTATCCCTGAACAAGTTGTAGGTATCAATACAAATGTACAGATCCGTGATGTTGAAACGGCGGAAGAGCTGAATTTTGAATTGGTAGCTCCTGCTGAAGCCAAGATTAAGAATAATAAAATTTCTATTCTCTCAGCCATTGGCCTCGCTCTGGTTGGATATGAGACCGGCGACGAGGTGACATGGGAGTTTCCTGAAGGATTAAAAACTTACAAAATAGAAAAGGTAATGGCTGTTTAATACGGATTCCAGGGGAAATCCCCTGGAATTTTTCAAGAATTTTATTAACCAATTTATAACTGAATTATATGAAACTGATTTGTCCGGAACATGGAGGAACTATTGAAATAGTTGGAGATTACATTGCAAACAAAAAAGATCTTGTTATTGAAAACATGGTTGTAGAATGCCCTGTTTGCGAAGAAGAGGTAATGATTAACGGAGTATTTGATTACGATGAATATGGCATGCCCCTTCAGAAGAGTTAGAAATAGCCCTGAGAGCCATAAGGTCTTCAAGCAAAAAGCCGGTTTCATAATATCTATGAACCGGCTTTTTTATTTGGTTTATAATTGGGTTACATTTTGGTTCCCTGAGGAGCCTTTGGATTCGGAGGATTGGTTCCTTTCAAAGAAAGAATATAGTTAGACACATCCGAAGTTTGTTTTGGTGTAAGGGTTTTCTCCCAGGCAATCATTCCCTTTTCAGGTACACCATATTTAATAGTTTTAAAAATTGCATTCACGGTTCCGCCATGTATCCAGAACTCGTCAGTCAGATTCGGACCAACAGTACCTTCTCCCTGCTGTCCGTGGCAGGCCACACAATTCGCAGTAAATACTGCTTTACCTGCAGCGATTACTGCTCCGTCTGTACTTGCCTTCACACTGTTTTCATCGATCAGATTTCCGGCCTTTGCAAGGAAGGCTGCTTTTTCAGTTTCAGCTGTTTTCATCTCAATGGCATATTCTTCATCCTGAAGCGGGCTCCAGTTGAAAACATGATAATTCAGGAGGTAAACAACAGCGAATAGGATCGTGCCATAAAACATAACATTGAACCAGGCCGGTGTAGGGTTGTCGAGCTCAGTGATACCATCGAAATCGTGCTCTAGCATCATATCTTTCTCTTCAGATATTGGTCTTAATCCCATTAATCTGGCCCAGATTCCCGGGCCGTTCTTTTCTGCCTCCTGCCATTCGCTGTATTCCAGCATCCGGGCTGGTTCTTCAACGGGAAGTGTACTTGGGTTTTTAATTTCCGAAGCCATAACCTGTACCGTCTTGAGAAGAGCCAGTGCAACTATAAATAGCAGAATAACAATCAGGAATAATACAATTACTATTTCAGAATAGATGTTACCTGAGCTTCCTCCTTTCGCAGCCTCAGCCGCCCAGACAGGAGATACAGCAAATAACATTGCGAGGGTATAAATCAAACGTTTCATAATTCTATGCTTTATCTTCATTTAAGGGAAGCTCGCTCATATAGCTTACATGTTTTTTATTCATTGTAAACAACATCACAGTAACCAGGATGAAAAACACCATGAATATTCCCAGCGATGTAATCAGGTAGACGTCGGCACCCAGTGATTTATCTATAAATTGTTTGAACATATCTTTTAATTTGTTAATTCTAAAGTGTTTATTGATTACCTGCTCCACCTGCTTTAATATCTGTACCCAGACGCTGCAGATAAGCGATGATTGCAATGATTTCTTTATCACTGCTGACTTTGATATTGTCTTTTGCCAGATTAGCAGCGATAGCATCTGCCTGTTTTTTCAGGTCATCATTTGCTTTCTGATCATATCCTTCTTCATAAGGTACCCCTAAAGTGCGCATCGCATTAATTTTGGAAGGGGTAGTTGAAATATCAAGGGTTTGATCGATAAGCCATGGATATGCAGGCATGATACTTCCCGGCGACATGGTAGTTGGATCCATCAGGTGATTAAACTGCCATGCATTAGAGTACTTCCCTCCTTCACGATGTAAATCAGGCCCTGTCCGTTTGGATCCCCAAAGGAATGGGTGATCGTAAACGAATTCTCCGGCTTTACTGTACTCGCCATAGCGCTCGGTTTCTGAGCGGAATGGTCTTACCATTTGAGAGTGACAATTGACACAACCCTCCCGGATATAAAGATCCCTGCCCTGTAATTCAAGAGGGCTGTATGGTTTTACACTCGCAATAGTCGGGATATTGGAAGAGATCATAAATGTTGGCATCATCTCCACCATTCCTCCGATAAGTATCACGATCAGTGAAAATACAAGGAAAGTCATCGGCTTGCGCTCCAGTGAACGGTGCCAGGTGTTTTCAGAAGCTCCCGGAACAAAAGCAGGAGCTAAAGCCATTGCTTCTGCCGGCTCATCTTCAACCAAAGATCCGCTTGCCGCAGTTTTGATCAGGTTATAGGCCATTACTATTACACCTGTGAAATACAATGTACCACCGATGGCTCTGAACATGTGCATTGGTAATAACTGTAAGGTAGTTTCCAGGAAGTTAGGATACCTTAGCATACCATCCGGTGTGAATTCTTTCCACATCAATCCCTGGGTAAACCCTGAAAGGTACATCGGAATTGCATAAAACAGGATTCCTAAAGTGCCGATCCAGAAGTGGAAAGCAACAAGCTTTTTAGAGAAGATTTCTGTTTTATAAATTCTTGGGATCAGCCAGTACAGAATGGCAAAAGTCAGGAAACCATTCCAGCCAAGCGCTCCAACGTGTACGTGTGCTACTATCCAGTCAGTAAAGTGCGCAATTGCATTGATTTGCTTTAAAGAAAGCATAGGGCCTTCAAATGTAGCCATACCGTAAGAGGTAATACCTACAACCATAAACTTCAGAATAGTGTCTTCACGAACCTTATCCCAGGCACCTCTAAGTGTTAATAATCCATTAATCATACCACCCCAGCTCGGAGCAATCAGCATAATGGAAAAGGCTACTCCCAAAGATTGAGCCCACCCCGGAAGGGAAGAGTAAAGTAAGTGGTGTGGCCCTGCCCAGATGTAAATAAAGATCAGTGACCAGAAGTGAAGTATACTTAGCTTATAAGAATACACCGGTCTTTGTGCCATTTTAGGAAGGAAATAATACATCATTCCCAGATATGGAGTAGTCAGGAAGAATGCAACTGCATTGTGCCCGTACCACCATTGTACAAGCGCATCCTGAACACCGGCATATAAATAATAACTCTTAAATGCAGAAATAGGAAGCTGGAAAGAGTTAACTACATGCAGAACAGCTACTGTTACGAATGTGGCAATGTAGAACCAGATGGCTACATACATATGACGCTCACGTCGCTTGATAATGGTTCCGAACATGTTAATTCCGAATACCACCCAGATAACAGTGATGGCAATATCAATCGGCCATTCCAGTTCAGCGTACTCATGAGATGTGGTTAAACCCAAAGGCAGGGTTAAAGCCGCAGCAACAATGATCAGCTGCCATCCCCAGAAATGAATTTTACTGAGAAGATCGCTAAACATCCGTGCTTTTAAAAGCCTTTGAAGTGAGTAGTAAACACCCATGAAGATTCCGTTTCCAACAAATGCAAAAATTACTGCATTGGTATGCAGAGGACGGATACGGCCAAAAGTGGTATACTGGTTACCCAGATTCATCTCGGGTGAGAAGAGTTGTGTTGCCACCAACAGACCGACAAGCATTCCTACAATCCCCCAAACCACAGTGGCGATTGCGAAATCCCTTACAATTTTGTTGTCATAATTGAATTTTTCAAGCATACTTTGCGTTTTTATTTATGGTGTAAATCTAATTTTGTTTCTGTGACAATGATGTGACATATCTTATTCTAAAAACTGATCTTCATCACTTTTTAGGATTTTCCGGGATATCATCGTCAAATAATATCCTGACACCGGGCGTGTATGTATCGTCGTTCTGACCATTCTTCATTGCCCAGAAAAATGCCATTAAGAAGATCAGGGCCAGCAATACGCTGCAGCCAATCAGAAAATATAAGATATTCATATTAATTTATTTTTTCTTGCATACAAATGTGTAGCAATACTGGTGAATGAAATAATAGTAACCGTGCTGAGTGGCATTAGTATCGCTGCAAAAAGCGGCGATAACAATCCCTGAACTGCAAAATATAAACCTACAACATTGTACGTAAGCGAAATCCCGAAGCTCATATGAATAACTTTTACGGCATCTTTTGCCTGATGAATAAACTGAGGTAGTTTTTCAAAGCCGGCTCCGTCAAGAATGGCATCACAACCCGGGGAAAAATTATTGATGTTATCTGTTACTGCAATGCCGAGATCGCTTTGCTTCAGGGCACCTGCATCATTTAGTCCATCGCCAAGCATCATCACCTTCTTATTGTCCTTTTGAAGATTTTGGATATAATCCAGTTTGTCCTGAGGGCTTTGCCTGAAATGCATGTTTTCTACCCATGGGAAGGAAGGGATTAAAAATTCTTTTTCGCTATCCTGATCCCCCGATAATAAATGCATGTTTAGTTTATTGCCGAGTTTTGCAAACAATTCTTTTAATCCATTACGCCATTTCTGACGGAAACTAAAATATCCTGCATAATGATCCCCAATCTGAATGTAGACGGTTCCGGTATCTTTATTGACGGATTGAATATTCAGAAATGATGCGCTTCCGATTTTTACAAGCTTATTTCTGACCATTCCCTGAATTCCTTTTCCCGGAATTTCCTGATACTCCGAAACAGGGAAATATTCGCTGATTTTAATCCATTTAACTAGTTCACGACTGAGCGGATGCCCGGAGTTTCGTGCAACGGAACTGATCAGACATTGATCTTCATAACTCAGATCTCCTTCAAAACTTATTCTGAAGCCTTCCGGTGCTGTAATTGTTCCGGTTTTATCAAATACGAGGGTATTGATGCGGGCTAACTGCTCTACTACTGCCGTGTTTTTCAGATAAAACTTGTTCTTGTCGAAGATGCTCAGTACTGCAGAAAGAGTGAAAGGCGAGCTGAGGGCAAGTGCGCAGGGGCAGGCTATAATTAAGACTGCCGTAAAGGATTGCCATGCTCTGGCAGTATCAAAGAACATCCAATATCCGGCAGAGCCGAATGCGATAATCAGCAATACTACACTGAAGTAGCGGCTGACAGTATCACTGAAGGTATCGATTTTCTTCTTTTTATTTTCAAAGGCTTCATTATTCCAGAGGCTGGTCAGATAACTTTGTGATACGGGTTTAATTACTTCAAGCTCTATGGCCTGATTAATCTGGCGTCCTCCGGCATAAACTACTTCGCCAAGCACTTTTTGAACCGGTGCAGATTCTCCGGTTACGAAGCTGAAATCGATTACTGCATCACCCTTCATCAGAATAGTATCTGCAGGGATAACCTCATTGTTTCTGATCAGAATACGGTCGCCAACTTTTAATTCATCCATCGGGATCGGCTTTTCGCCTGCTTCTTCAATCAGTGTTACGGCTACCGGGAAATAAGACCGGTAATCGCGTTCGAATGAAAGGTGATGATAAGTACGTTGCTGAACCCACTTTCCAATCAGGAGGAAGAAAACTAATCCGCAAAGGGTATCAACAAAGCCGGCTCCTGTTCCACTCACAATTTCATAAACCGATCGGATAAACATGATGGCAATACCTAATGCCAGAGGGAAATCGAGATTTAGTACTTTATTTCTGAGATTTTTCCATGCCGAAATGAAATAATCACGTCCACTGTAAATAACAACAGGCAATGCGAAAATAAGATTAAGCCAGCCAAAGAATGATTTAAACTGCTCTTCAAATGTTGCAAGGCCGAAATATTCAGGGAAACTCAGCAGCATCACATTGCCGAAGCAAAAGCCTGCAACTGCTATTTTTTTGATCAGATCCCGGTCGGATACTTTATTCTGCTCTTTAACAACATCCTGTAAACTGATCAGCGGTTCATAGCCGATGGAACTCAACATAATGATCAGTTCCCGCAGCGACATTTCTTTGTTTTTGAAGGTAACTACGACTTGTTTTTTGAGAAAATCTATTCTTGAATTAACGATAGAATTATTGATTTTATAGAGATGCTCAAGTAACCATAAGCATGAACTACAATGAATAGCAGGGATATATAAGGTGATGATACTGATTGAGTCATCAGAATAATCGAGCAGTGAAGCCGCTATTTTGGGTTCATCAAGATAATCATAGTGAGATGCTGTTTCATTCTGGGTTTTACCCGGAGTATCATTATAGGCGTAATAATTACAAAGCTGATTTTCAGAAAGAATCTTATAAACACTCTGACAGCCTACGCAGCAGAAGTTTTTATCTTCATAATGATACTGCTCCGTATCACAGTCATTTCCACAGTGATAACAGAGGGTAAGGACTTTAGGTTCGTCCTGGGTATTCAAATTATTCATGCTTCCAAAAATGAGAGCTAAATCAATCTTTTGAAATGACTGTTGTTATTAAATCCTGTGATTCCTGTCACTAAATCATCTTCAGGAGTCACTACCCGTTACGCCGTCCTTCTTTTTCTAAATTTAAATAATTCTATCCAGATTACACCTGTAAACGCAGCAATTAAACAATAAAATAATTTGCTTAATGACAGGGGTACAAATTGAAATATAGTCTGAAAAGGTGTATAGTAAATCGACAGCAATAAAATTAAAATGGATGCCCCAAGTATCAGAGGAATCAGGTTGTTTTTATAACTTATTGTCCTTAGGATTGAATAATAAAAAGACCGGTTGCTTAAAGTTAGAAATACATTGCTGAAGATCAGTGTAGTATAAATAATGGTTCTTACCTCTTCAATGCTGTGATTGCTTTCCATATAGTAATAGCCCATCCATAAACAACTTGCAGTTATGGCCAAACCCTGTACGATACTGAGTGAAAGTTCATTGATTGAGAAAAAAGAATTGCTTAGTTGCCGGGGAGGTTTATTCATAGAATTTGCCTCTATTGGTTCATTCTCAAAAATTATGGAGCATGTCGGACCCATAATCAGTTCCAGAAAAATAACATGTACCGGTGAAAATATATTGGTGTATTTCCAGAATAATAATAAAGGTATTGTTACGATTAAGATAATCGGAATATGTATTGATATAATGTATTGTATCGCTTTTTTGAGATTTTCATAAATCCTTCTGCCAATGGCAATGGCTTCAACCATATGAGATAGATCATCATCTGTCAGAATCAGGGATGATGCCTGTCTTGCCACTTCAGAGCCTCGTTTTCCCATTGCAATTCCAATATGGGAAGATTTGAGGGCTAGACTGTCGTTTACTCCGTCGCCTGTCATCGCAACAACATGCCCCTTTTGTTTCAGGATATTGATAATTCTGAGCTTGGCTTCAGGAAACATTCTGGTAAAAATATTAACATGATCCGCGGCCTTTAATAAATCTTCATCACTCATTTTTATCAGTTCTTCACCATCAAGACATCGATCCCCTGTTCTGAAACCGCATTGTCTTGCAATGGCTGATGTGGTTAGGGCATTATCACCGGTGATGATTTTTACTGATATTCCGGCATTATAAAACTTTTTAAACACCTCTTCAATATTGTGTTTTGGAGGATCGTAAAAGGCAATTAAGCCTAAAAAGACGAATGAAAACTCCTGTTGTCTTTCAGGGAATTTATTTCCTGTATGTTCAGTTTTTGCAACTGCCAGTACCCTGTATCCATTCCCTGCAAATTCCTGAATTTTCTCTCGGATGAGTTCCCGGTCTTCATTGCTAACATCCGAAACAGCAAGAATGGCCTCGGGTGCACCTTTGGCAGCGATGATTCTTTTCCCGGACCCATTCTCAAAAATATGAGTCATCATAGGTGGCTTTCCATCCAAAGGATACTCATGAATCATTCTGAAATCAGCTCTTTCATCAACAGAAGTTTGTCTTTCATAGATCTGGTGAAGTGCTATCTCCATCGGATCAAAAGGTACAGGCTCACTTGACCACATGCCATAATGAGTAACTTCATCCAGACTTGTCTGATTCTTAATATCCTGTGTGATGAATGTCTGTCTGTTCCTGAGGTTAAAGACAGATGCAAGCTCCATTTTGTTCTCGGTAATCGTTCCGGTTTTATCGATACAGATTACTGTCGCAGCGCCAAGCGTTTCTACTGTGTTCAGGCCCTTTACTAAAATGTTTGTTTTACTTAACTTCCAGGCTCCGAGTGCCATAAACGTGGTAAATGCAACCGGAATTTCTTCAGGAAGAATAGACATGGCCAAAGTAAGCGCACTCAGCAGACTGTTCAGGAAGTCATGGCTGAGATAATAATTGATTCCAAAAACGAGCAGGAAGCATATCAGCCCCACTAAGGTCATTTTTTTGACAAAACTTAGAATCTGCAGATATAAAGGGGCTTTTTCTGTTTTGATATCCCTGGCAATTTCAGCGAGTTTGGCAGCTCTGCTTTCTGAGCCGCTTGCTGTTACCCGATAAACTGCAAGTCCTGAAACGGCTAATGTTCCCTGAAAAACAATGTTTTGTCCTTCAATCGTACTTTTGCTTACCGAAAACGATTCGCCGGTCAAAACCGATTCATTCACGGCAAAATCATTGCAATGAACAATAATTCCGTCTGCTGCAAGGACTGAGCCTTCTTCAGAAATGAGCAGGTCATCGTTTACAATATCTTCAGCATTGATTTCTTTAACTTCGTTGTCGCGGATAACCTTTGTTTTTGAAGCGGTTAAAACCTCCAGCAGCGACAGGGCTTTACGGCTCCGGTAGGTCTGAAAAAAGGATATGGCAGATACCAGTATTACCGCTGATAATAAAAATATAGCCTCAGATACTTCCCCAAGCAGTAAGTACACTATTGAGGAAACAATCAGTAAAATGAATATGGGTTCCAGCACTGTTTCCTTTACAATCAGGAGTAGTTCGTTTTGCTGAGCAACTGATTTTTCTTTTTTGCTTTTGCGTAATTCAGCTTCGCTGCTGCTCAGGCCGGGAAATGGAAATGGATTTGCTGCCACACGAAAATAATTAATTGCTTAGTTCTGATGTCTGTAAAATAATAAATTTCAATTGATAGTATGCTTTAAAATTATTGTGTTTATTAGATTTCAGTCCGGAATTCGATGTTTTTTAAATTAAAGGGGGCAAAATCATTCAGATCATGACATTATCTGATAAAGATCATATTCCTCTGTTTTCAAAATCGTAACTTCGGTTTTAAAATTTTAGTAAGTTAAATTATTTGAAATTCACTATTAGGAATACGCTTAATACTCTGATTATATGAAAAAGATTCTGGTTACTACTGATTTTTCGGCCAATTCTAAAGCCGGTATTCGATTTGCGGTTCAAATGTCTCAGCAGGAAAAGTGTGAGCTGACTTTTTTTCATTCCTGCCATATCGTTCAGCCAAAAGCAGGCGAACAAAAATCATTTAACAGTTATGAAAAGAGTGAGATCCTTAAATTCAGAAATCAACTTGAAAAGTTTGTGAGTTCAGTCTATAAATCTATGGGTATTGTACCCGGAAAAATTCATTATGCAATCAGCAGTTCGTTTATTACAGACAGTAATATCATGAAGTATGCCGAAGATCATCAATTTGATTTTATATGTATAAGCAGGAGCGGAAGTGGTAAGGCCAAGAAGCTTTTTGGCACAAATACATCAAACCTGATTATGCATTCCAGTGTATCGGTAATTGCAGTACCATCAAACTACCGAAGAAAAAAAATCAGTTCGGTTCTCTATGCTTCCGATCTTTCTAATCTGAAGGCTGAAATAAAAACAGTTCTTGACTTTTCAAAACCATTAAAGGCTCGTGCCGAATTGCTTCATTTTAATTACCCTTCAGATTATCAGAATAATACAGGGATTATCAGGGAGGCTTTGGGAGCTTACTCAAAGGAGCATATTAGCTACCGGTTGGAGAATATTGATATTTCGATGAATTTGGTGTCGAATATGCAAAAGGCAATCCGCAGGATTAAACCATCAATACTGGTTATGTTTACCAATCAGCATCAGAGCTTTTTTGAGAAATTGTTTCTTTCAAGCAGTACTGCTGATTATTCAATGGAGAGCTCAGTACCACTGTTAGTCTTCAGGAAGAAATAAGCAAGCCGGTTCATTCCTGTTTTTCATCAATGATTAGAGGTTGTATTGTTCAGACTGTGATTTTTTTATAATTTGTTCTCAATATTTCTCTTTAAGAATGAAAAGACCTCTGTATATTATTAGTGTTCTGGCAGGACTAAGTCTGTTGTTTTTTAGTTTCAGAGGCTACTTTTATGTGCAGAATGACTGGCCTGAATATTTGGGTGGTGCCGACAGGAATCATTATTCCCCCCTGGATCAGATCAACCTTTCCAATGTAGCAAAGCTTGAACCGGCATGGGAATACCATTCCGGAGATTCCGGTCAGGTTCAGTGTAATCCGATTATCGTAGGTAACAAGTTGTTTGGTGTAACAGCATCAAATCAACTGTTTTCTCTTGATGCAGCCAGCGGGAGAGAACTATGGAGATTTAGCCCCGAAAGTACCGGCCCGTCTAATGTGAACAGAGGTGTTGCTTTCTGGTCGGATAAAACAGATCGACGTATTTTATATGCTTTTCAGACCTGGCTTTATGCTATTAATCCCAATACAGGAAAGCCTGTTCCGGGTTTTGGAGATAATGGGAGAGTTAGTTTGAAAAGCGGACTTGGAGAATCCTCAGCTAATAAATTTGTGTCATCTACTACTCCGGGGACTATTTTTGAAGATCTGATTATTATGCCTTTACGACTTGGAGAAGGTACCGGTTCAGCACCGGGATATATCCAGGCATTCAATGTCCGTACCGGTAAACTGGTTTGGGTATTTAAAACGATACCTCATCCCGGTGAAAAAGGCTATAATACATGGCCTGCAACCGCTTATAAGAATCCGGCAATCGGGGCTGCAAACAACTGGGCAGGTATGGCAGTAGATAGAAAAAGAGGTATCATTTATATACCGACAGGTTCAGCCTCATTTGATTTTTATGGAGGGAACAGAAAGGGTGAAAATTTATATGCTAATTCTTTAATTGCGCTCAATGCCCGGACAGGAGCTTATATCTGGCATTTTCAAATGGTTCATCATGATATATGGGACAGAGATCTGCCGGCTACACCTAACCTGCTGACAGTTAAAAGAGAGGGAAAGATGATCGATGCGGTAGCCCAGGTTACCAAATCAGGCCATGTTTTTGTGTTTGACCGTGTGAATGGAAAACCTTTATTTCCGATTGATGAAGTTCCTTTTCCGAAATCCAATCTTCCGGGTGAAGAAACCTGGCCAACACAACCGGTGCCCAGATTGCCTAAACCCTTTGCAAGACAGTCGATTACCGAAGATGAAATATCTCATTTTTCTGAGAAACGTGATTCATTATTAAGCATTTACAGAAGTGCAAACAAAGGGGCTTTTCATCCTCTCGATTTTAATCAGACAATTATTTTCCCCGGTCCTGATGGCGGAGCGGAATGGGGGGGGGCGGCAGTCGACCGCGATGGAATCATGTACGTAAATTCCAATGAAATGGCTTGGCTTTTCAGCCTCAGTAAAAAAGGTGAGCGGGAAAGTTCCCGGTCAGGCAATCCCGGAAAAGAACTCTACCTCAACTATTGTCAAACCTGTCATAAAGCTGATTTTTCCGGAATTCCTCAAAGTGGATATCCGGCACTTTTTGGCATCCGGGAGAAACTGGGCAGAACGGCTACTTTAGGGTTGATAACCAATGGAAGGGGGATGATGCCCGGATTTAGCCAGATTTCTGCTGCGGAAAAGCAAGCCATCATATCTTATATTTTTGGTGAGAATAAAGAGGAAGAAGGTCTGACTGTAAAAGATGAATACCCTGATGTTCCTTATCGTTTTAACGGGTATAATAAATTTCTGGATGAAAAAGGGTATCCTGCAATTACACCTCCATGGGGAACTTTAACAGCAATAGATCTGAATAGTGGCGAGCATCTCTGGAGAATTCCGCTGGGTGAGTTTAAAGAACTCAGTAAAAAAGGAATTCCTCAGACGGGTACAGAGAATTATGGCGGGCCTCTAGTTACTGCCGGCGAACTTGTGTTTATTGCAGCAACCAAGGATAACATGTTCAGGGCCTTTGACAAAAGGACTGGAAAAAAGGTTTGGGAGTATCCTTTACCTGCCTCAGGATTTGCTACCCCCTCAACCTATCAGGTTAATGGCAAACAATACATTGTAATTGCCTGCGGAGGGACTAAACTCGGAACAAACCGTGGGGATAGTTATGTGGCCTTTACTTTGGGAAAGGGACGGTAGCTTACAAATTTAACAGGATGATTTTTTGACGTTTCCATCTTCAATAAGGGACTTTTTCCTGTTCATATCCGTTTTCTGTTTTGCGATATTGGTAACGTTATTCAATTATAATTATAATGTTACCAAAAAAATCTGTGGTTGGATTGTGAAATAAAAGTTTTAATTTAAATTAGCTGACAGAATTTTAAACGGGAATTTCCCTTTCTGATTTTGTTTTTCTTAAAACCTTATTATTTATCAAACCAATTAAACGTATAAGAATTATATGGATGTGAATGTTAGTGAGTTTATGAAAAAAATCGAGGCGCGCAACGCAAACGAGCCTGAGTTTTTACAGGCAGTTTTCGAAGTAGCTGAATCTATAATACCTTATACAGAGAAACATACAAAATATAAAGTACATAAAGTTTTGGAGCGCATGGCTGAACCTGAAAGAGTAATTATTTTCAGAGTTCCATGGCAGAATGATAAAGGTGAAGTAGAAGTTAACCGTGGCTTCAGGGTTCAGATGAACAGCGCCATAGGCCCTTATAAAGGTGGTTTACGTTTTCATCCATCAGTGAATTTAAGTGTACTAAAGTTTCTTGCTTTTGAACAGGCCTTGAAAAATAGCCTTACCGGTCTTCCAATGGGTGGCGGTAAAGGCGGATCTGACTTTGATCCTAAAGGAAAATCTGATAATGAAGTGATGCGTTTCTGCCAGAGCTTTATGACCGAGTTACAGCGACATGTGGGAGCAGATATAGATGTTCCTGCCGGAGATATTGGCGTTGGAGCAAGAGAGATCGGCTTTTTATTCGGACAATATAAGCGTATTAAAGGTGAATTTACCGGAGTTTTAACAGGTAAAGGACAGGAGTGGGGCGGAAGTTTAATTCGCCCTGAAGCTACCGGCTTCGGAGTGGTTTACTTCGTAGAAGCCATGCTCAAGGTTAAGGGCGATTCTCTGGAAGGTAAGAGTGTAACTATTTCAGGTTCCGGGAATGTGGCTCAATATACTGCTGAAAAATGTATCGAAAAGGGTGCGAAGGTTTTAACCATGTCTGATTCTGAAGGATTCATCTATGATCCTGCCGGTATTGACTCTGATAAGCTTGAATATATCATGGAGCTTAAGAATGTTAAGCGTGGCAGAATCAAAGAATATGCTGAAAAGTATGGTTGTGAATATCATGCCGGAAAGAAGCCATGGGGCATTCCATGTGATGTAGCTTTCCCGAATGCCACCCAAAATGAGCTGGATGAAAATGACGCCCGTTCACTGGTTTCCAATGGTTGTATCTGTGTCGCAGAAGGTGCTAATATGCCTTCTACACCTGAAGCTATTCATGTGTTTGAAAAGGCAAGAATTCTATATGCTCCGGGCAAAGCTGCAAACGCCGGTGGTGTGGCGGTATCAGGACTGGAAATGTCTCAGAATTCATTGCGTTATTCATGGAGTCGGGATAAAGTAGATAATAAATTAAAAGATATCATTGTTCAGATCCACGAATGCTGTGCACGCTATGGTAAGGAAGATGGTGGATACATTAATTATGTCAAAGGTGCCAATATCGCAGGATTTGTGAAGGTTGCCGATGCCATGATTGCACAGGGGATTGTTTAAACCCTAAATTATCTGAGTTTTCTTTTCAGGTAATAGAATCGGTAACGGACATTATCATATGTCAGCGCCATGATCAGGCATACGGCCGCGATCAGCAGTGCCTGCATATTGTATTGACCGTAGGCAAAACCACCGATGATACAGCCTGAAAAGAAAAACACGATGATCACAATTCTCAGACGAATACTCCTGGTCAGTTTTGTTCTTGCATCTTTCTGCCGGTAAAAGAATAGCTGTGAAAGTTCTATTCCCAGGTCAGTGAACAGACCTGTAAGATGTGTAGTTCTTACTGTCGAGCTGGAAATGGTGGTAACCAGTGCATTTTGTAAACCCATTGCAAATAAAAGGGAGTAAGCAATCATTTGGGGGTTCCAGCCATACGAAAGCCAGGTGTAACCATAAATTCCAATTATTGTCAGAATAAATATTTCTATTCCCATTGGGATGCTGTGAGCAATCTGAGGATTCTTTTTCGAATTTAATTCGATCAAAAGATTTGAAAAGAATGCTCCTGATAAAAAAGCAACGATATAAATCAGAAATACTAAAGCATTGAGATACCGCTCATTGACGATCTCTTCAGCAAAAAAAGCAAAATGACCGGTAACGTTGGTTGTGAGTGTTTGTATTGAAAGTACTCCGATAATGTTAACTATGCCTGCAGTTAAGGAAAGTATTGCTGCAAGGCGCCTGTTATGATGAAAGGTTCTTCCTTTTCCTTTATGGCGAAACATAGTTTTTTTGTTAAAAATACGATATTTTCAGAAGAGTTGAACTCATATCTGCCTATTGCCGGTTTTAATTCTAAAAATTTTAACCTTATCTTTGTATCTGAAGTTCAATTGGACCAAATCATGACACCATACACTATTAATTATACTGAAGCGTTATTATGCCTGGCAAGGGGCTTAATGGCTGCGTATAAATCGTGTGTGGCCATGTGCTGCTTAATTTCTCCTTCAGGATATTCATTCCGTATCAGCAGTAAGGACTTTATTAAGTAAGCCCCGGACTTACGTGTTTGGGGCCATTTTCGGTCTTTTTTTCCATTTTTTATTTATTAACCCGACCTGAATTGGGATATTCATTTTAAACTGACGCGTCTTTGCGACAGTAAATGCTTGTTTTTCAATGTTTACAGGTCTTTTCATTTAAAAATCAATAACATGAAACTAGCACAATTAATTCTATCAAAAAGTGATTATGAATTACTGAACACTCATCTAAAACTGAGTACCACTCTTTCTGAATTTAACAAGAAAAAACTCAGTATCGAGTTGAAAACCGCCAGGGTTCTCAAGCCTGAAGAAATGCCAGATGATGTGGTGTCTGAAAATTCAAAAGTAAGAATTGAAGATACTCAAAGCGGACAGGTGTATTCTTTTGAGCTGGTAGCTCCTAAACAGGCAGATATGAAACAAAACAGACTTTCTGTACTTTCACCTATTGGGGTAGCTTTGCTGGGATACAGACCGGGTATAGAGGTCGACTGGGAAATGCCGGCAGGATTGAGAACGTTCAGAATAGTATCGGTTCAGCGCTCGGTTGAACAGGAAGGTTAACTGAGCTGTGGTGACTTATTCGGTTGACCTGACCGGGTAAAAACAAAATCAACAGACGACAGATAAATCTTATCTTTATCCAAAACTATTCCCTGAATGGAAATACAGCCATCTCATCTATCTGATTTTAATCCGGATCAGCTAATCGGTCTGGCCATTAGTATTGGTATAGGGTTTTTGATCGGGATGGAGCGTCAGTTTTCTAAGGAGAATGTGGAGCACCATGAACAGTTTGCCGGAATCCGGACCTTTACCATGGTGTCAATGTTTGGATATCTGTCAGCTTTGGTTGGAGCAGTAATGGGTGAATGGATTTTCGGGCTCACCCTGGTTTGTGTTTTTGCCTTTGTGATCATTTCCTATTTGCAGCTTTCGAAAGCTCCGGGAAACTCAGGTGCCACATCAGAGTTTGCTTTGATCATAACTTTCGTTCTGGGAGGCCTGGTATTTCTGGAGATGATATTGCTGGCATTGATCATTATGGTGGTTATGCTCCTCTTGCTTGCTTTTAAGCCTACATTACATTTGTTTGTAGAACAGCTGAAGCGGCAGGAGTTGCTGGCAATTATTTTGTTCGTAGTGATGTCAGCCCTGGTCATTCCTTTTCTTCCCGAGTTTAACTTTGGACCCTATCAACTCTGGAATCTTAAAGAAATCTGGAAAATGGTCGTTCTGGTTTCGGGTACCAGTCTGGTGGGCTATATGATAGCTAAATTTATGGGCCATCGGGGAACCATGCTTGCCGGTGTTGTCGGGGGACTTGTTTCCAGTACATCCGTGGCTTTAGCTTATTCAAGAAAAAGTACTGAGACCAAATCGGCGGATACCTCCTTTTATTATGCCATGGGCGTTATCAGTGCCTGTACCATCATGTTTCCCCGGGTACTTTTCGAAGTTTACGTTGTCAATCTTGAGCTGGCTTACGATTTATGGCTTCCTATTGCATTGATTTCATTAGCCGGATTCGGTTCAGCGGCATTGATTTATAAATTTCAGAAGGGAGAAATGGGACATAACGGGATAGTTTTAAAGAATCCTTTGGATTTAGTTACAGCCATTAAATTTGCGCTTTTATATGCTGCTGTACAATGGCTGGTGAAGTATAGCGGCGAACAATTCGGCGATAGCGGTACCTACATTGCAGGAGCAATTTCGGGTATTACCGATGTAGATGCTATTACCTTATCTATGGCAAAAATGTCAAGAGAAGGAGGTAATTCAGTACTGGCAATTAATACTATTCTGATTGCCACATTGTCTAATACTCTGGTTAAGTTCTTAATTGTAATTGCATTTGGAAGCACTGTTCTGAAGAAAACTGCATTCTGGGGCTTTTTGGCGATGTTTTTAACCGGATTATTCTATTTCCTTATTGTTTCAGTTTTCTGATTATCTCAATCAATCATTTATTTTACAGTGTTTATAGATGAAATTGAAGGGCAGAATTCTTAATTTGCCTCTTAATAAATCTATAGATATGAAAAGATTATCCCTGATTCTTGCCCTGATGTGCAACCTGGTGTTTTTTGCTAATGCTCAGACACCACCTATGACTCTGACTACAAATGCGTTTGAAGACGGGTCAATCATTCCTGTAAAATTTAGTCAGGCTGCACCCGGAGCTGCTCCGGGCGAAGGTACTTCTCCTGCTTTAAGCTGGACTAATGTACCTTCCGGAACCAAAAGCCTGTTACTGCACATGCATGATCTTGATTTCGTAAGGAATAAAACAACTGATGATCAGGTACACTGGCTGGTTTGGAATATTCCTGCAAATGCCACAGGCTTACCTGAAGGTTTGCAAAGAGGTGCAAAACTTCCTGATGGAAGCTATCAGATCAGTGTTACAGGTCCGGTTTACCGTGGCCCCGGTGCTGCTGCAAATGGCCCTTTGCACCATTATATGTTTGAAATTCTGGCATTGGATATTACTCTTGATTTTCCTGCAGTAAATAATGATCCGTTTGCCACCCGTGCCAAAGTCATGGAGGCTATTCAGGGTCATATTCTTGGGAAAGCAGTATACGGCGGACGTTTCAAAAGACCTCAGTAAACTTGATGTAAGTCAAGATTATTTTATAACCTTAATCAATAGCATCAGGCCTTGTCTGGTGCTATCTTTGTTTAAAGACAAAGGGTTATGAAAAGTATTAGTGAATTTAACAGGTTTACCGGCGGATTAAAGGAAGACGGTTATTTAATGCCCGTGCTTTTTGTTGGTCACGGATCACCAATGAACGGGATTGAAGACAATGAATTCTCACGTCGCTGGGCACAGACTGCACTTGAGATTCCCCGTCCCAAAGCGGTGCTGGTAGTTTCAGCTCATTGGCTTAGCAACGGTACCCGTATTACTGCAATGGACTTCCCGCGGACCATTCACGATTTTGGTGGATTTCCTCAGGCTTTGTTTGATGTGCAGTATCCTGCTCCGGGAAGTCCGGCTATTGCTAAAGAAACTGCTGATATTCTGCATAGCATTCATGCCGAACTTGATCACGACTGGGGGCTTGACCATGGAGCCTGGTCGGTGGTTCGTAACATGTATCCCGATGCTGACATCCCTGTTTTACAGTTAAGTATCGATTATAATAAAGGTCCGCAATATCATTATGATCTGGCCGGGCAGCTTTATTCATTACGTAAAAAAGGGATTCTGATCCTGGGTAGCGGCAATATGGTGCATAATCTGCGTATGGTGGCATGGAACAAACTGAATGAACCTGAGTACGGATACGACTGGGCATTTGAGCTGAATGATAAATTTAAAAGCCTGATTGCATCAGGAAATCATCAGGACTTAATCAATTTCAGCAGAATCAGTCCGAATATCAGTTTAGCTATTCCTACAGCAGAGCATTATCTTCCTTTAATCTACACTCTCGGACTCCAATCGGATAAGGAAGAGATTTCTTTCTTTAATGATAAAGCGGTAGGAGGTTCTTTGACAATGACCTCAGTGAAGTTTGGGTAAGGGAGTTTCATCAGTTTTTTAATCACTAAATTGTTTTAGCACAGGATTTACACTTCTCGTTTCTTTCACAATAAAGATTGATGCATGCCGTCTGGAATTAGCAGATGGCAGAAAATTCTAAATCGTTCATATTAAGAACAAATCACTATCAAATAAAACCTCCTGAATTAGTATTATTGTAATGTAATCCTAATGCCATACCGGCTGTTAACTGAAAAAATATTTCAGAATAAGGGAAATACGCTTTCAAAGGAACATACTATAGCAGGAGCATATGGCTAAGAACAAATACTTTTTCCCGTTTATAATGGTGACGTCCCTGTTTTTTATGTGGGGATTTGTTCATAATCTTGATCCGATACTGATTCCTCACTTAAAAAAGTCATTCAGCCTGACTAATCTGCAATCCTCACTGGTCGATTCATCGGTGTTCATTGCTTATCTGCTCATGGCTATTCCGGCGGGTTTGTTAATGAAGAAGTACGGTTACAAAGCGGGTATTATTACCGGTCTGCTACTATTCTCTGCTGGGTCTTTTTTATTTATTCCTGCTGCTGACACAGGCCAGTACATCTTTTTCCTGGGAGCCCTGTTTATCATTGCCTGCGGTCTGACTATTCTGGAAACGGCTGCTAACCCATATGTTTCTTTGCTTGGAGATCCGGCAACTTCAACCCGGCGTTTGAATTTCGCACAATCGTTTAACGGACTTGCAGCTACCTTAGCCCCAATCATAGGAGCAAGGGTTTTGCTTACGCAGGGTGCTTCTGATGAAGAACTGAATGCAATGACGGAGAGTGCCCGTCAGATTGCGCTTGCAGCCGAGGCAGCCAGTGTAAAAACACCCTATTTAATTCTGGGTACTTTAATCCTCAGTGTGGCAGTTATCTTTTACTTTACCCGCCTGCCTGAAATTGAAGAAAGTGAGGAAGTAACAGAAAGCAAGAATGTACTTCAGGCTTTACGTCACAGGCATTTGAGCTGGGCAGTAGCAGCACAATTCTTTTACGTAGGTGCACAGGTATGTGTATTTAGCTTCTTTATTTTATATGCAGTGGAAGTGGCAGGAATCGACCGGGTTATTGCTGCCGATTATCTGGGCTGGGGCTGCGGACTTGCTTTTATGGTTGGACGTTTTGTCGGGGTATTTCTGATGAAGTTTATCAGTTCTGAAAGACTGCTTGCAATCTATTCTTTGATTTGTATTATTCTCAGCCTGCTGGCTGTGTTTGCGAGTGGATTTCCGGCGATTTATGCTGTCATCGGAATTGCATTCTTTATGTCGATCATGTTTCCTACCATTTTCTCTCTGGGACTCAAAGGCCTTGGAAGAGATACTAAATTTGGAAGCAGTCTGATTGTGATGGCAATAGTTGGGGGAGCGGTACTTCCACCGGTATTTGGTTATATCAGCGATTTAACCGGCAGGGTACAGAACGGACATATTGTGAGTGCAGTATGTTTCGGAGTAATTCTTCTTTTTGCTTTATACGGACACAAGATAGTTAAAACGAAAACTGCTCATGAATAGATATTGTCTTGCACTGGATCTGAAAAATGATCCAAAGTTAATTGCAGAATACGATGAATGGCATCAAAAGGTATGGCCTGAGATTTTAGAAAGTATTCTTTCTTCGGGAATAGAGTCTATGCAGATCTATCGTTTTGCCAACAGACTCTTTATGATCATGGAAGTAAATGATACTTTCAGTTTCGAGAAGAAAGCGGCAGCAGATGCGGCTAACCCTAAAGTTCAGGAATGGGAAGAATTAATGTGGAAGTATCAGGATGCTATTCCGGGACTTGCTGCCGGTGGGAAGTGGGCTTTAATGGATAAGGTTTTTGAATTAAATAGAAATGAATAATACAGTTAATAGTGCCAGAAAGCACAAATTCCTACAGGTTCATCCTGATGATAATGTACTGGTTGCCCTCCAGGATCTTAAAAAGGGAGAAGAAATAAATTTTGCCGGACAAGCGATCATCCTGACCACAGATGTGGCTTCAAAGCATAAGTTTGCCATTAAACCTTTTGCGAAGGACGAAAGAATCACGATGTATGGTGTTTTAGTCGGTAAAGCATCCAAACCAATTGCCCTGGGAGAGGCCCTGACTACCGAAAATGTGTACCATGCCTCAAGTGATTATGTTCTTGGTGAACGAAAGCTAAACTGGATCAGACCGGATACTTCTGCATTTGAAGGAAGAACCTTTAATGGTTTTCACCGTGCGGATGGTTCTGTGGGGACGGCCAATTACTGGCTGGTGATTCCGATGGTGTTTTGTGAAAACCGGAATGTGAATGTATTGAAAGAAGCTCTGGATGAGAAGCTGGGATATAAAAAGGCTAAAAGCTATGAGAATGAAGTGGATAGCCTGATTTCTTTGTATCGCAGCGGCAAATCAACGGAAGAAATTATCAATGCCGACCTGAAATCAACACCTGAAGGAGCGAATAAAACCAGACTTTTCCCTAATGTGGATGGAGTGAAGTTTATCACTCATGATATGGGTTGTGGCGGGATAAAGCTGGATTCAGACGCATTATGCGGTTTGATTGCCGGTTACATCACGCATCCGAACGTAGCGGGGGCAACAGTTTTAAGTTTAGGATGCCAGCATTCTCAAACCAGTACTTTGGAGAATGAAATCAAAAAGCGCGATCCGAATTTCAGCAAGCCTCTGGCCATTCTGGAACAGCAGGAACTGGGTACAGAAACCAATCTGATGCAGGAAGCACTGAAGAGAACCTTTGCCGGCCTAGTTGAGGCGAATAAAAATGCACGTAAACCGGCGCCCTTATCCAAATTATGTATCGGACTGGAATGTGGTGGTTCTGATGGTTTTTCAGGTATTTCCGCCAATCCGGCTTTGGGGTATGTATCTGATCTCCTGGTTTCAATCGGTGGTGCAGTGGTACTTTCCGAGTTTCCGGAACTTTGCGGTGTAGAGCAGGAACTCAGTGATCGCTGTGTGGATGTGGATACTGCCAATCGCTTTATGCATCTGATGCGCACTTATAATGCCCGTGCAGAGGCTGATGGATCAGGTTTTTATGCCAATCCATCTCCGGGTAATATCCGGGATGGGTTAATTACTGATGCTATTAAATCGGCCGGGGCAGCAAAAAAGGGAGGGACTTCTCCGGTGACTGCTGTACTTGACTATCCCGAAAAGGTACAGCGTATGGGATTGAATCTGTTGTGTACTCCCGGATCGGATGTAGAAAGTACAACGGCCGAAGTGGCTTCAGGGGCTAATATTGTGCTCTTCACCACCGGGCTTGGAACTCCGACAGGTAATCCGGTTGCTCCGGTTATCAAGCTGAGTACCAATACAAAAACATTTCAGAAAATGCCTGATATTATCGATATTAACTGCGGAACAATCATTGACGGTACGGAGACCATACCTGAAAATGCACATCGCATTCTCGATTATATCATCAGGGTAGCCAGCGGTGAGGAACAGCCTAAAGCTGTTCAGCTGGGTCAGGATGATTTTATTCCATGGAAACGTGGTGTTTCTTTATAATTTAACAAATTCTAAAATATATGTTCAGCTTAAAAGGAAAAACAGCAGTAATTACAGGGGGCGGAAGCGGTATCGGAAAGGGTATTGCCAAAGTGTTTGCGGCACAGGGAGCCGATGTTAAAATTGTAGAATTGAATCAGGATTCGGGAAATGCAGTAGTGAAAGAGATCATTGATGCGGGTGGTCAGGCTTCAGTGCATGCATGCGATGTTTCGAAACAGGCAGATGTAGTATCTCTGTTTAACAGCATCGGCAAAATTGATATTCTGGTGAATAATGCCGGAATTGCGCATGTGGGAAGAGCAGATACTACCACTGAAGCTGATTTTGACAGAATCTATAATGTGAACGTGAAAGGTGCCTACAATTGTCTTTATGCAGCCATTCCGTTGATGAAAAAGAACGGTGGCGGTGCCATCCTGAATCTCGCTTCTATTGTAGCTATTGTTGGTGTGGCCGATCGTTTTGCTTATTCAATGAGTAAGGGTGCCGTGTATGCGATGACTCTTTCGGTAGCTAAAGATTATCTGGCAGATAATATCCGTTGTAATTCCATTTCTCCGGCAAGGGTACATACCCCGTTTGTGGATGGATTTATTGCTAAAAACTATCCGGGTCAGGAGAAAGAAATGTTCGAGAAGCTTTCTAAAACCCAGCCGGTTGGCAGAATGGCTACCCCTGAAGATATTGCAGCGATTGCTTTGTATCTATGTTCAGACGAGGCAAGCTTCATCACCGGAAATGATTATCCGATCGACGGAGGATTCATTAAACTTAATAGTTAATTCATTTCATGATGAAAAGATTCATTCTCAGTCTTGCTTTTGTGCTTAGTATCCATACGATGCAGGCACAGCATCAGTATCCGCACCCGATGCCTGATTATACGCCCTCAGCAGAAAATCTGGCAAGCAGGGCCGAGTTTCAGGATATGAAATTCGGGATGTTCATTCACTGGGGTATCTACAGCGTGCTGGGCGACGGAGAATGGATTATGCATAATAAAAGAATCCCTTATGACAATTATCAGCGTCTGGCCGGATTCTTCAATCCTCAGGAGTTCAATGCAAAGGAATGGGTGCAGCTGGCTAAATCAGCAGGGATGAAGTATATCACCATCACCTCGCGCCACCATGATGGGTTCAGTATGTTCAGGACCACAGCATCAGGATATAACATCGTAGATGCCACTCCTTACAAGAAAGATCCGATCAAAGAGCTGGCTGAGGAGTGTCAGAAGGAAGGTATCCGCCTGCATTTTTACTATTCTTTGCTCGACTGGGGAAGAGCAGATTATGGCTTTGAGAAGCCTATCGAGAATGGAGCTCCGGCAAATACCGACTGGAATTCATACATCCGTTTCATGAAGACGCAGCTGACTGAATTGCTGACTAATTATCCATCTATCGGAGGGATCTGGTTCGATGGTCACTGGCAGCGCCCCACTGCTAACTGGCATTATGATGAGATTTACAGCATGATTCATAAGCTTAGTCCGCGTACCCTGGTAGGGAATAATCATCATATCACTCCCATAGCCGGAGAAGATATCCAGATGTTCGAAAAGGACCTTCCCGGAGAGAACAAAACTGGATTCCGTAAATCTGAAACCATCAGTTCACTGGCTCTGGAGACCTGCGAAACTATGAACGGAAGCTGGGGCTTTAACATCAACGATCGTAAGTATAAAACTTCGAAAGAGCTCATTCATTACCTGGTAAATGCTGCCGGCCGTAATGCCAATTTCCTGCTTAATGTTGGTCCTATGCCAAACGGAAAAATTCAGCCTGAGTTTATAGATACCCTGAAGGTGATGGGAGCCTGGTTACAGAAGAACGGAGAGAGTATCTACGGAACCCGGGGCAATGTGATAGCTCCTCAGGAATGGGGTGTCGTCACTGCCAAAGGGAAATCTATGTATGCACATATCATGAAACAACCGGCAAGATCGTATATTTTCATGCCGGGATTGAATGATAAAGTACTTTCTGTCTCCCTTTTGGCGGATGGAACCAAACTTAAATTTAAACAACAGCCGGAAGGCGTATTTATCTATACGGATCAACTGAAATTTGATCCGGTTAACACGATTATCCAACTAAAAATTCAATAATACCATGAAATTAATCAGATGGGGAAAACCCGGACAGGAAAAAACAGGAGTCATTATCAACGATGTAAAGTACGATACCTCAGCATTTGGCGAAGATTACAATGAAGCATTCTTTGAAAATGACGGATTGAACCGATTAGCAGCTTTCCTGAAAGCCAATGAAGGCAAACTTCAGCCAATCGCCGATTCAGAGCGTCTGGGTTCACCGGTAGCACGTCCGTCTAAAATCCTTTGTATCGGGTTAAATTATGCCAAGCATGCTGCAGAAGCAGGTATGGCTATTCCGGCAGAGCCGATTCTGTTTATGAAGTCGACTACCTCATTATCCGGTCCTTTTGACGATATCATTATTCCGAAAGATTCAAAAAAATCAGACTGGGAAGTGGAACTGGCCTTTGTAATCGGTAAGAAAGCCAGCTATGTTTCTGAAGCGGAAGCTTTGGATTATGTAGCAGGTTATGTGTTGCATAATGACGTTTCAGAGCGCGAATGGCAGCTGGAGCGCGGTGGAACATGGGATAAGGGTAAAGGTTGTGATACCTTCGCGCCGCTTGGCCCTTTTGTAGCTACTGCCGATGAGATCGCTGATCCGCATAAACTGAGATTATGGCTGAAACTGAACGGAAAAACTTTACAGGATAGCAATACCGATGACCTGATCTTCAATGTTCCGTTCCTGATTTCTTATGTGAGTAAGTTCATGACTCTGCTTCCTGGTGATGTGGTATCTACCGGAACACCTGCAGGTGTGGGAATGGGCTTCAATCCGCCGATCTTCCTGAAAGACGGAGATGTGATTGAACTGGGTATCGACGGACTGGGCGTATCAAGACAGGTGGCCAAAGCCTATGGTAAAGCTTGATTCACATCAGCATTTCTGGAATTATAACCCAATAAGAGATAACTGGATTACAGAGGAAATGGAAGTCATACGTCATGACTTCCTTCCCTCTGATCTCAAACCTTTGCTGGATGCGAATGGTATACAGGGCTGTGTGGCTGTACAGGCCGATCAGTCGGAAGCCGAAACAGATTTTCTCTTAGGTCTGGCATCTGAGCATGATTTTATACAAGGAATAGTGGGCTGGGTGGACCTCCTCGCTGAGCAGATTACGGAACGCCTCGATTATTATTCCCAATTCCCTAAACTCAAGGGATTCCGGCATATTTTACAGGCTGAATCTCCGGAGTTTATCCTTCGGCCTGAATTACAACGCGGTATTGCTGCGCTTCAGTCCTATGGATTTACCTACGATATCCTGATTTATCCAAAGCATCTTCCACAAAGCATCAAGCTGGTTAAGGCACATCCCGATCAGTTATTTGTAATTGATCATCTGGCTAAGCCGGATATTAAAAATGGTCGTTTTGACGGCTGGGACGCTGGATTGAAAGCCATAGCAGGGTATGATAATGTCTATTGCAAACTTTCGGGCATGATTACCGAAGCAGAACTGAAAACCTGGACGAAGGAAGATATTTTCCCTTTTATGGATAAAGCTTTTGAGGCATTTGGAGCTGAGCGCCTGATGTTTGGAAGCGACTGGCCGGTATGTAAACTGGCAGGTGAGTATGAGGTAGTATGTGAGCTGGTGGATGAATATTTGAGTAAATTAAGCACAGCAGAGCAGGAAATGGTTTGGGGGCAGAATGCTAAACATTTTTACAATCTTTAAAACCATGGATTTAAAATTAAAAGACAAAGTCATTCTGGTCAGCGGTGGTGCCAAAGGCATTGGAGAAGGTATCGTTAAGCTTCTGGCTACTGAAGGAGCCATCCCGGTCATCATCGGAAGAAATGAAGCCGATAATTTGAAAACCCTTCAGGTGGTTGAAGCTTCGGGAGGTAAAGCTTTTCAGATCCGGGCTGAATTGACGCAGCCGGAAGAGTGTGAGAAAGTCATTCGCCTTACACTGGAGAAATTCGGCAGAATTGATGCCCTGGTGAATAATGCAGGGGTAAATGATAGCGTCGGACTGGAGAACGGTTCTTACGAAGGCTTTGTATCCAGTTTGCATAAAAATGTGATTCATTATTATTTGCTGGCACATCATGCCTTGCCGGCTTTGAAAAAATCCAAAGGTGCTGCTATTGTGAACATCAGCTCCAAAACCGCTGAAACCGGGCAGGGTGGAACATCTGCCTATGCCGCAGCCAATGGCGCCCGCAATGCCTTAACCCGCGAATGGGCCGTTGAATTATTACCATATGGAATTCGTGTCAATGCCGTGATTGTTGCCGAATGCTGGACACCTTTGTATGAAAGTTGGATCAAGACCCTTCCTAATCCTGAAGAGAAGCTGAAGGAAATTGTTCAAAAGATCCCATTGGAAAACCGCATGACCACTGCAGCAGAGATTGCCGATACCGTTGCCTTTTTACTTTCAGAACGCTCATCCCACACCACCGGACAATTGATTCATGTGGATGGGGGGTATACACATTTGGATAGGGCTCTTTGAGGTTAAAGCTTGGCGAGGTAGCATAGATTGATCGTCATTTCGAAGGAGGCACGACTGAGAAATCTGTTTACGAAAGCTCCTGCCTTACCTCAACAGATTTCTCCTCGCGTCAGGTTATTTTTTAGACGTATGAATTTTCATTCGCTCGTCGAAATGACGTATAATACCGTCATTTCGAAGGAGGCACGACTGAGAAATCTGTTTATTAATGGCACTGCCTTTCTTTCCTGTCCTCCAATTGTCCAATCAAATCAGTAAATTGAACATGAATACTTTACATA
>Ga0208492_1000568_pt1 | contig 30364 bp, 28 predicted proteins | sample Subbioar_CSW14AB_FD_184820 | JGI IMG/M metagenome (GOLD analysis project Ga0208492, IMG submission 184820) | Serpentinite rock and fluid subsurface biosphere microbial communities from McLaughlin Reserve, California, USA - CR12Mar_CSW14AB (SPAdes) | ecosystem: Environmental > Terrestrial > Deep... | reverse complement strand
GCTGAAGTCCTTCAACACGCTGTACTTCCACAAGCAGTGGAACGATGTGGAGCGCGGCCTGGTGCACTACCGGCCCTTCTTCTACCCGCTGGACGCGCTGCTGGAGTGGAACCGCATCTACGGCCCGCGCGGCTTCTACCAGTACCAGTGCGTGGTGCCGCACGAAAAGGCCTTTGCCGCCACCCAGCGCCTGCTCGAGGCCATCGCCGCCAGTGGCATGGGCTCGTTCCTGGCGGTGCTCAAGCAGTTTGGCGAGCCGGCCTCGCTGGGCATGTTGTCCTTCCCGTGTCCGGGCACGACCCTGGCATTGGACTTCCCCAACCAGGGCCCCCGCCTGCACAAGCTGTTCGCGGTGCTCGACCGCATCGTGCTCGAAGCGGGAGGGCGCCTGTACGTGGCCAAGGACGGCCGCATGCCCGGCGATGTGTTCCGGGCCGGTTACCCGCGGTTGCCCGAATTTTTGCCACACGTTGACCCGCGCTTCTCATCGAGCTGGTGGCGGCGGGTCATGGAGAAAACATGAAGAAGATCCTCATCGTCGGCGCGACGTCCGCCATCGCCGAAGCCTGCGCGCGTCAATGGGCGCAACGTGGCGACAAGCTTTTCCTGGCGGCACGCAACGAAGCGGCCCTGGGCTCGATCGCGGACGACCTCAAGGCCCGCGGCGCGCTGGCCGTGGGCAAGAAGGTGTTCGACGCCGCCCACTTCGACCAGCACGCGGCCTTGATCCGCGAGGCCACCCAAGCCATGGGCGGGCTCGACACGGTGCTGATCGCCCATGGCACCCTGAGCGACCAGGCTAGGGCCCAGTCCGATGTAGCTTATGCGCTCAGCGAGGTGGCGGTCAATGGCACCTCTGTCGTGTCGCTGATGACGCTGGCGGGCGAGCAACTGGCGGCCCAAGGCAGCGGCTGCATCGCCGTGATTTCGTCCGTGGCGGGTGACCGCGGACGCCAGAGCAACTATGTCTATGGCAGCGCGAAGGCCCTGGTCAGCGCCTTCGCGTCAGGCCAGCGCCAGCGCCTGCGCAAGGTGGGCGTCAACGTGCTGACCATCAAGCCCGGCTTCGTGGACACGCCGATGACGGCTTCGTTCAAGAAGGGCGCGCTGTGGGCCAAGCCCGAGAAGGTGGCCAGCGACATCCTGGCCGGCGTGGATCATGGCAAGTCAGTGGTCTACACGCCGGGGTTCTGGCGCTTGATCATGCTGATCATCAAGCACATCCCGGAGGTTGTGTTTGTGAAGTTGGCGCTTTGATAAGTGTGAACTATGCGCCGTGCGAAGCGACCATGAGCGGAACTGCCCGCCTTGCCTCTGTGAGGTTCGCGCTTCGATGACTAGCGCTTCGTTTGGCGTCGACGGCCATTCGCTGCTGCACATGTGTAGGCAATTAGTATCATGCGGCCGTTGTCGTTTCAGCTCATTTTCCAATGACCGCTTATCGCACCCACCAGTCCAGGCTGTCATTGCCCGACGTCACTCTTGTGTGTGTTGACACTCGAACGCCGAAGCAAGCGCTCGAAGCGATGCGCAAGTGCATGTCCCGGGTCGATTTCGGGCGAGCGATCTTCTTCGGCAATGAGGTTGCAGAGCCTGAGACGGCCCACTTGATTGGAATCGATTGGGTCGGCATCCCTGCGCTGCGAAACATCGGCGAGTACTCGCGTTTCGTCTTGCGTGGGCTCCTGCCGCACGTTTGCACCAGTCATTGCCTGATCGTCCAATGGGATGGTTTCGTGGTGGATGCTTCGATGTGGCGCGATGATTTCCTGTCGATGGACTACATCGGGCCGCCGTGGTATCGAAAAGGTCAAATCATCGGCGTGGGTAATGGCGGCTTTTCTTTGCGCAGCAGACGCCTGCTTGAGGCCTTGTCGCAGTTGCCTTGTGATGGCGATGAGGCCGAGGACGATGTCATTTGCAAACATCTCCACCAGGAGTTGGTCGAGCGTTTTGGTATCCAGTTCGCGCCTGCGGACGTTGCAGCTCAGTTTGGCATTGAGCAGGGGCCTTTGCGCTCAACCTTCGGCTTTCATGGCGTCGAGCACTTTGCTTGGGCGTTTTCGGAAGCCGAACTCGAAGATTGGTTGAATACCGCGCCGGATGAATTGATCCTGCACCGGCACACCCGGAAGCTGGTGAAATCATTGATTGCAGCGAGGCGCAGGCGTCTGGCTCGGCATTTGAATGCACGCCGAGCGAATTCTCTGGGGTGGGGCTGGGACTGTATTGCTTTGGCGTTGCGTGCATATTCCCCGCGTTTATGATGGGGGTCAGCGCTATTACCATTAAATGACGAGTTCTCAGCAAGTGAACGAGAGATGATGTCGCGGCCCCTGTGGGGCTAATTTTTTATGCCGCGGAGGTAGTCGTGCCCCCCAATTTTTGACTTGTCAAGAATTATTATCTTCTTTTCTACTGGAAGCTCCCACCCCTCAGGGTATAAGTATTCGGGTCCTATTATCTTCGGCGTGGCTCTGCAGTTGAAATAGTGGTTAATTTGGCTTTCATCATGCCAAATCGCCCAGCCGCTCCCGTTAATCTTGTTCTTTTTGTCTTGTTGTATGTTGTCGCTTAGGTAGCCGCAAAGTCTGAGCCACGCTTCTGTGGTACCTCCATTAAGTCCGCCTGCGAAGTAAGTTTTTGGATTTCGACCGGCGTATGCAGTTGATTTCTTATTGTTTTCGAATGTCCCTGGGTTTTTTTGATGCCATTTCTTCTTTTGAAATGCAAATCCAGGGTGTTTCGTGCCGAATAATTCGTTTTCCCCGTCGAAAAATTCCTCAAAATCGACGTGAACTAGTGGCCTGAGATTTGAGTTTGCGAATATCAGGTGGGAGCATGCGCTAATCGCGCGGGCATTTCTGAGGAAGTAATCAAATCTGTTTAGGGTCGGTAAAGGCCAGGGCTCATGCGGCGTAGGCAAGTGCTTGATATTGCTTGCTTGGATGTTTGGTATTTGATCGCTGAAAACGAAAAATGTCTTCTCGATGTCGGGGCAAAAAAAATCCGAAAAGCTTTCATAAAAGCCGTCGAATAGTGATATGTATCTGCCTGTCCCGATGAATAGTATGCCAATGTGCGTGCTCATTTTTTGCTCAAAGGGGCTTTTTTGCGACAAAAATAAGTGCGGGCGAGAAAAGGCGGCCCTGCAAGGGGGATCCTGCTTTTTCCCTTTTTTGGGAATAGTTGTTGATCTGGGATTCCAGACTTGTTGTGAATTTGACTAATCGTCTGCTGCCTCTGTAGGCGCCGGAGTCCCCCCATACCTCCAGTGCTCCAACGTAATCGCAAAACAATACTTCGTACCCCATTTTTCTGAACGCATCAAATGTGCTGGTTTGCATTGCTGCTATATTGTGCAGTGCATAGGATGGGGAATCAAAAATTTTATGCCACAGCCCTGGTATTCCGTTGAAATTCGGGACTTCTATCATGAGCGTTCCGCCTGGCTTCAGGCACAGATCATGTAGTGTGAGTATTTTTGCAAGATCGTGTTCGGAGAAATGCTCAATTAATCCGAATGAGCCGACAATGTCGTAGCGTTTTTCTGGTTTGAAATCGAACAGATTGGACTTTATTAGCCTTGCATCCGGTCGACCAATCGATGCGAGTGTGGATAAGTAACTGTCGGCGCTGGGGGAGAAATCCACGCCAGAAAGTGAAATCCCTTCATTTTTGTAGCCGATTGCTGCGCTACAGTACCCAGGGGCGCAGCCCAACTCAATAAAACTCCCTTCGGACGGCAAATAGGATCTCGCAATATCAATCCATGTGCCCTTTTTTTGGCTGATGGACTTGAAGTGCTCTTCCCCCGGTGGGGAGTATTCGCTGTAGTCCCAATTCTGCTCGGATGTGAGTTTTGTCATGGGTGATTCGTAGCCTTTTTTTTCGACTTGAGGCCTGATTTAATTTTTCTCCAGATCTTGCTCGCTTTGCTTTTGCGTGAAGGATCTTTTGTGGGGGCTGTGAGTGCTGGCAATGCTCCACCGACTTTGCTTTGATTGCTTTTGAACCATTCTGGGGATGTTAATTCCAAAATTTGTTGCTCAAGCCAAATTTTGTAATTCTTATCAAAAGAGACGCCGTAGCGATTTTGCACGGCATCGTGAGCTTGGCCAACACGTTCCAAGCTATAGCGTACCTCTACAGCTTGCCGATCATCGGCGTTGGTAACGATCCGATGGTCATGTAGAAGGTTGATGTCCGCTACGTGTCTGGCGGTTACGGGGCAGCCCATCCGTTCGGCTCGCAAGGAAAGCTCGAAGTCTTCGAATGCAAACAGGGATTTATCGTACATGCCGAGGCGATCAAACATTTTTCGACTGATCAGTGAGGCGCCGCCTGGGAATACGTTTGTGTAGGCAGAAGTGGCGGTAGTGAAGTGGGCCTGGCCACCTATGATGCCCATGTTTACCGGGCGGATTTTGGTTCCGTCCCAAATGTTGTGAACAACCGGGATAATGGCGTCTATGTCTTGGGAGTGCTTAACGTGTAAATGAAGATTTTCCAGCCAGTGTGATTCTAGAGGCGTAATGTCATTGTCGACAAAAAAAAGCCACTCATCTTTGGTGGACTCGATTAGCAAATTGCGACCACCTCCGCACCCCAAGTTTTCATTCGAGTGAATGAATTTCACGTTCGCATGACGGCTGCATTCATCCTTGACGGCCTGAGTGGATCCTGCTGAAGAGCCATTGTTGAGTACATAAACGGGGGCGCCAGGTTTTGCGAATTTTCTGATGCACTCAATGGTTTGCTGTGCTTTGTTGAAAAAAACAATTGCTATACCAATGGAGGGGTTCATGTTGACCTGGCTTTTAGAATGTGTATTTCAAAAGTGCCCGTTTCCAGCGCTTCTTGTTTTGATAAACGTGCTGATGAATTTCGAGTGCTTTGGCGCGGCAAACTGCATGGGCGCTAGGCCAAAGGTCCGGGCGATCCGTCTGAATGTGCCTTGACAGGGCTTTGAGCCACTGCACAGCCATTTTGTAGAAAGACGAGTGACTAGGCCAATCGTACTCGGAGATCTGGTTGTGAATTTCGAAGTCGGACAGATAGGCCGATGGCGTCAAGCTGCGAATCAGGTTTTCCCGAATGCGGCGGGCGCTTTGTTTCTGGCTTTCTTTGTGGCTGGATGAGACTTGGGTGTCATGCACCCGGTAGTCCAGCAAGACTTGCGGGAGGTTGGCCAGTCGGACCACATGGGCTGCGCGCGTCCACAGGTCATAGTCTTCGGCATGCGGATGCCGGCCTTCGTAGGCGAGGCCGTGCTGTTGCAACTGCGCTCGGTCGAGCATCACGGTTGGATGGGTGAGGCCGGTGTTGAACAGCATGTGACATACGATGTCGGCATGCCCGACGGGGTAGTGCGTCTCCCAGGAGGTGATGCCTTCGCCGATGGTGCGAGACCAGGTGCCGCAGATGGCCACGTCTGGATGCGCCTGCATGAACGCGAGCTGTTGGCCCAGCCGATCGGGATGGGCAATATCGTCGGCATCCATGCGGGCGATGTAGCGCGCTCCAGCCTCCCTCAGGCCCGTGTTCAGCGTTTCAACGAGACCCAGATTCCGTGAGTTGCGAATCAGCCGGATGCGTGGGTCTTGGAGGGCTGACAGGATGTCCAGGCTGCCGTCCTGCGTTCCGTCATCCAGGATCAACAGTTCAAAATCGGAAAAGCGTTGCAGCAGGATGCTGCGCACGGCCGCTTCAAAGTGCGGGCCCGGGTTGTAGGCGGGCATCAGGACGGTGATCGATGCGGCAGGCATGGGGTTCGAGATCGTCAGGTTATGCCTGGGTCAGCCAGCCAGGTGGGAGGATGTCGCTGGTGTCGTGAGGTGCGTCGTTGAACCACTTGGCAGGGGCGATGACCTGCTTGGTTGGGCTGGGGTTGAGCCAGGCTCCCCACCAGCTGTAGGAACTGTTTGCGATGACGTGATGGCTGCAGCGGCTCATGAGCCACATGTCTACCCACGCGTCCTTGCCCGGCCAGTCTTTGACCAAAACCCACTGGTGTTGCTTTGGAAAATGAGCCTGTATCCAGGCGTGGTCATCACTGAAGATGTGGAAGACGGGGGCCGGCACATGTTTGGCGAGGCGGTCCATGGCCGCGGTGTAGTAGCTCAAGTCGCACAGGCCATGAAAGCGTGCGACTTCGGGGTTGCTGGCGTAGTCGCCCCGGCGGATGTGCACCGAGATCGCATTGGGCTGGCTCAGTTTGGCTTCAAGAGATGCCACACGTGCCGGCATTCTTCGCGGACGAAACTCTTGGCGGATCACGTCAGCAGCGCCACGGAAGTACCGTTCGGTCTGCCAGTAGCCGTCGAGGACGCAAGCCTGATCCAGTGACTCGAACGCCTGGTCGTAGTGGTAGTGCGGCTCGGTGTGAATGGGCGCTGGGTCGGGAGGCGCCTGGCGCAGGCCAATGGCATGGGCCCATCGCGTCAGGCGATCTGGGCTGCCTTCACCGGGGCGCCTGAAAGTGCGACCCTGGATGTTGAAGGCGCTCAACTCATAGTCGCGGTGACTTTTGCTGCTGAGGTGGGTGATGTCCAGCATCAGGGGCAACCCCGTACGCACAGACAGGGCTCGCCCGGCTGCATACTGAAACATTTGGTTGCCAAGTCCTCCGACAAGGCGTGTCGTGATGGCCTGCATGGATGGTCTGAGGGCGACGTGTCACTGGCGTTGGCGCGCGCGCAATCGCTTGAGCCAGCCAACCAGGGTATTGATCAGTGTGTAAAGCAGGCGGGATTGTCGTGCCAATTTGAGATGGCGGCGGACTTTTCTGTCGTCTCTGCGGGCCGACTGCCACAAATCCTGAAGCTGCTCTTGGCGGGCGCGAAGCAGCAGGGGGGCGATCAAACCCAGCATCTCACGGTGCAAGGACCAACCCGAGTCGGGCACCTGCCGGCTCTGCTTGACGGCGTCGACCCACTTGCGTGCAAGAAAGGCCATGCCTGCACGCTGCACAGCCAAGTCGCCTGGAAAAGCCGTCGTGGCGTCATGAGCCCGAATGGCGGCCTTGACCATGTCGGTGCAACTGCGTCGGGTGCGGATCTGCGTGAGGCTGCCGGCGCGTGTGCGATACAGGACGGTGGGCAGTGGCAGGTAGAACATCGTGCGAGCCCGGGCGACCAGGTGTGGTGTTGTCGGCAGGTCGTCGTACATGCTCCATTCAGGGAAGGGAGCCTCTCCGAGGGCATCGAACAGGTTACGTCGAAAGAAACGCGTCCAAACACAGGGGATGCAGTCGTCCAGGGTCTCTTTGAGATGCCGAGCAGGCGCTGCCGTCAATTGACCCTGTGCATGCGACCGGGGGCGCGAGGGACGCTTGGCGCCGCGGCCATCATCGAGCCACTCAAGGTAGTCGGTGACCAGGATGTCGGGTTCTTCCTTGTCCAAGGTCTCTCGTGCTTGCGCAATGGCCTCAGGAATGAGCGCGTCGTCCCCATCCAGGAACAGGACATGTTCGCAAGTGGCGACCCGCAAGCCGGCATTGCGGGCTGAGGACAACCCACCGTTGGGCTTGTCCACGATTCGGGCGTTCGGGCATGCACCGATCAGTGCTGCCGCCAGGGCACGGGATCGATCATTGCTTCCATCGTTGACGATGATCAGTTCATCGCCATCCCGCAGGCAAGGCAGGACACTTTCGAGGCATGCCTCGATGTATTGCTCAATCTGGTAGACGGCTAGGATGAATGAGACGTTCATGGAGTACGTTGAGTCAGGCGTACATGGAATTGCTTCCAACGAGCGACCAGCAGCCTCAGCAATGCGTAACGTCGCGGGTGTTGGAGCATGCCTTTCGCGTGTTTGCGCAGCACTTTTTTCCGTGGTGATGCATCGACTGCGGCCAGCAGTGCGTCACCACGCAGGGTCAGCGATTGCACGCCTGCTTCGATGACCTGAGTGAAGTCGCGCAAGGTCACCTTCGGAATGGTTGCGGCGTGTCGCACAGCCGTGACCACATGGGATAGCGCGAGCAGGTTGGCTGTGTCGCGCAGAGCAGGGTCGGTTTGAAGTTGCCTGATCTGCTTGAGCGGCAGCGCCAGCGATGTGGCTTGATCCAGGCATCGTTTGAGGGTGTGGGTCTGTGTGATGCTGCCGCCGCGCACCCGGTAGAGAAACAGCGGCATGGGGAGATAGGCCACGCGCTGGGCGTGACTGATCAGCAGCGGGATCGCGCTGTTGTCTTCATAGGTGCGACTTGCCGGAAAGATCTCAGGGCCAGCGGCGCAAAGCAGGGCGCGTGAGTAGATGCGGCAACACGATGAGAGAAAGTCGTCTTGCAACGTGTGCGCGAGGGCCTCCGTGCCTGAAATCACCGCATCGGTCGGCAAGGAGTGGCTGATGGTGAGTGATGGGGGCCCTTGGCGCCATAGGATGGCATCGCAGGTCAGCAGGTCAAGGTGTTCGCGTGTGAGCAGTTCGCGTGCCGCTGCCAACGTCTCCCAGCACAAGACGTCGTCTGAGTCGAGGAAGCAGATGTAGTCGCAGGTGCTGATTTGGACTGCCCGATTGCGGGTCGTGGCCAATCCGACGTTTGCCTGATGGATGACCCGAATGCGGTCAGGGTGCCGTAAGGCCCACGCATCGCACATGGCGCTGGAGCCATCCACGCTGCCGTCATCCAGCAAGATGATCTCGTCTCCTGCCTGCGTGGCGGGGAGGACACTGGTCACGCATTCATCCAGGAATTCCTGAACGTTGTAGACGGGGATGAGAAAAGACAGCGATGGTGTCATTGCTCAACGATGGATGTCAGTGCGGGTGAGGTACTGGCTCACGTAGTCGGCCACGCCGGCTTCCAGCGTGTGGAACGGTGTGCCAAATCCGGCTGACCGCAGCTTGCCCATGCGTGCTTCCGTGAAGTACTGGTAATTCGGCCGAATGTTCTCGGGCATGTCCACGTACTCGATGTTCACCGGCTTGCCCAGCGCGGTGCCAATGGCCTGCATCAGGTCGACGAAGCTGCGCGCTTGGCCGGTGCCAAGGTTGAAGATGCCGCTGACCTGCCGGTTGTCGAGCAGCCACATCATCACGGCGCAGCAGTCTTTCACGTAGACGAAGTCACGCAGCTGGCCGCCGTCCACATAGCCTTCCTTGTGCGACTTGAACAGGCGGATGGTCTCGCCGCGCGCAATGAGTGCGGTGTTCTTGGCCACCAGGCTCTTCATGTCGCCCTTGTGGTACTCGTTGGGGCCGTAAACGTTGAAGAACTTCAGGCCGGCCCATTGCGGCGGGGCCTTGCCTTCCGATGCTCGCTCCACAGCCCACTTGTCGAACTGGTGCTTGGACCAGCCGTACAGGTTCAGCGGGGCGAGCTTGTCCAGGGCCTCGGGGCCCTGGTCGTCGTAGAAGCCCTGGTCGCCGTCGCCATAGGTGGCGGCCGACGATGCGTAGATGAAGGGCGTGCCCGTTTCGGTGCACCACTTCCACCAGGCCATGGTGGCGTGCAGGTTCACGCGGAGGATCTCGTCGCCATCGGTGGAGGTGGTCGAGGAGTTGGCGCCCATGTGGAAGACCGCGTCGGCGGGTTGCTTCAGGCTGGCCAGCAGACCGCTCAAATCGCGGTAGTCGACCAGGTCCAGGAAGCGGCGCTTGGCGATGTTTTTCCACTTGCCCTGGGTGCCCAGGTCGTCGACGAGCAACAGGTCGGTGCGACCGCGTGCGTTGAGGTCGGCAACGATGTTGGAGCCGATGAAGCCGGTGGCGCCGGTGACGATGATCATGGGGTTCAGGCAAGGGCTTGATTCGAGCCCCGGATTATGCCCCTGCGCTCTTCGGGGCAGCCCCCGGGCATGGCTCACTTGGCTATGCCAAGGAACACGGCCAGGCAACGCTCAACCTCCTGCTGCGCCTCTTTGTCAATGCGCCCGAAGGCCGGCCCCAGCTTCTCTCGTTTGACGGTCATGGCCTTGTCCACCATCACCTGCGACGGCTTTTGCAGTCCGCTTGCTTCGCTTGGTTGAACCGCGACGCGCAACATGGGGGCCTCCACGAGCGAGCCTGTGACGGGCAGCACGGTCACGGTGGCGTGTTCATCGAACTGGTCGGCCTGAATCACCAAGGCAGGTCTGGGTTTGCCAAAGTCGCCTTGCATGGCGATGGTGACAAAATCGCCGCGCCTCATTCTGTCCAGCCGTCCACGTCAGCCAAAGCTTCATCCATGAACTGTTGCAGGTCGGTATCAGCCTTGTCGGCCTGGCTCGCGAGGAGCGACTGACGGCGGCACTCTTGCTCAAAACCTGGGCGGCGCGTGTCAGGCACCCAAATCTGCACCGGACGCAAGCCGGCCATCCGAAGGGCCTCGCGATGCTTCTGAACGCGGGAATTGACGTGTGCCATGATGATCCCATTTTGTTGCATGTAACATTGTGGGACGTTTTCCTGTTTCATGCAACCGCATTCCTGCGCTCAGGCGCCAGCAGCCTTCGGGCCAGCACCGACTGCATGTCGCGGTGTTCATCGGCAATCAGGTGGATGATGACCTGGCTTTGATGTGGCTGACGTGTCAGTCGGCCGCCTGGATGCGCACCATGCCGGCGTAGAGGCCGCCCAGTGCCATCAGCTCGGCATGGGTGCCTTGCTCGACGATGCGGCCTTCGGACATCACGCAGATGACGTCGGCGTTCTTGATGGTGCTCAGGCGGTGGGCGATGAGGATGAGGGTCTTGGCGTGACGCAGGTCTTCGATGGAGCGCTGCACCACGGCTTCGGACTCGGAGTCGAGCGCGGAGGTGGCTTCGTCGAAGATCCAGATGGCGGCGTCGCGGTAGAGGGCGCGGGCGATGGCCAGGCGCTGGCGCTGGCCGCCCGAGAGCATGCTGCCGTTGGTGCCGATGCTGGCGTTCATTCCTTGAGGGAGCGATTCGACGTGCTTCCACAGATTGGCGGCACGCAGGCATTGCTCGACCTTTTCTGGCACCAGCCCGTGGGGGCTGGCGTACGCCACGTTTTGCGCAATGCTCCCGTCAAACAGGACGATGTCCTGCGACACCACTGCGAAATGTCGCCGCAGGCTTGCCAGTTTCAGTTCGTCAATGGGCACGCCGTCCATCAAGATGCGTCCCCCCGTGGGGCTCACGAAGCGAAGCAGTGTGCTGACAACCGTGGTCTTGCCTGCACCAGAGGCCCCGACCAAGGCAATGGTTTGACCAGGGGCGACATGCAGGTCGAAGTCATTGAGGGCGGGTGCGCTGGCACCGTCGTATTGAACCTGAACATGCTCAAAGTGGATTTCGCCCCTGCTTGTGGTCAGCTCCTGCGTGCCGAGGTCGGGTTCCACCGGGGCATTGATCAGTTCAAACGCACCCCGAGCCGTGATGAGCGCACCGGTCACAGGCTGGTAGACGTCTGTCAGGTGTCGCATTGGCGAGATGGTCATCAGCAGAGCAGTGATGAAGGAAACGAATTCGCCGATGGTCGTGGTGCCCTGACTGGCTTGATGAATGGCCAGCGTGATGATGATGGAGACTCCGATCGCAGCAACCACCTGGGTCATGGGTGTGATGAGCGAGCTGGTGGCGGTGGTCTTCAGTGTCATGCGACGCACGACCTGCGCGGCTTGGTCAAAGCGCTTGAGCTCGAAGTCGGCTGCATCGAAGGTGCGGACCACCCGCCAAGCGCGGGCGTTGTCGTCAACGCTGTTGACCAGACGCTGTTGCGATTCGTATTGCGCCTGACCGATTTCACTCAGTCGCTTCTGAACTTTTTTGAGCGCCAGGGCCAGCAAGGGCATGCTGACAAACGAAAGGAGGGTCAGCTGCCAATTCAGGTACAGAAGGTATCCAATCAGGAACATCAGGGACATGGCATCCTTGATGACCGAAATGAGGGTGTTGCCCAGGGTTTGGGAGGCGATCTGGGGGTCGTTGATGATCTTGGTGACGGCGATGCCGGGGCTGATGGATGTGAACAGCTTGGCGTCGGCGCGCAGCAGGCCGCGCATCAGGTCCCGGCGCAGATCAAGCACCATGCTGGACACACTGGATGTCATGGCGTAGTTGCCCGCGAAGTTGAACGTGCCGCGGACAAGAAACAGGCCGATGATGACGATGGGCACCAACCACAGCGGATAGTTCAACCCTTCCTTGAACCCCGAGTCGATCAGCTTCTTGAACAAAGCGGGGATGGCGGGTTCCACGGCAGCGCCGAGTGTGAAGAACACGAAAGCCGCCGCAAACATCTTCCAGTGTGGCTTGCCATACTCGACGATCTTTTGGCCTGTTTCTTTGAGTTCCATGTCGTGCTCAGTGAGGTGATGGAGACGAAGAGCGTGCTTTGCTCAGCAAATCGAGCACGCGCTCGACGGTGATGTCCGACAGCTTCTCGGCCGTGACGTTGTGCATGTTGACCGGGTCCTGGTCAAGGGTGGGACGCGAGCCGATGATGACGAAGCTGGGGCGCCCGACCGCTGCGGCCACGTTGGTCATGCCGGTGTCGTTGCCCACGCAGAAGTCCGCCACCTGCAAGGCAGCGGCGCTGCCGAGCACCGGGGCGTCGGTGACGATGGCCAGCGAGTGGCGGACCTTCTCAGGGATCAGACCCTCGATTTCCTGGGCCAGCGCCGTCTCGCCGGGGCCGCCCAGCAGCATGACACCGCCGCCTTCGGCGATCAATGCGCAAGCCAGGTCGGCGAAGTTCTGGGCGCCCCATTGCTTGTACGTCTCGCTGGTGCCGATGGCAAAAGCGTAGAGCGGGCGGGGCAGGTTGGCCAGGCGTGCGGTCATCTTCGAGACCTGCTCGGCGGGCAGGTCAAGGCGGGGCACGATGGGGGCATCGCAGAAACCCTGGGCCACTGCAAAGGCGCTGGCCTCGGGGTAGAAGGCCAGCGACGGGCCTCGATAGCGCTCGATGTAAGGCGGCTTGTTGAGAAAGAGCCGCTGCAATCGGTTGTAGCCGAAACCCAGGCGCTGCGGGATGCCGCTGAGCGCTGCGATCAGGCCGCGGCTGGGGCGCCCCGAGAACAGCACGATGCGGTCAAATCGACCTTGCCGGAGTTCCCGCGCCATGCGCCACATGCCCAGCAGGCCGGCATGCTTGCCCTTGCGCTTTTCGGTTCGACGCGGCCGGTGATCGTGGTCGATGACGCGCTCGATCCAGGGCTCGGCGCCCAGGAAGTGGCGGGCCAGGGTCGAGGGCTGGGCCAGCAAGGTGATGCGCTGGCCCTGGCTTTGAGCCGCGACGGCCTTGAAGTAGGGGATGTGCCAGATCAGGTCGCCAATGCCGGCGTACTGCAGCACCACGACCGTTCGTGGTCGTTGGTCCTGTTCGGGGGCGTTGGGGCTGTGGCTCAAGGGATCCGGCATGGTCTGGGGTGGAAGATGGGCCGTCAGGCTGAGAGGTTCGCGCCGATGGTGTCGAGCACTTGCGCCACGCTGACGTCGGCCAGCGTGGGGGCCAGGATGCTGACCAGGAGCGGGTCGTGGTCAAGCACCGGGCGATTGCCCAGCAAGGCGTAGGTGGGCTTGGCTGCCGCAGCGGCGATCTGGATCATGCCAGTGTCGTTGCCGATGCAGGCGTCGACGACCTGGAGCGCGGCCACGCTGCCCAGCAGGGGCGCGTCGGTCAGCACGTGCACCTGGCCGTGATGGCTGGATGGGATGCGGGCCAGGATGGCCTGCGCGAGCTCACGCTCTTGCGGGCCACCGAGGAGCACGACACCAGCGCCCTGTGCGCACAAGGCTGAAGCCAGCTCGGCGAATTTCTGCCCACCCCACTGCTTGCGCTCTTCGGAGGTGCCGATGGCCAGGGCGTAAAGCGGTCGGGGCAGGTTCGCCAGGCGGGCGCGCATGGCCTCGACCATGGCCGCTGGCGCGGAAAACCGCGGCACGATGGGTGCCTCGCAGAAGCCTTGGGCCACACAGAACGCCGAGGCCTCGGGGTAGGCTTCGACCGAGCCAGTGCGGTGCGGCTGGATGTAAGGGCCGCGCGTCAGGAAGATGCGTTGCCAGAACCGGTAGCCGTAGCCCAGGCGCTGGGGGATGCCGCTCAGCGCCGCCAACAGCCCCCGGCTTGCCCGACCGGAGAAGAGCACGATGCGGTCGAAATGCCCTTCGCGCAGGGTGCCTGCCATGCTCAACATGCCACGCAGCCCACCATGCCGGCCACGCCGCTGGTCGCTCAGGCGAGGGCGGTAGTCGTGGTCGATGAAGGATTCGGCCCAGGGCTCGTTCGCCAGCAGCACTTTGGCCTGCGTTGAGGGTTGCGCCACCAAGGTGATGCGTCCGCCCTGGCTGGTCCTGGCCACCGCTTCGAAATAGGGGATGTGCCAGATGACGTCACCGATGCCGGTGTACTGCAGCAGGACGACCGTGCGGGGCCTGGAATCTCGGGAATCGGTGGATTCGCGGGGGACGGACATGTGGGAGAGGGGGTGGAACGCAGCCCGCTATTGTGCCTTGTTGCGCCCTGGGGGCGTCTCCTGGGCCCAGGCCGGCGCGCTTGGCCCTTGGAGGCCCGATCCGCAGCCGATTTCTGGGGACAATACGGGTTCTGCCGGAACGGCCCTCGTTCAGGCGCTGGTTTTGCCCCCTTGTTTCCCATGAAGCCTTCCGCTCAGCCTTCCCGCGAGGCCCTCGCCGCCCACCGCGTCCTCGTCGTTGGCGACGTCATGCTCGACCGCTACTGGTTCGGCGCTGTCGAGCGCATCTCCCCGGAGGCGCCGGTGCCGGTGGTGCGGGTGGCCAGCGAGCAAGAGCGCGTGGGGGGCGCAGCCAACGTGGCGCTCAACATCAAGACCCTGGGCGGCCAGGTGACCTTGCTGAGCGTGGTCGGCCAGGACGAGCCGGCCCGCCGCCTGCAAGAGCTGCTCGAAGGCCACGGCGTTGGCACCGTGCTGGGCCAGGACCCGCGCATGCAGACCATCGTCAAGCTGCGTGTGATCGGGCGCAACCAGCAATTGCTTCGCGTCGATTTCGAGCGGGAACCCGACCACGAGGTGCTGGGGCAGATGCTGGGCGACTTCCAGCGCGAGCTGGCTCACCACGACGTCGTTCTGTTTTCGGATTACGGCAAGGGCGGCCTGGCCCACATCCCGCGCATGATCGAGCTGGCCCGCCAGGCCGGCAAGGCCGTGCTGGTCGACCCCAAGGGCAGCGATTACGGCCGCTACGCTGGTGCCACCGTCATCACGCCCAACCGGGCCGAGCTGCAGCAGGTCATCGGCGGCTGGAAGGACGAGGCCGAGCTCGCCGCCAAGGCGCAGGCCCTGCGCGAGCAACTGGGCCTTCAGGCCCTGCTGCTGACCCGCTCCGAAGAAGGCATGACCCTGTTCGAGGCCGATCGCGTCAGCAGCGTGCAGGCCCAGGCCCGCGAGGTGGCCGACGTGACCGGCGCTGGCGACACCGTCATCGGCACCCTGGCGCTGATGCTGGCCTGCGGCCTGTCGCTCGAAGACGCCATGGGCCATGCCAACCGAGCCGGCGGCCTGGTGGTGGCCAAGTTCGGCACCGCCACGCTGAGCTACGAGGAGCTGTTCGCATGAGCGGTGCTTCCCTGATGGACAAGGTCTGCGCCCGAGAGGACATCGCGGCGCGCATCGCCGATCTGCCCAAGCCGGTGGTCTTCACCAACGGGGTGTTCGACGTGCTGCACCGTGGCCACGTGAGCTACCTGCACGCGGCGCGCCAGTTGGGCGGCTCGCTGGTGGTGGCCGTCAACAGCGATGCGTCGGCGCGCATGCTGGGCAAGGGGCCGGACCGCCCGCTGAACCAGGACATCGACCGCGCGGCCGTGCTGGCCGGGCTGGCATCTGTGTCGCTGGTCACCTTCTTCGACGAGCGCACGCCGGTCGAGCTGATCAAGCAGGCGCGCCCCGACCTGTACGTCAAGGGCGGCGACTACGACATGGAAACGCTGGAAGAAACCCGGGTCGTGCGCTCCTGGGGTGGCCAGTCCCTGGCGATCCCCTTCGTCGATGGCTTTTCGACGACCTCGCTGGTGCAGCGCATCCGCGCGGGGCAGTCGTCGGACGCCGCGGCGGCCGCGAAGCACCCGTCGGCCCTGACCTCGCCACGCAAGGCGGCTTTCCTCGACCGCGATGGCGTCATCAACCTCGACCGCGCCTACGTGCACCAGTGGGACGAGTTCGAGTTCGTGCCGGGGGCCGTGGACGCCATGCGCCGCCTTCGCGAGGCCGGCTACGTGCTCATCGTCGTCACCAACCAGTCGGGCCTGGCGCGCGGCATGTACACCGAGGCGCAGTTCCAGGAGCTCACGCGCCGCATGCGCGAGGCCCTGGCCGCCGCTGGCGCCGAGGTCGAGGCCGTCTACCACTGCCCGCACCACCCCAAGGGCCTGGTGCCCGAGCTGGCGGTGGACTGCGATTGCCGCAAGCCCGAGCCGGGCATGATCCTGCAGGCGGCGCGCGAGCATGGCTTGTCGCTGTCGCAATCGTTCATGGTGGGCGACAAGCCGTCGGACATCGAGGCCGCGCGTGCCGCTGGCCTGGGCCACGCCTACATCGTTCGGTCGGACAACGCCGAATCGACCGATGGGCTGGCGGGTGCCGATGCGGCCTATGCCGACCTGGCCGCCTGCGTGGACGCCTTGCTCAAGCAGGGCTGATCAGCCCTTGCGGCGTTTCGCGATGGCCCGCTGGTACACGCCCAGGTTGCCCTCGACCATGGCATCGACCGAGAAGCGATCGACCACCCACTGCCGGCCGGCCTGCCCATAACGCTGGCGCAATTCTGCCGAGCCGAGCACCTTGCCCAGCGCGCGCACCAGGGCCGCCGTGTCACCGGGTGTGATCAGCTCACCGTTCAGGCCCGGCTGGATGATCTCGGGGATGCCGCCCGCGCGCCCGCCCACCAGCGGCACGCCACAGGCCGCGGCCTGCAGCAGCGACACGCCCAGGCCTTCCATGTGGGCCGGATGTGCCAGCACGTCCAGGCAGGGCAGCACGCGGTCGAGGTCCTTGCGAAAGCCTGGCAACTGAACGTGTTTCGACAGCATCGCATCGCCTTTGACGCGTGCATCGATCTCGTCCCACAGCGGCCCCTGGCCGAACAGGATCACCTTGAGCCTGGGATGCTTTGCCACCACCTCGGGCAGGGCGTCGAGCAGCGTGACGTGGCCCTTGCGCGCGATGAACTGCGCCACCATGCCGATGGTGAGTTCGTCATCCAGCACGCCGAAGGTCTCGCGGAACCAGGCCAGGTGCGAGCGGTCGGGGCGGTAGCGCTCGGTGTCGACGGCGCTGAGCACGCAGTGCACCTTGGCCGGTGGCACGCCTTCAGACAGCAGCACCTGGCGGATGCCGTCGGAGATGGTCACCACCTCGTCGTAGAGGCGGTACTTCAGGTTGACGACGAAGCGCGCCTCGGGGTTGTCGACGCGGCGGCTGAGCACCACGGGCACGCCTTCGAGCCGGCCGGCCAGCGCGCCCCACAGGTCGCTGCCACGGCGGCTGTGCAGGTGCACGACGTCAGGGCGTTCCTGGCTAATCAGCTGGCGCAGGCGGCCGGTGAGTCCGACGTCGGCGTCGCCGCTCATCTTCATCTCGACCACGTGGGCGTGGGGAGCGGCCTCGGTGGCGATGGCGCTGCCGGTGGGGCAGGCCAGCACGCTGTCGATGCCGCGCGCTTTCAAGCCCCGCAGCAGGAAGACGACCTGCAGCGCGCCACCATAGAGGTGCATGCCCGCTTCGACGTGCAGCACCTTCATGACTGGGTCTCCAGCTGGACCAGGGCGGCTTGCAGCACGCGCTCGGTGGTCAGGCCGGTCATGCAGGTGAAGGCGCCGTTGCAGGTGGGGCGGCGGCGGCAGGGCGAGCAGGGCAGGTTGTCGTAGAGGATGCGGGTGCGGGAGACTCCTCCAACCTTGGGGCCTTCTCGGTAGGGCCGTGTCGAGCCGAACAGCGCCACCGTCGGGATGCGCAGCGCCGAGCCCATGTGCGTCAGGCCCGTGTCCACGCCAACCAGCAACTGTGCGTCGGCGATCAGCGCCACGCTCTCGTCGAGTTTCAAGGCGCCGGCCAGGTTGATCAACTGCGGCTGGCCCGCGCAGATGCGCTCGGCGGCTTCTCGGTCGGCGGGGCCGCCGAGCACCACCGGTTGCAGGCCCTGGGCCAGCATCCGACGGCCCAACTCGGACCAGTTGGCTTCGACCCAGTGCTTTTGAGGGCGGGTGGTGAAGGGGGCCAGCACCACGAGCGGTCGGGCGTTCGGCAGTCCGCCCCATGCGGCTTGCAGGCGCTCGCCAAGCACCTCGCGGGCGCGCGCCCGCGGGGCCTCGCCCACCGCCAGGTCGTGCACGAAGCTGCCTTGCGGTGCGCCCAGGTAATGGGCCAGGTGGCGGTATTCCGAGCCCATCACCGGGTCGGCGCCAGGTGGGGGGGTGACCACCTCGTGCACCAGGCGGTGGCTGCCCTCGCGCGCGATGATGCTCACGCGCCGCGGTGCGCCGGTGAACCAGGCCACCAGGCCGCTCTTGAGCAGGCCCTGACCGTCCAGCACGAGGTCGAACTTCTCGGCCTTCAGTTGCGCGCGAAACGCCCGGACGGCGCGCCACAGGTCAAGGTAGCGCTTGGCCTTCCACAGCGCCTGCCACTCCCCGCGCGGCCAGACGATGACCTGCTTGAGCCGCGGGTTGTGCTTGAGCAGCGGCGCGCACACCGGCTCGCACACCCAGGAAACCTCGGCGTTGGGAAAGCGGGCCTTGAGCGCCGGGATCAGGCCCGAAGCCATGACGATGTCGCCCAGCGCCGAGAGGCGGACGACGAGGATGCGACGGGGTCCTTGCAGGGACACGGGGTGGGGCGTGCTCATGGTGTGGTGTGCGAGGCCGAGCTGCCGAGGCAGTGTTGGTACAGCGCCAGCGTGTGCTCGACCATGCTGCGGGCCGTGAGCTCTGCTGTGTAGAGGCGCTCGCCGTTGGTGACCAGGTGCGCGCGCAGGCCGGCATCTTGACTCAGTCGGGTGATGCCCTGTGCCAGCGCCTGGGCGTCTTCGGGGGGCACGAGCAGGCCGGTGTCTTCGTGGCGAACGATCTCGGGCACGCCGCCCACCCGCGTCGCCACCACGGGCACCCGCGCGGCGAAGGCCTCGATGATGGCGATGGACAAAGCCTCGCGCCGCGAAGCCAGGGCGAACCCATCGAAGGCCGGCAGCAGGCGTTGCACATCTGGGCGAAAGCCCAGGCAATGCACGCGCGAGGCCATTGCGGGTTCGGCCGCCAGCAAGGCCTGCACCTCGCTGCCGAACTCGGTCGCCGGGTCACCGATCAGGTAGAGGTGCACGCCTGCCGGCACCGAGCGCATGGCCTGCACCAGCAGGTCCTGGCCCTTGTCGCGCACGAAGCGGCCCACGTGCACCACAGCGAACGTGTCAAAGGGGATGCCCAGTTCGGCGCGCAGGGCCGCGCGCCCCTCGGGCGATGGCGGTGGTGGACCTTCGGGCACGCCGTTGTAGACCAGGCTGACGTCGCGCTGGGCGTACCCGGCGGCCAGCAGGCCATCGCGCACCGCGCCCGATACCGCGATGATGTGGGCGCAGCGCTGCATGTGGGTGCGCGCCGTCGTGGCGTGGGCCGTGCAGATGGCCACGGGCGCTCGGTGGCGGTGTCCGGCGCGGCCCGCGTACATGGCGCCGCGGATCAGGTGGCCGTGCACGATGTCGGCGCGAACACGCTTGAGCAGCGAGCGCAGCTTCCAGTGCGACCACGGGTCGAACAGCCCATGCATGGGGATGTGTTCGCAGGCGATGCCGGTCTTTTCGCACTCATGCCCCAGCCACGAATCCATCGGGCCGGCGTAGCAGACGTCGTGACCTGCCTCGCGCTGCAGCTTCATCATCAGCAAGGCATGGCTTTCGGCGCCGCCGTAGCCGTGGCTGTGCAGGACGTGGACGATGCGCATGCCCACTCGTGCTTCAGGCCGCGACGCGGTCGGGCAGGGCGCCTTGCCCCTTGCGCGCTTGCTTGGCGTGCAGCTTCCAGGCAAAGCCGACCAGGTTGTCGCCGTAGGAGATGGCCTTGCGCGTGAGCTCGAAGGGGTTGGCCGAGAAGTTGGCGGCACCGCGGATGCAGGTCGCTGCCGTGCGGTAGCCGGCGGCCTGCACCATGTCGCGCGAGCGCTCGGTGTAGTCGCCATAGGGGTAGCAGAAGTGGTCGACGCGCTCGCCCAGCAGGTCCTCGAGCGCCTGCTTGCTGCCGGCGATCTCGTTGCGTTGCTGACCTGCGCTGAGCGCCGACAGCCGCGGGTGCGACATCGCATGCGAGCCGAAATCGCAGCCCTCGCGGCGCAATTGGCGCACGGCACTGGCGTCCATCAGGCGGGGCAGCTCGGGGCGATCGGTGAGCCAGTCGGCCCGCTTGCCCACCAACGAGCTCACCAGGTAGACCATGGCCGGAAAGCCGTGGGCTTTCAGCGCCGGCCAGGCGTGTTCACGGAAGTCGTCATAGCCGTCGTCCACGGTGATGACGACCGAGCGCCGCTTGATGGGCTGACCTTCGAACAGGCAGGCGCGCGCCTGGTCCATCGACAGCACGTCCACGCCCATCCACTTGAAGTAGCTGAGCTGCGCCTTGAATCGATCGATGTGGCAGAACAGCGCGCGGTGCGCATCGGGGCGCGGGTAGCGTCCGATCTGGTGGTACATCAGGATCGACAGCGGCGGGGAGGCCGGGGGCTGGGTGGTCATCGGTCGGCGTTTCGTGCAGAGGCGGACTTTACCGCAGCGGGGCACGCGCGTCGTCGCGGCGGCCATGCGGGCAGTAGCCAGGGCGCGGCCCGACCTGGGGGTGCTTGCGGCAGGTGTTCGGGCGCTTGTCGTAGACCGTGCAGCGGCGGGTCTTCGCATCCAGGAACCGGCAGTCGCCATCGGCGCGGCGCATGACGGTGAAGACACCCGACTTGTGATGAAAGCGCTCGATCACACCGGCCTTGACCAGGCGCTTGGCGATCTGCCTGGTGTCTTCGTGCTCGGCCTCGAAGGGATCGACCAGCTCCAGTCGCACGAGGTCTGGCAGCTTGATCTCCAGCGGCATGGTGCAGCAGTTGGCCATGCAGGTGTCGCACATGCCGGCCTTGTAGTGCGACCAGGTTTCGGTGCGGTCGACGTCGACGATGTTGATCGGAGAGCGCATGGGGCGACCAAAGAGAAAAGCCCTTGAGTCCGGTGGATTCAAGGGCTTCGTGTTTTGGTGGCCTGGGGCGGAATCGAACCACCGACACGCGGATTTTCAATCCGCTGCTCTACCAACTGAGCTACCAGGCCATCTGTCTTTGCTCAAAGCGTTGCCGCGATCAGCGAAGACTCTCAGTATACATCACTTTTTGAGGCATTCCAGCCCCATCAGTTCATGGCCGCCTTCTTGTTGCGTCCGAGATCCACGCCCAGTTGCTTGAGCTTGCGGTAGAGGTGGGTGCGCTCCAGGCCGGTCTTCTCTGCGACGCGGGTCATGCTGCCGCCCTCGCGAGCCAGGTGGAACTCGAAGTAGGCGCGCTCGAAGTCGTCGCGTGCTTCGCGCAGGGGGCGATCGAGCTGAAAGAGCTGCTCGTTCGACGGGCCGGACAGGCCATTGCCGTGTGAAACCGGCGCATGCGCATGAGCATGGTGGTGAGCCGGTGCGGTGCCATAGCCGACCGGCGGCACCGAGGCCACGTGCGGGGCTTCGGCATGCAGGTGCTGGGCAGGGACCATTTCGGTGCGCAGTGTGCCGCCACCGTTGTAAGACGAGGCGGCCGTGATGGGCGTGACCGTGGCCAGGTGCATCGGCTGAACCATCGTGGTGGCCAGGTGCTGGGCGTGGTGATGCGCGTTGTGGGGCGCTGCGCCGTTGGCCGCACGCGGTGCGGCGGGTTTGGTCAGGCCTTGCTCCACCGCGCGCAGCAGTTTCTGCATCGTGATGGGCTTTTCCAGGAATGCCTGCGCACCGAACTTGGTGGCCTCGACAGCCGTGTCGATGGTGCCGTGGCCCGACATCATGATGACGGGCATGGTGAGCTGACCGTTGGCACCCCACTCCTTCAGGAGCGTGATGCCGTCGACGTCCGGCATCCAGATGTCCAGCAGGACCAGGTCGGGTTTGCATTGCTCGCGCAGGCTGCGAGCTTGGGCGGCGTTTTCCGCCACTTCGACAGAGTGACCTTCGTCGCTCAGGATTTCTGACAGCAGGGCACGGATGCCCAGTTCGTCGTCAACAACAAGAATGGTGGCCATGTAATTTCTGATACCCGGGTGTGGGTGCAGTCCCTAGTGTGACCCACTTTGGTGTGGGATGGATGACAGCACTGAAAATGATAGCGAAACTTGTGCCCCCGCCGAGCGGGGTGCACCCGGGGAATTGCCCTGCGCCCCCGTTTCAATGGGGGGCTGGCTGGGGTTTGCGGTCAGGTTTCGGATGCGCACCAGGGCCTTGTGCTCGTCGGCGATCTTCTTGACGACGGCCAGGCCCAGGCCCGTGCCTTTCGCTTTGGTGGTGAGGTAGGGCTCGAAGGCGCGCCGCAGCACCTTGTCGGGAAAGCCCGGGCCGTTGTCGCGCACAGCCAGCCGCACCGCGCGGATGCTGCCGTCTTCGTTGCGCGGCGTGTCGGTGCGCACGATCACGTGAGCGGGGCCGTGTTCAGCGGCCCGGTCGTGGGCGGCGTCCAGCGCGTTTTGCACCAGGTTGTGCACCACCTGCCTGAGCAGCGCGGCGTCGCCCTGGATGGCTGGCAGGTCGGGAGCGAGGTCGAGCGACAGGGTGCCCTGCTCGAGCGCCTGGCCATACAGCGCCATCACTTCGGTGATCAAATCGTTGAGGTTCAAAGGCACCAGCCTGGCCGATGGCAGCCGCGCGTAGTCGCGGAACTCGTTGATCAGCGACTTGAGCGCCTGCACCTGTGTGACGATGGTGTTGACCGAGCGGGTCAGCAACTGGCGGCCGGGGTCGTCGAGCTTGTCGGCGAGCTTGATTTCCAGGCGCTCCGCCGAGAGCTGGATCGGCGTCAGCGGGTTCTTGATCTCGTGGGCGACGCGGCGCGCGACCTCGGCCCAGGCTTCGGCGCGTTGGGCCGAGACCACCTCGGTGAGGTCGTCGAAGACGATGAGGGTTTCGTCGGGCGGGAGCTCGGCGCCGCGCACCAGCAGGGTCAGCGGGTCGGGTGAGTGGGGCAGGCTGAGCTCGTAGGACTCCTGCCATTGCTGGCGCTCGCCAGGCGTCGGGTCGTTGGCGTAGAGCTCGAAGCGCTGGCGGACGGCGGCGGCGAAGTCCTGCAGGCCGTTGACGTCGGCGAGCGGGCGGCCGCGGTAGGCCGAGATGGGCAGCTTGAGGATGCGGGTGGCGCCGGGGTTGACCATGTCGATGCGGCCCTGCGCGTCGAACACGATCACGCCGGCGCTGAGGTTGTCGAGCACGGTCTGCAGGTGGGCGCGGGCGCTTTCGAGCTCCTGCACGCTGCGCTCGGCCAGGTTGCGGGCGTCGGCGAGCTGCTGGGTCATGGCCGCGAAGGCGCGTGTGAGTCCGCCGAGTTCGTCGCGGCTGGCGAAGATGGTCTTGGGACGCAGGTCACCGCGGGCAACTTCCTGGACGCCTTCGGCCAGCAGCAGCAGCGGGCGCGCCAGTTGCTGCCCGAGGATGGCCGCCAGCAGGAAAGCGCCAAAGACCGCCAGCACCAGCGCCAGCGTCAGCGTGCCGATGTACATCTTGCGCAGGCCGCCGCGACCAAGGGCGCGTTGTTGGTACTCCTGGTAGGCGCTCTGCACATCCAGCGCGTTGCGCACCAGCTCGGAGGGGATGAGCTGCGTGACGACCAGGTAGTGCCCGCTGGACTGAAGGCTGAAGCTGCGGTCGGGCATCCAGGCCACGGCGATGATCCGGGGCGGGCCGGTGGCGTCGGCCTGGTCTTCGAGGCCTTCGATCTGGGCGTAGACGCCGCGGTTGCGGGCGTCGCTGCGCCAGGTGCTTGGCAGGCGTTCGGTGGTCAGCAGGCGTGTGCTGTTGCCGCCAGCGGTCATCACCACCAGGCCGCTTTCGCTGGCCACGGAGGCCGTGCGGGCGCCGAGTTGTTCGCGCAGGCGTTCGAGCTCCAGCAGGCCCGGCTGGGCGCTGGTGCGGGGCTCTTCGGCCAGGCGCAGGGCAGCGGTGCGGGTTTTGGCCGCCACGTCCTGCGCGAGCGTGTCCAGCGTGCTGCGGCCCAGGTTCAGGCCCGCCTCGAGCGCGCCTTCGACGCGCACGTCGAACCAGGTCTCGATGCTGCGCGAGACGAACTGGTAGGACACGGTGTAGATCAGCAGGCCGGGCAGCAGGCCCACCAGGCCGAAGATGCCGGCGAGCTTGAGCAGCAGCCGGCTGCCGAACTTGCGTGCTCGCAGGCGCAGTGCCAGGCGGCCCAGTGCGATCGCGATGGTCAGCCCCAGCACGGCGGCCACGGCCAGGTTGCCCCAGACCAGCCATTGGAAGTAGGGCTCCAGGCGCTCGCTGTTTTGCGTGGCCATGACCAGCAGGAAGGCCAGCACCAAGCCGCCGCCCGCGAGGGCGGTGCCGGCGAGGATCCAAGCCCAGCGGTTGGCCTTGATGGTGCTCATGGGGCAGGCAGCGGTCGGGTGCCGCTCAGCGCATCGCCGCGCTCAGGTTGATGCGCCGCGCGATCGACAGATCCCAGCCCGACTGGGGCCCCAGGCCGATCTGCAGCGGGCGTGGCAGCTCTTCGGTGTCCAGGCGAAAGCGGAAGATGACGTGGTGCTCGCCCTCGTCTCCCGCCGCGATGGGCTCGGCGATGCGCCAGCGCGTGGTGCGGCGCATGGCGTCGAGCGCTTCCTGCAGGGTGACGAAGTGGCGGCTGAGGCCGTCCTGGCTGAGTTTCCACCGGCGGGTCAGGGGTTGCCAGCCCAGGCGCCAGCGGCGGGTGGCCTCGCCTCGGTTCTGGTCCAGCCAGTACCAGCGCTCGCGCAGCACCTCGGCTTCGGCGACGAAGACCAGGGTGACGCCGCGCAGCAGCATTTGCTCCAGGTCGCGCGAGAGCTCCAGGCGCACGTTGTAGGTCAGCAGCACGCCTTCATCGCCAAGGTTGACGGCCAGGCTGATGAGCTCGGCGACGTTGCGTGTGGCGGTGGAGTCAGCCCGAGCAGCAGCTGGCGCCAGGCATGCAGCAGCCAGCGCCAGGCTGGCGCTTTGCTGGAGCAGGTCGCGGCGGCTCAGAGGCGACATCAGGCACCTTGTGAGGGTCTGGCGAGCAGGGCGTGGAAGAAGCCATCGCCTGGATCGACCACGGGCGCACCTTGGCGTGGGTGTCCCGATGGCCGATGGGCGGGGGGCTCGGGGTATTCGACCACAGGGAGGATGTGGCCGGGCGCGGGCAGGCGCCGGGCGCCCGGCGTGCGTTGCAAAAACGCGTCGATGCGGTCTTCGCCTTCTTCGCGGAAGACGGAGCAGGTGCAGTACAGCAGGTGCCCGCCTGGCTTGAGCAGGGGCCACAGGGCGTCGAGGATGGCGTCCTGGGTGCGTGCGAGGGCGGCGATGTCGGTGTCGCGGCGCAGCCAGCGCGCGTCGGGGTGGCGGCGCACGATGCCGGAGGCGCTGCAGGGGGCGTCCAGCAGGATGGCGTCGAAGGGCTGGCCGTCCCACCAGTCGGCGGGGCGGCTGGCGTCGGCGGCGATGGTGCGGGCCTTCAGGCCCAGGCGATCCAGGGTGCCCTTGATGCGTTGGAGTCGCTCGGGGTCGGCGTCCAGCGCGGTGACGTCGAAATCGCCCAGCTCGAGCAGGTGGGCGGTCTTGCCCCCCGGGGCGGCGCAGGCGTCGAGGATGCGGGCGCCGGCTGGCAGGGGCGATCCACCGGCCTGCAGCAGCAGCGGCGCGGCCCACTGGGCGGAGGCGTCCTGCACGGAGGCATCGCCCTCGGCAAAACCTGGCAGTTGGCCCACCGGCACGGCGCGGGGCAGGACGATGGGCTCTGGCCCCAGGGGCGTGGGCGCTTCGATGGCAGGGGCATCGGCGGGCAGCAGGTCGGCGGCGACGAGGCGCTCGCGGTAAGCGGCGGCGCTGCCGTGGCGCGTGTTGGCGCGCAGGGTCAACGGCGGTTGCGCCTGGTCGGCCGCGAGGATGGCCTGCCAGTGATCGGGCCAGTCCTTCTTCAACCGACGGATCCACCAGCCGGGGTGGTTGTGGCGGGCGACTTCGTCGTCGGCCAGACCGGCGATCAGCTCGGCGCGCTCACGCAGGAAGCGGCGCAGCACGGCGTTGACGAGGCCGCTGGCGGCCTGACCGACCTTGGGCTTTTTCTTGCAGGCCTGCACGGCCTGGTCGACCAGGGTGTGCGCGTCGTAGCTGCCTTCGTCGATCAGGGCCAGGGCCGAGATCAGCAGGGCATCGACCCAGGGGTGGGGTGCCTTGGGCACGAGCTTTTGACGCAGGGCCTGGGCCAGGCCCAGGCGGCGCATCACGGTGAAGGCCAGGGCCTGGGTGCCGGGGCGCTCGGGCGCCGGGGTGGCGGCGAGCGCTTCGTTGAGAGACTGGCCTTTGCGCACGGCGGCGACCGCGTTGGCGCATCGGCCCAGCAACTGGGACAGGGGCAGGCTGTGCCCCGGGGCGGGTCGGTTCATGCCGCGCAGTCTATGCGCAGCGCGGGCCGGGTCCGCTCAGCCGGGTGTCAGGCACCCAGGAAGTGGCGACGGTAGCGCGCCGGCAGGTCTTCGATGCGCATGAGCAGCGGCAGGTCGGCGGTGTTGAAGTCGGGGTCCCAGGCGGGCGCGCCCAGCACCTTGGCGCCGACGCGCAGGTAACCCTTGATCAGCGCTGGCGGCTCGACCTGCAGGTGGCGGTCCAGCTCTTCGACCGGCAGGGGCAGGCGGGGGCGCACCTGCAGGTCGATCGGGGCCAGGTGGGTCTGGCGCAGTTGCTCCCACAGCGAGGCCGCCACGTGGCCGCCGTCGCGCATGGAGATGCTGGCGCAGCCGATCATGGTGTCCAGGTCGTTGCGGACCATGAACTCGGCCAGCGCGCCCCACAGGGCCATGATGGCGCCGCCGGTGCGGTGGTCGGGGTGCACGCAGGAGCGGCCGAGCTCGACCATCTTGCTGCGCAGGCCGCGCAGGCGGGTGAGGTCGAACTCGGTCTCGCTGTAGAGGCCGCCCACGCGCCTGGCCGAGGCGGGGGTGAGCACGCGGTAGGTGCCGATGACCTCGCCGGGCTCGCCATCTTCGGTGGTCAGGCGCACCAGCAGGTGCTCGCAATACGGGTCGAACAGGTCGATGTCGTGACCCTCGGGGCTGCCGGCGGGCACGCTCAGGCGCGCGCCCATCTCGCCGACGAAGACCTCGTGCCTCAGGCGCTGCGCCGCACGAACATCTTCCTCAGTGCGAGCCCAAACGACTTCAAAGCCTTGGCGCGCCGAGCCCGGGTGAAGTGACCTCCGACCGGCCGGGGTGTCGGCCGACGGGGTGGACAGGCCTGCGATGGGCAGGGTGGGCAGCGGGAGGTCTCGCATCGTCGGTCTCCTTCGTGGGGGCCAGGTTCTGTTTCGCCGTATCGCGTTCTGCGGGGCAGTTTCGGCCGGGTGCGTGACGCTGCCGTGACGCTCGCATGACGCTGCCATGACGCCGACGGCGGATGCCCCGGCCACCCAGGGTTGACACGCATCACAAATCCCGAGCCGCATGGCCGGCACGGGCTGTTACGATCCGGGTCATGAGCATCCAGATCTTCGGCCTGCCGGTCTCACGCGGTGTGGCCATCGGTCGCGCGGTGCTGGTCGCCTCCAGCCGCGTCGACGTGCCCCACGTCTTCATCGATCCTGCGCGGACCGAGGAAGAGATCGCGCGCCTGCTTTCGGCCCGCGACACCGTCGCCGTCGAGTTCGACACCCTCAAGCGCGACCTGCCCGCCGATGCGCCGGCCGAGCTGGCCGCCATCCTCGACGTGCACCAGATGCTGCTGCAGGACGAGGCCCTGATCGGCGCGGCCGCCGACTGGATCCGCGAGCGCCACTACAACGCCGAATGGGCCCTGTCGGCCCAGCTCGAAGTCCTGGCCCGCCAGTTCGACGAGATGGACGACGCCTACATCCGCGAGCGCAAGGCCGACCTGGAGCAGGTGGTCGAGCGCATCCTGCGCAACATGGACCGCGAGGTGGCCGCTGCGGGGTTGCAGGCGCCGGCCCATGGACCGCGCGATTTCGGCGGCGACGAGCCGCTGATCCTGGTGGCCAACGACATCGCGCCGGCCGACATGGCCAGCTTCAAGCGCAGCGTGTTCTGCGGCTTCGTCACCGATGTGGGTGGCAAGACCTCTCACACGGCCATCGTGGCGCGCAGCATGGACATCCCGGCCGTGGTGGGCGCGCGCCAGGCCAGCGGCCTGATCCGCCAGGACGACCGCATCATCGTCGATGGCGATGCCGGGCTGGTGATCGTGGACCCGTCCCCCATCGTGCTGGAGGAATACCGCTTCCGCCAGCGCCAGGCCGAGCTTGAACGTGGACGCCTGGCCCGCCTGCGCCACACCCCGGCCGTCACGCTCGATGGCGAGCGGGTGGAACTGGTGGCCAACATCGAGATGCCGGAGGACAGCCCTGCGGCGCTGGAAGCCGGCGCCGTGGGCGTGGGCCTGTTCCGCTCCGAGTTCCTGTTCATGAACCGGGGCGGCAACCTGCCCGACGAAGAAGAGCAGTACGACGCCTACCGGCGCGCGGTCGAGGCCATGAAGGGCCTGCCCGTGGTCATCCGCACCGTCGACATCGGCGCCGACAAACCGCTCGAAGGCCTGACGGCCTCCGAGCTGCGCCACGAGTCGGTGCTCAACCCGGCGCTGGGCCTGCGGGCCATCCGCTGGAGCCTGTCCGAGCCCAGCATGTTCCGCCGCCAGTTGCGCGCGCTCTACCGCGCGGCGGTGCACGGCCCGGTCAAGATCCTGATCCCGATGCTGGCCAGCCAGCGCGAGATCCGCCAGACGCTGGAGAACATCGCCCACGTGCAGCGCCAGCTGACCGACGCGGGCAAGCCCTTCGGGCAGTGCGAACTCGGCGCCATGATCGAGGTGCCGGCCGCGGCCCTGACCATGCCGCTGTTTTTGCGGCACTTCGACTTCGTGTCCATCGGCACGAACGACCTGATCCAGTACACCCTGGCCATCGACCGCGCCGACGAGGCCGTGGCCCACCTCTACGACCCCTGGCACCCCGCGGTGTTGCAGCTGATTCGCACCACCATCGCGCAAGCACGGGCGGCGGGCAAGGGCGTGAGCGTGTGCGGTGAAATGGCGGGCGACCCGGTCTTCACCGAGTTCCTGCTGGCGATGGGTCTGCGCAGCTTCTCGATGCACCCTTCCCAGATCGCCTCGGTCAAGCAGCGCGTGCTGCGCGCCGACACGCGCCGGCTGGCGCCGCTGGTCGACGAGGTCATCCAGTGCGACGACCCCGAAGCCGCGTGCATGCAGGCGATGGCCGCGAGCTCGGGTGCGCGGCTGGCGTCGGCGGCCTGATCGGGCGCTCGCTCAGCGGGCGCCGAGCTCTTCCCAGCGCGCCAGCGCGGCCATCAGTTCCTCGTCGATGGCTTCGACGCGGGCGTGCATCGTGGCCACGTTGCCGGCTTCCTTGCGGTAGATGTCCGGGTCGGCCAGCTGCTTGTTGAGCTCGGCCTGTTCGGTCTCCAGCGCTTCGATGCGGGCGGGCAGTTCGTCGAGCTCGCGCTGCTCCTTGTAGCTGAGCTTGCGTTTGGGCTGGGCCACCACCGGCGCAGCAGGCGCCACGGCGGGGGCCGTGTCGGCGGCCACGCTCACGGGCGTGCGGGAGTCGGCCTCGGGCGTCTGCTTGACGGCCGCCGCGATGGCCGCTGCACCAGGCTTGCCGGCCGCGATGGCCTGCGCGCGGCGCGACTGGATCAGCCAGTCCTCGACGCCGCCTTCGTACTCGCGCCACTGGCCGTTGCCCTCGGCCACCAGGGTCGAGGTGACCACGTTGTCCAGGAAGCGCCGGTCGTGGCTGACCAGGAAGACGGTGCCCGGGTACTCGGCCAGCAGGTCTTCGAGCAGGTCGAGCGTGTCGATGTCCAGGTCGTTGGTGGGCTCGTCGAGCACCAGCACGTTGCTGGGCTTGGCGAACAGGCGCGCCAGCAACAGGCGGTTGCGCTCGCCGCCGCTGAGGGTGCGCACGGGCGAGTTGGCACGGGCTGGGGCGAACAGGAAGTCCTGCAGGTAGCCCATGACGTGCTTGCGCGAGCCGTTGATCTCGATCCACTCGCTGCCCGGGCTGATGAAGTCGGCCAGCGTGGCGTCGAGGTTGAGGTGGTCGCGCATCTGGTCGAAGTAGGCGACCTGCAGGTTGGCGCCTTGTTTGACGGTGCCGCTGTCGGGCGCCAGCTCGCCCAGGATCATCTTCAAAAGCGTGGTCTTGCCCGCGCCGTTGGAGCCCACCAGGCCGACCTTGTCGCCGCGCAGGATG